>MDTD01061157.1_pt1 | contig 18965 bp, 21 predicted proteins | sample 811221 | NCBI WGS metagenome assembly MDTD01 (sample SAMN05326646, study PRJNA326480) | marine metagenome | isolation source: seawater | place: Pacific Ocean: South West | collected 2011 | reverse complement strand
GGTTCTTCAAACTATCGCGAGAGACGCTGGCCGAGGACCGTATCGGTAGAGTAATGGACAGGATGCAACCAATGCATTTCCGGATCAACATCCTCCGCGTACCGGCTCTGGAACAAGATTTTCGTGGGAGGCAAACTCCAGACGCCCGGGTCCGCGACAGGCAATGATCATGACTAGACGTTGTTCATCGATCCTGCGTCAACACTATACGTCCGCGCACTGACCTATCCCGAACCCTACCAAGGCCCTCGGCAAACCGCTCCAGTGGGATGATCTCTGTGGGCAGGGGCGAAATTTTCCCTAACTCGTAGAGCTCGAAAATCTGTGCGAAACATTTCGCCGTAAGGTCGGGACGTCGACGGCGGTAGTCGCTGATCTGAAGCCCGCCGACATCGATGTTCTTGACCAGCAAATAATTGGCTCTCAGGGTCGGGATACGGCCGGCCGCGAAGCCGATCACCACCATGCGCCCGCGCCAGGCGACGGCGCGGATAGCAGCATCGAACAAATCGTCGCCCAGCGGATCGATCACCACGTCGGCGCCACGTCCGTCCGTCACCGCAAACACTTGTTCGCGTAGACTGTTCCTCAGATCGCCTGCGGCAAGATCGACGATGTGGGCGGCACCGGCATCGCGCACCAAATCGGCCTCTCCCGGGTTGGCGATTCCGGCCAGCGCGGTTCCACTGAGCGCATTGACCAGCTGGATCGCCGCCAGCCCGACGCCGCCGGACGCACCGAGGACTAGCACGGCTTCGCCGGCTTCAAATCGCCCACGTTCGACCAGCGAAAACCACGCGGTATCGTAAACTGGCGCCATCGACGCCGCATCGGAGAACGAGAGGCCGTCGGGCAGCCGGTAACAGTTATTACGGTGGATCGGCGCAAACTCGGCATAACCGCCCTGCTCCGCCATCGCCAACACCCGGTCGCCGGGTGAGAAGTCGTGCACATTTTCGCCGACAGCCTTCACCACCCCTGCCGGGCCCTTGCCCGGCACAAAGGGAATTTCGGGCCTGAACTGGTAGGTACCGCCGATCAGGACGAGATCGACATAGTTCACCGCCGTTGCACGGACATCGACGATGATTTCCTCGGGACCGGGAATGGGGTCAGGGAACTCCATCAGATCGAGATTGTCGAGCGATCCGTATTCTTTCAGCACAAAAGCGCGCATAAAATTCTATCTCAACCCACTGGCTCGGGGACCAGGTCGCCGGACGCTAGTCGGTGCTGGATCTCGATTTTGTCGAGTTTGCCGTTGGGCATCAACGGGATGCCAGCGACGGGCAGCCAGTATTCCGGCATATCGTAGCGCGACAGGCCCTCTTCGGCGAGATGGTCGAGTATTTCGGAAATCGTTGCGCTCTGCCCAGACTCGAACACGACGCCTAGGCAGGCGCGTTCTCCCAACCGGTCGTCTGGCACGGGTATCGCTGCGGCAAGGTCAATCGCGTCAAGGCGCAGGGCCAAGCCTTCTATTAGATTGGGATTGATATTGTGGCCGCCACGCACGATCAGCTCCTTGCGCCGGCCGGTCAAGGTCAGATAACCATCTTTATCCAGCGCTCCCAGGTCGCCGGTCAGAAACCAGCCGGTATCGTTCATCGATTGCGCCATCGCATCTGGGTCGTTGAAATATCCGAGCATCAGGGACCCTCCCTTGCCGCCGACCAGCCCGGACGTACCTAGCGGCAATTCCCGGTCAGGGTCGTCAGGATCGAAAATCCGTATTTCGTATCCTGCGCAGCAAACGCCCGAAGTGCCGGTCACCCGATCGCGGCTATCGCCCGGCAAGCCGTGCTGATGACCATTCGTTTCTGTCATCCCGTAGCCCTTCTGCACCGGGATGCCAAGATCGTGGAGCGCGCCCGCGATGTGCTCAGGGCAGGCGGCGGCGGAGACGCGGAAACTCTTCAGCCGGTCGTATGTCTCTACACAGCGACCCTCCAGTTCGGCCAGAAAATCCATCGCATGGGTGGGGACGCCGACAAGATAGGTCACGTGGGCGGCTTCCAGCCTGTCCACCAGCGAGTCCCCCCGCGGCCAGTCGTGAAGAACGAACTCGCCGCCACAGAACAGCGATGTCCAAAGCGTGCCGCAGCCAAGGTTGTGACTGAACGGGCTGAGCGAGCACGTCACTGTGTCTGGGCCGAATGACCAGGCGTCCGCAATCCCCCGGGCGGCGACGAGTTGCGAATTGTCGCTATGCATCACACCCTTTGGCAGGCCGGTCGAGCCAGAGGTGAACGCTAGGTAGGTGATCAGATCGGGATCGCCAGCAGGTGCCGGCACATCGGAGATGTCGGAGCGCAGCAGTCCGACAAACGGCACGTCGTCGTTAGCGAGGCCCAGGCGATAGATATGGCGGAGCGACGCAAGCCCGCCGATCGCAGCAAGTATTTCATCGCCGTCAGCATCCGCGCCATGGCCGGGTTCGTGAATATAAACGGCACAGGACGCCCGCTCGCACATATTGCCAATTTCGGCGACTGTATGGTTCCGGTGCGGAGACGGGCAGCAGACATAACCGTCTCGCGAAGCGGCCAGCAGGGCGATCACGGTTTCCGCCCGGTTGGGCGCCCCGACAAAGACGGTTTCTCCCTGCCGCATTCCGCGGGCCGCCAGATCGGCGGCCAGAGCATCGACCGTGGCGGTCAGTTCCGCCCAGGTAAAGGCGCGATGGCTGCTGCGCAGCGCGATTGCGTCTGGCCGGTCGGCGGCATGGGCGGCAACGATGTCTTAAATCTTCAGGTCGCGCCACACTCCGGACGCGTGATGCTCCTCCATCGCCGCCGCGCTCAACGGAGAATTGATGGCAGCGGACATGCAAGTATCAGACGCCGTGCGACGCGGCGACCAGTGGGTCCATCTCCATGTCGTCATCTTTCACTGCGCCGATCAGATCGGTGACCTTCTCGATGCCGCGTTCGTCGCACCAGGCTTCAAGGTCATCGATGATGGTTGTCAGTGCCGTCGGATTACGGAAACCAGCATAGCCGATACCCACAGCATGGGCGCCGGCCAGCATGTATTCGACCACGTCTTCGGCCTTGGTCACGCCACCCACTCCGATGACCGGAATTTTCACTTCCTTTGCCACCTGATAGACCATGCGCAGCACGATCGGTTTCAGCGCCGGCGACACCATTCCGCCGAATTTATTGCCCAGCGCGGGCCGGAAGTTGTCGGTACGGATTTTCAGCGACAGGAACGTATTGGCGATCACCAATGCGTCAGCGCCGGCTTCTTCCGCTGCCAACGCGATGGCCGTTAGATCCCCGGCATTGGGCGACAGCTTGGCCCAGACCGGCTTGTCCGTCGCCTCACGAATTGCGCCCATTACTTCCTTGGTGTGCTCTTCCTGCAGGGCGAAGTTACCGCCGGTCGTGTTCCGGGTCGGGCACGAAATATTGCATTCGATTACATCGACACCCGGCACCGAAAGTTCGCGCGCCAGCGCAGCGAAATCATCGATTGATTCCGACGACACGCTGACCACCAGCGGTGGTTCGAACTTCGCATATTCGGGCACGATGTTTTCGAGGAAATAGTCGATGCCTTTTCCGGGCAGCCCGATCGACTGAATGATCCCGGCCTCGGTCTCCGCCATACGCGGTGTGGGGTTGCCGAGGCGCGGCTCGCGGCAGATGGTCTTCGCCACCAGCGCGCCGAGTCGGTTTAGGTCGATGACCTCATTATATTCCCACGAGAACGCGCCGGACGCCGGCTGGACCGGATTCTGAAACGTCAGATCGCCGATTTTGACTGAAAGGTTTACCATCCTACTGCCTCCTGCATATTGAACACCGGCCCCTCGCGGCACACGCGCTTCAGGGTCTGTTCGCCGTCGATTTCGAATGTGCGCATACAGACGTAACAGGCGCCGACTCCGCATACCATGATCTGCTCCATCGCCACTTGGCCGGGAACGTCGTATTTCTTGCCAAGAACCTGCATCAGCTTCAGCAACCGGCTGGACCCACAGGTGAAGAACGCGTCGGCCTTACCATCCGCGATCAGGCCTTCCAGGATTTTTTCGACATTGTCCACGTCGCTACTGCCGTCCTCGTCGACGACCGTCACTGTGTCCGCCCCCAGTTCTTCGAATAAATCTTCCGACATCACCAAGTCGGATTTGCGGGCACTAAGGATGGCAGTAACGCCGACGCCGTTTTCGGCAGCGAGCTGCGACAACGGCGCGAGGGTCGCGAGGCCGACGCCGCGGCCGAGAACGACGATGTTTTTCCAGGCGGGATCGAGGTGGAATCCAATGCCGAGCGGACCGGACACGTTGAAGGTATCCCCCGCCTCCAGCGTTGCCATACCCTTGGTACCACGCCCCTCGCACTTATAGAGAAACTCTATCTGGCCGGCCGGCTTGTCGACCTTGTAAACACTCATCGGGCGGCGCATCCACACCTCCGCACCGTCCGGTGTCGGACACAACAGGTGAAAGAACTGGCCGGCATAAGCGGTCAGCGCCTTTTCCGGCGCCTTAAGCACCATCAGCTTGTACTCGTTGTTGACCCAGTCGTTCGACACCACGTCGGTGAGGTACTCGCCGACGGGTTTGTCCGGGTGAGGGTCCGGGTCGCCGGGCCGAATGGCGGCGTTGGTATATTTCTCGTTGGGTGCGAGATCAGTCATTTTTTATCGCCCTGACATGGAATTTTCTAATGGCATTGTAGTGGATAAATGTAACAAAATAAACACTTGTTCCTTTTTTGTTACATTTATCCACAAGTTCCGAACAGCAGTGTGACGTTTATTCGGTGGTTTTCGTAACCGGGCGCAAAATCCGGCCGGTGGGTGCCGTGAAACAGGCGGGAATTGAAAAGAATGCCGCGGTTCTGACGATATGGCACGACAATCGCGCTGTCACCGTTTTCTGCCAGAAATGACCGAATCCGTGCTTGATCGGCCTCGTAGTCGACGATCGGCCAGTCCTCTGGTGGGGGCTCGGTATAAATGATCAAGCCGCCAGTATCCGGATTTCGGTTTGCCGTGTCCGCGGTAACCCAGAAATTAAGGCTGACGGCGGCATCGTCTGCATGAATGTCAATCGGGCGTTCACCCGAGAGTGCCTTAAACGCCCATGCCTGGGTCAGCGGATGATGACCGAGCAGCCCAGGAAGCGCGGCACGGAATTCGTCGGCGATCTGCAGCACCAGCGGGCAGGCGAAGCCGTCTTCCAAATAGGACGCGACAAAGCCACCGATATGAGTGAAATCGTGCCAGATTGTGGACTCCCTCAAAAACCGCTGTATCAGCGCCAGTGCCCTGGGCGTCAGCAAATCGTCAATCGTCACCAAGCAGGTCGGGTCCCTACTCCACGCCGCATGAATGGCCGCGCCGTCCAGATCGGGATTGACCGCACCGCTGAAAATCTCCGGCGCATCGATCAGATGAAGGGCCGTATTGTAGTCCGGTCCAAGCGTCTCGAGCTGCTCGCCCGAAAGCTCGACCAATGCTTTGCCGAGGTCCGCCGCGACGCTGTCATAAATCCGCGCAAGGGTCTCGAACTTGTGCCCGTCGCGGACACGCGGTGGCAGGTTGCGGAACAGATCCGAATCGTGTTTGAGCTTCGCCGCCGACGCAGTGCGCAGCGATCTCTCGGCGACGCCGGTCCGCCCCTCCCCGCGGCGCAGATCGTAGGTGCGGGCGAAATGATCCATCGCCCGGTCTCGATCGCCCCGGAACAGCCATTGGAACGCCAACGCGCGATGCGCATCGATATTATCGGGCTCCAACGCCGTCACGGCACGGAATGCCGCAATCGCATCCTCGTTCCGCCCAAGCGCCAACAAGGCATTCGCCCGATTGAAATGGGCCGACGAATATCCCGGTTCTTCGGCAATCAGTTCATCCAGAATGTCGAGAGCCGCCGCCGCATCACCGCGTCGGGCGACCAACGCCGCGAGGTTGTTTCTCGCCATTAAATGATCTGCATCCAGCTCAAGCAAGTTCCGCAGCGCTTGCTCTGCTGCATCGAAATCACCCGACTGCTGCGCCGCCTCTGCGCGGCTGATCGCATTTTCGGTCGGCACGTCGCTCATGTCAGTCGTGTAGCCGGTCTATCAAATCACGCATAAAAGCTGCCGCATCCCGGCCCTTATGCGCCCGTCGCCACATGTCTTCGACCGTTCTTTCATGAAGATCCAGCGCTTCGGGCGCGGACGTGATCATGGCAATGCCACCATGGATATTGGGCTGTTCTCCAAGGCGGAAGGGGCTGAGCGTCAGAATTTTTCGGTCGGCCTGGCGGAAGATCTGGAAACTACTATGCGGCAGGGCGCCCGGCACAACGCCGATCTGGATGCCGATAGGTTCCTCCTCCATCAGCCGGATGAGATGTTGGGCCTCCGCCCGGGCGCGGGTGCGGCGTTCCGCCAGCACGTCATCCGGCAGGTCGAGACGGCCCACGAGTCCGTTGCGCAAAAACCGGTCGATCTCCGCACCGGATATAAGATTTAGGATGCCGGGCTTGCGAGTTCGCCAGTTATCCTTTCTCCTGCGCAGGATGGGCGTCAATTCCCGCACCATATCCTGCGCGCGATCGTGTTCCGCGCCCCCGTCGGGAATGCTCTCCGCCAGGACTTCTTCGAGGGTTTCGCAAAAGGAATCCGATGCCAGCAGGAACGATACTGGTCCCGCAAGCACGATAATGTGTTCTGAGGATTCTTCGATCTGTCGGAGCCGTTCGAAAAAGGCTACCGCCGAGGAAATATATTCGACACCGACGCCCAGCAGGGTCGGCACCGACACATCGAGAAGCTCGGACAAGCTCTCAAGCGTTTCAATCTTGGCAACCTCGCCTTTCTCGAATCTATACAGCGCAGTGCGCGATATCCCGAGACGCGACGCAACTTCGTCCGCGCTGAGACCTGACGCGATGCGAAACGCCTTCAGGCGGTCGCCAATATCGTCGAACCGGATGGTCATCTGCCTGCCGTCTGCCCTCCGCTTTTCGTGACCCATCCAAACAGGTACAAGGTTTAGAGAGGGGGGGTCAACGATCCGCATGACGAAATGGAAATATACAAAGGGCCTGCACGATCTCGGCAATGGCAGCTGAGCCTACCTGCTGCCGGATGGCGGTTGGGGGTGGAGCAACGCCGGACTGATCGCCGACAGCGGCGAGACGCTCTTGGTGGACACTCTTTTCGACCTGCCACTGACGGCCGACATGCTAGACACGATGCGCGATGCCGTTCCTGCAGCAAAAGAAATCGATACCCTGGTCAACACCCATGCCAACGGCGATCACACATACGGCAACCAGCTCGTCGACGGTGCAGAAATCGTAGCGCCGCTGATTGTGCCGCTGAGATGGAAATACGTCCGCCGGAAGCTTTCATCAGCCACGTCAACGCATGGCAGGACATGGGCGAGGCGGGCGCAATCATCTGGGAGCTTGTGGGCCGCAAGTTCGATTTCGCCGGCATCGAAAACCGCGTCCCTACGCGGACCTTCGACCGCGAGCTGACGCTAAACTTCGGAAACAAACGGGTCGAACTCACCAATGTCGGCCCTGCACATACGCGGGGCGACGTTCTAGTTCACGTGCCAGAAGACAAAACGATCTTGACCGGCGATATCGTGTTCGTGGGCGGGCACCCGGTGATGTGGGCCGGGCCGGTGGGAAACTGGATTGACGCCTGCGACCACATTCTTGGGCTTGATATAGAGACGGTCGTGCCGGGCCATGGCCCGGTCTGCGGCAAGGAAGAGGTTGGCGCTTTGAAAGCTTACCTGGCCGAGCTTCGTTACGAGTCGCACAAGGGGTACGATGCCGGCCTCGACTGGGTTGCCGCGTCGGAGGAAATTATCGCCGATTTCTTCAACCACTGGATCGACCGCGAACGCATCTTCATCAACGAAAACACCCTTTACCGCGAATTCGACAAAGACGCCAAACCACCCGCAGCAATGAAAGTCTTCGCCGAGATGGCGAAATGGTACTGGTCGGAATATCCTGACCGTCACCCGCACAACAACCGCACGGGACACTGAGTATCATGGCATTGAACATCACCCGCACCGTCGAGCAGATGGTCGCCGACGCCAACAAACAGGTTGAGGAAATCAGCATTGCCGATGCCCGCGACCTGATCGGGCGCGACGACGTGCTTTTCATCGACATCCGCGATATCCGCGAAGTCACCAAGACGGGCCGGGTATCGGGCGCGCGTCACGTGCCGCGCGGCATGCTAGAAATGTGGATCGACCCCGACACACCGTATCACCGTGAGTTTTTCGCGGAGGACAGGAAATTCATTTTCTACTGCGCCGGTGCATGGCGATCCGCGTTGGCCGCCAAAACCGCGCAGGACATGGGATTAACCCCGGTTGCCCATCTTGAGGGCGGCATCAACGCCTGGATCGAGGCCGGCGGCCCAATCGATCCGCCGAGAGACAACAGCTAAGGAAACTCTGCCATGAACGGTTTGTCGAACCAGCCCTTCACCCCCGATCTTCGCGGCTTTATTGAATATCTCGACAAGGAGCATCCAGAAGAAATTATTCGCGTGACCAAGGAAGTCGATCCAAAATTCGGCGTCACCGGCATTCTTCACAGGCTCGAAAAGGAAGGGCATTTCAAGGCCGTCATATTCGAGAACGTGAAGGGATCGGATATTCCGCTAGTCGCCAACATGCATGGCAGCTTCAACCGCCTGAAATACGCCATCGGCATGGAAGAAGGGACCGAAAAAGAATTCCTGCGGGCTTACGGAGCGCTTGAAGCGAACCCTATCGAGCCCGTCATGGTTGACGAAGCACCGGTGCAGGAGATCGTTAAAACGGGGGACGAAATCGACGTCGAGGAACTGCCTATACTTACCTATCACGAAATGGACTCCGGCAAGTTCATCACAGCGGCGCTGGGGCTGATGCGCGACCCCGACACCGGGATTGACAACATCGGCATCTACCGCCACCAGGTGCACAGCAAAAACGAGCTTGGCGTGCAACTGTCAGAAACCGCCGACGGCAATGTCATCTGGAAGAAATACGAGGAACGCGGCGAGCCAACGCCGATGGCACTGGTGATCGGCCATCATCCTGCGTTCTTCCTGGGCTCGCTCAGCTACACGCCGATCGACTCCAACGAGCTTCACGTGGCGGGAGGTATTCTCCAGCGCCCGGTGCCGCTGGTACCTTGCAAGACCATTCCGCTCGACGTCCCGGCCGATGCGGAGATCGTCATCGAATGCGTTATCCGCCCGAACGAACGCCGCGCCGAGGCGCCATTCGGTGAATTCCCCGGCACGTACGGACCCGAACGCATGAACCCCGTGCTGGACATCAAGGCGATTACCCATCGAAAAAACCCAATGTACCAGAACGCGTTCGTTGGGCATGCCGACAACCTGCTGCTGTCGGGTGTCATTCGGTCGACCGCCATCGAGGAAACGGTGAAGATTGCCTGCGGCACAGTAACCGGCGTCCATATGCCAAGGTCAGGACGGTTCCGGTTTAGCTGCTATATCGCCATCGACCGCAAAATCGAAGGCGAAGCCAAGGCGGCCGCCATGGCTGCCTTCGTCACCGACCCGTTCCTGAAATTCGCGATCGTCGTCGACCATGATGTCGACATCACCAGTGATACCGAGGTAATGCACGCCATCGCGACACGCGTGCGCGCAGACCGCGATATCTTCATGGTGCCCTATGCCAAGGGCTCGCCGCTCGACCCCGCGTCCTACGATCCTGAACGCGGATCGCACCTGGTCACAAAGATGGGCATCGACGCGACCCGCAAGGACAACTACCCCGACGAGATTTATGTGCCGGGTAACGCAGACATCGACATGTCGGAGTTCATCCCCGGTTACGACAAACTATAAGGAATCCTGCCCATGACCGACTGCCATCGCATCGACGTTCATCACCATATTCTTCCGCCCAACTATGTCGATATCGTCGGTGACGACCGTATCGGGCCGCTGATCCTGGCGGGCAAGACGCCAGAATGGACGCCGCAGATGTCGATCGAGGCGATGGACCGCAACGGCATCCAGACGGCGCTCACGTCGATCTCCGCGCCGGGCCTATGGTTCGGCGACACCCAGGAAACCGTCGATCTGTGCCGTCACTGCAACGAATACGCCGCCGATATCAGCCGCGACCACGCAGGCCGGTTTGGCGTATTCGCCAGCCTGCCGCTGCCCGACGTGGACGCCAGCATGAAGGAGATCGCCTATGCGCTGGACGAACTGAATGCCGACGGCATCGGGTTGCTAACGTCATACGGCGACCGCTATCCCGGCGATCCGGAATTCGTCCCCGTGTTCGACGAACTGAACCGGCGCAAGGCAACCGTTTATTTCCACCCGACCAACGCGCCCTGCAATCAGTGCCAGCCGGAAATTCCCGCAGCTACGCTCGACTTCCCGTTCGATACCACGCGCGCGGTCGTAAGCTTGCTTTTCAACGGCACCTTCGCACGCTGCCAGGACATCAACTTCATTTTCAGTCACGCCGGCGGCACGATCCCCTTCCTGGCCGAACGCATCGGCCGGCTGCAAGGACGCCCCGGGTTCAAGGAGCATGTACCCAACGGCGTCGTTCCGGAACTGGAGCGCCTGTATTACGACACCGCGCTGTCCACCAACTGGCTGGCCTTCCGCAGCCTGTTCGAACTGGTCGCGCCCGATCACGTTCTTTTCGGCAGCGATTACCCCTTTGCGCCGGAACAGACTATGACGGGATCGATCAAACAGCTCAAGGAAATGGGCCTGGAACCGGAAGTTCTAAAAGGCATCGAGCGCGATCACGCACTGAAACTTTTCCCGCAGCTGGCTAATTGACACGCGCATGGAGACCCTTTCGCTGACCGTCAACGGGGTAAGGCAGGAAATCACCTGCGACCCGTCGACGCCGCTGCTCTATATCCTGCGCAACGACCTCGGTCTGACTGGCGCCAAGCTCGGCTGCGGGCTGGAGCAATGCGGCGCTTGTGCGGTAATGATCGATGGCGAAGCCACGTTCTGCTGCAATCGGCCGGTGGGCGAGATAACGGAGAAGGACATCGTGACGGTCGAAGCCCTGTCCAACGACCCGGTCGGCGCCGCGGTCCAGAGAGCGTTCCTTGCCGAAGGCGCGGCACAGTGCGGCTATTGCACGACCGGCATCGTTGTCGCCGCTACATCGCTACTGAAAGAGAATCCGGCACCCGATCGCAACGCCATCGTCGTGGGCCTGGAGGACCACCTGTGCCGCTGCGGTTCTCACGCCCGGGTCATCGCGGCCATCGAGCGCGCAGCACAGGAACTGGCCAATGGCTAACGCCTTTTCCAGCCCCAGCCTCCCCAGTCACCCGGGTCTCGACGAATGGGTGTCGGTGAAGCCGGACGGCCGCATCGCCGTGAAAACCGGCAAGGTCGATATCGGCCAGCGGATATCGACGGCGCTCGCCGTGATCGCCGCGGAAGAGCTGGACGTGCCGCTGGACCGCATCGAGATGATCCGAACCGTCACCGGCGAGGCGCCGGACGAAGGCATAACATCGGGCAGCAACTCGATGATGGAGTCCGGCCATGCTGTGCGCCTCGCGACGGCAACCGCTCGGCGACACATGCTGGCGCAGGCCGCGAAGCGTCTGGACGTCGAGGCCGGCACGCTAGAGGTCGACGACGGGCAGATCCGGTCGCGCGATACCAACCGCAGCGTGTCCTACGAAAAAATTCAGGGTAACAAACCGTTCGAGATCGACGTCGATCCAGACGTTGACGTAAAAGACCCAACAGCCCATCGTATCGTTGGGGAAAAGGTCGCTCCGCTCGGCCTTTCGGAAATGGTAACCGGCGAATACCGTTTCCTGCATGACATGAAGATGGACGGAATGGTGCACGCCCGCGTTGTCCGCCCACCGCATTACAAGGCGCGGCTGAATTCACTGGATGAGGATCTAGTCGCGCGCCTGCAGGACAGCGGCATAAACATCGTGCGCGACGGCAGTTTTCTCGCTGTCGCTGGACCGGATGAGTACGCCGTCATTCGCGCCGCCGAAGGGCTGTTCAGTGCGTGCGATTGGGAAGCAGGGGACGGGCTGGCCGAAGGTGATGTCTTCGAAAGCCTGACTGCCAACACCCGAGAAAGCCGACCGGTGGAAAACGATGGTGTGCCGCAGGACAAGCCAGTACCGCCTATGGCTGATCCGCCCGCGGATGCAGCTGCAACGCTGGAGGCGCGCTACGACAAGCCATACCACGCCCACGCGTCGATGGGGCCGTCCGCGGCGGCGGCCATCTCGACCGATGACGGTTTGCGGATGTGGTCACACAGCCAAGGCATCTATTTCCTACGCGATGCCGTGGCCGAAGCGTTCGGCATCGATCCGGAAACAGTGCGTATCGAGCACGTACCGGGTGCCGGCTGTTACGGTCACAACGGCGCCGATGACGCGGCCTTTGATGCAGCGATCGTGGCCCGTGCTCTGTCCGGCACACCGGTCCTACTGAAATGGACGCGCGAGGAAGAGCACGCCTGGGCACCTTATGCCACCGCAACATCCATGAAACTACGAGCCAGCCTCGATACCGATGGTCAGATCATCGACTGGAACCACGAAACCTACGGTGATACGTTCAACATGCGACCGCGGTCGGGGCCGAACATGTCGGGTGCTGCGCGGTTGCTGTCCGGTCGTTACCGCGACAACCCGCCTCCGGAATTCATCCCACAGCCGGCCATGTTCCGCCATATGGGTATTCACCGGAATCTCGACCCTCTTTACACCTTTCCACAAAAACGCCTTGTCAAGAACCTGGTCCGCAATTTGCCGTTACGCACGTCCGCCCTGCGAACGTTGGGCGCGTTCGGAAACGTTTTCGCGCTGGAATCCTTCATGGACGAACTGGCCAACGCCGCAGGCATCGACCCGGTTACATTCCGGCTGAACCATCTGGAAGACGCCCGCGGCAGAGAGGTCTTGGAGGCTGTCGCCGCCCGCATGGACCTGGCCGCGGACGCCGGCATCGGTCGGGGTATCGCTTTTGCCCAGTACAAGAACTTGAAAGCATACGCCGCCGTCGGTGTCGAACTCGAGGTTACCGATGCGGCGGAAATCAAGCTGCGGCGCGCGATTCTGGTGGGCGACGCGGGCGAAATCGTCGATCGCGACGGAATGGCCGCACAGTACGATGGCGGGTTCCTGCAGGCCGCGAGCTGGACAATCCACGAACAGGTTACCTGGGATCGCGACGGCGTCACCAGCCGCGACTGGGAAACTTATCCGATTCTTGGATTCGACAACGTGCCGGAAATCGAAACGGTGCTGATAGAACGGCCCGGCATGCCGTTTCTGGGCGCGGGCGAGGCCGTTGCCGGGCCCACGGGCGCTGCGATCGCGAATGCTATCTACGACGCCACCGGCCTCCGCCTGCGTCGAATGCCGTTCACGCCGGAGGCTATCCGCGCGGCTGCGATGGACGCCTGAACTGATGAACGGGTTTTCCATAACCCCACTATCGTCCGCCCTTGGCGCGGAGATCCGCGGGATCGACTTTTCTCGGCCGCTGGTCTTGGAAACGATCGCCGGGATACGGCAGGCGCTGCTTGATCACCTGGTCCTGGTATTCCGCTGCGGCGAGATATCAGAGGACACCCAGATTGATTTCGCGCAGCATTTCGGCCCGACCGTCGGCGCGCGCGGCAAACAACGGACGGACGGCGGCGACCGACGGTTAATGGTGATCAGCAACGTGCGGGAAAACGGGAAGCCAATCGGCGCGCTACCCGACGGCGAACTGATGTTTCATTCGGACTCGTTGTTTCTCGACAAACCTCTAATGGGCGCGATGCTCTATGCGGAGGAAATCCCGTCAACGGGCGGCAACACGATGTTCGCCAGCATGTATGCCGCCTACGAATCGCTGAGCGCGGACCTGAAATCCCGTATCGACACGTTGCAGGCGGTCAACGCTTTCGATTACGAAACACAGGTAAAGAAGGGCCGGTACGATAGGGAAACTGTCCCGCATGCCGTCCACCCCGTGGTCCGGACCCATCCAGAGACCGGCCGAAAGGCGCTTTACGTAAACCGCCTAATGACCGAGGAAATCGTCGGCCTACCGGCAGACGAAAGTGACGAGATGCTGCAAGCACTGTTCGCGCATGCCGAGAACAGGGATCACGTATACGAACACACCTGGCGTCTGAGCGACCTGGTAATGTGGGATAACCGCTGCACCCAACATGCGCGCAGAGATTTTCCGGCCGGTGAGAGACGGTTGTTAAGGCGGGTCGGGATCGAGGGCGACGTACCGGTTTAGGCCGATAGGCTCCCGTTTCAGAAAACCGGCTTCGAATTATCGAGCGGAATACTCAGCGACACGCCGCTACCGCCGCAACATGGACAGCTCATCGCCACCAGGATTTGCTGCCTCTGGCTCTCCGTCATGTCGGAATCTTCCAGTACCTTAAGGATCTGTTGCCGGATCGCCTCATGCATCGACATGTCCGTAATAAAGCCGGTACCGCCGTCTTCGGTCATTGAGCGATCGCTATTCCGCCGCCTGCGCAAGCCTGGCAAAACACGCTAGGTGCCCCCAGCATAGTCTCCGCATTGCCGGAACGGGCCCTGTAGATATCAATCAGTTCGGGCGGGCTCCAGTGGGCGTGCATGTCGATGGCTATCATTCGGTCCCCTTGACGTTAGATGGAGCAATTCTGTTTGATTACCGGGCATCTGACAACGGATCGATTCGTCATTACACTGCGAGCAAATCAAACCAAACACGGGATGCAAACGAAGATGAAAGCAGTCTATTTCGACGAACACGGCGGTCCGGACGTACTGAAATTCGGCGACCTACCGGACCCAGTTGCGGGTGACGGCGAGATCGTCGCTGACATTCACGTCGCCAGCGTCAACGGTGCCGACTGGAAGGTCCGTCAGGGGTCATACGCGCCCGTCGCTTTCTTCCCTTATATCTGCGGCCGCGATTTTTCCGGCGTGGTAACCGAAGTAGGCGCAGGTGCGGATTTCGAAGTGGGCGACGAAGTGTTCGGTGTTCTGCCGGTCGGCCAGGAGGGCACCTATTGCGAAAAAATCGCCACCAAGGCGTCGGTGCTGGCGAAAAAACCGGTAGGCGTATCTCACATGGATATCGATGCGGTATCACTGGTCGGTCTTACAGCCGTGATCTCGGTCGAGGAAACTCTGCAACTGCGGCCCGGTGAAAAGATCCTCATCCAAGGCGGTGCCGGCGGCGTAGCGGGTTTCGCCATTCAGCTTGCGAAGCATATCGGCGCTCATGTGGTCACGACGGCCAGCGCCCGCAATCACGATTATGTCCGGGGACTCGGTGCCGACGAAATCATCGACTACAACGCGGTCGATTTTACGCAAGCTGTCTCCGAATGTGACGCCGTATTCGAAACTGTCGGCGGAGAAACCGGCACCAGGTCTTTCGACGTTCTCAAACCCGGCGGACGGGCAGCGTTCATCGCGTCCGGCATGCAGTCGCCTGAGCCGACACGGAACGATGTGAAATCGCTCCGGCCAAGTGTGGGACGTGATCGACCCTATATGGAACGGGTCGCCGCCCTGCTACAAGAGGGTGTGATCACAGTACCGGAGCTGCAGGTATTTGATCTGAAGAACGCCGTGGAAGCGCAAAAAATCAGTGAAAGCAGACATTTACGTGGAAAGCTGATGTTGAAAATTCGATAGATAGTTTCGCTATCGGCCCTTAGCCGTTTTGTTTGAGATTGTTCTTGGGAATTCAAAGTGGAGCGTTAAAGGATAACGTACTCGACATTTGTTCCGACTATCGCCGGTGCGGCACTGTTGACGGCTGGTTTGTCCGCACCGTCAGTAGCCGATTCCGTTGCCGACTTCTTTTAGGGCAAGACCATCATCATTGTAGCTACAGCGGGCCCGGGCGGAGATCATACGAAATACGCGTAGTATATTGCGCCTATCCTTCAGAAATACACGCCTGATAATCTGAAGTTCATCGTTCAGAACATGGGCGGCGCTGGCCGGCACCAAGGCGCATGAGGCACTGATCGACCGCATATGCAGGGGGCTTGGCTTGAAATAAGGTGCCCCAAACGTTGCAATACCCCCCGGCCGGCCCAACTGGCCGGGGTTTTCTTTGCCCTGAGGGGGAGCAATTTCATGCCTGATCCGAAAGTCCTGATTTACACGCCGATAGGCAAAGTTTGAGGCCATGGGCGAAGGCGCAGCGATAGCAACGCAGCGCCTCTGGGGTTGATAAAGCGCTCGAACGTAATCTAGTGACATAAAAGACGAAGGGCCGCCCTATAGGACGACCCTTCCATTGTCAGACACGGCCCTGATACGGACCATGAATGCGTCACATCAGTCGAAGCGAACCCCGTCAGAGGCGACGATCCAGATCCGTGCAGTCGAGGACCGCACCTTGAGACAATGAGACACTGGATCACCTCCTTTCGATTGTTGAAAACCGTGGAAGAGTATGTTTCTCCAGCTGTCTCGCCGCAAGGGATATTTGTACGCCGTCTGACTCAGAATGGTTGCGGAGGCATGTGCTCTCCCGCGGGAGGGACACAATAAGACGGATGAAGTCGGTGTGGTAATCGAGATTGTAGGTCGCCTCGGGAACAATGCCATCAGAATTCTGCTGAGCGCTTTCTCATTCGTGGCAGCGCAGGCGTTTTACCAAAACTGGGTATCGGTCATCCTGTCGTTTTACTGCGGGTTGGCCCTCTCCTTGTCATACAGGCGAACATCCTCGTTCCTGACACTCGGGACTCTGCACAGCCTTGTCGGTCAGATCCTGTTTGCCTCCGGTCTCGGCATCTTTTTCTATCACGGGACCATCAACTGATCGGGAAACGGTGGAAACACTGGGCGTCACCTAGAGCGGCCGGCGGCATAGTCGACCGCCACCTCCCACGCGTGATAGCCATACACCCGGTCGGCGTTACCCTGTTCCCTCATCCATTCATTGGCGAGAGAGTCGCGCTGGATAGACGCCGTGCGCTCCGTGCGGGCATTTTCGTACTGCCGCAATGCAGCGGGCGCCGTATCCCCGTTCGCGCCGATGCGGGCAAACTCGGTCGCCTGTTCGAATACTCTGGGACGACGACCCGCCTGATTCAGGGCGATCGCGGCGGCCTGGCCACCTACCCCGCCGCCGCATATTCCAATGTTCAATCCCGTCACTTCCTGTTTCCCCCCGGCGTCCCATCCATAAACTGGAAGGGTGCCGACCCCGCTCGGCTCTTGCGGGAACAACCATAGCCTTCCCCTGGCCGAGTGAGGTAGAGAACAGGTAGGCTCAGGCCGCTACCTGCCAGTCGGTGATCGTTACCGGGTGCATCGCGTAGACCGCCCGGTATTCGATATCGAACGCCTCATCGATGGATATTCCTTCGGCTTCGGCCCTGTCTTCCGCAAGGTCTTCCGCAACTTCGTGGGCATGGGCATCGCGTTCCGCCTCGGACCAGCAACGGTAGAGCGGCCACTTATCGGAGTATTCGTTGACCCATTCGCATCCGGTCATTTCCGACAGAATCGAATGCGCTAAATGGTCGCGTGTATCGGCGAACAGGGTAGCGCCGCGGATGTACCCCTGATCGTCCGTCGATGCCAGAAAGGCCGTACCGCTAAACCGATCGCGGATAACGCATCCGCGGTGGCTCAGGCTGATGTCCAGGGGAACCGGGCGCCGGCTATTCCAGGCATAGAGCTGGCTGACGGGAATTTTGCGGGTCGGCAGGAAATCGGTGTGCATGGTGTCATCCTCTCGTTTGATCGAATTGTTTCGTTTTTCGATGGTTGAACTTTAACTCTCTAATGCGTCATTTTTTGGGGTATTAAATCCTGAAGGAGAATTGCCCATGGCTTATACAAAATTGAGCGACATGCTGGGGGTCGCGCTTGAATTGCGGGCTAGCTCGCTGGGCCTCACCATCGACCAGCTGATGGAGCGTACAGGCCGCAGTCGCAAAACCGTGGAACGTATGCTGCACGGTCTGGCCGGTCTCGGAATCGAGGTACAACCCAGCCGCCTCGATAGCGATCATCATCTGACCAAGCGCTGGCGGTTGCGCGGCGACATGCCGGGCCTTTTGCTGAGCCTTCAACCGCAGGAACGCGGCGCACTGGAACGACACATGCAGACACTAACCGACAGCACGACATCGCGGGCGCTGGCCAAGCTGCTCGCCAATCAAAAACCCCTGTCGAACCACCTAGCAATCGACGAGGAAGAACTGATCAACCGAACGGCCCATATCGGACGCACCGGCCCGCGCACCCAAGCAAACGAGGCACACATGGCGATCTTCGAACGCTCGATCCAAGGATTCGAACGGCTTGAAATCCGCTACCGAACTCAGGACCGGCCGCGCGCAAGCTGGCGTTCCGTGGACCCGCTGGGGTTGCTCTTCGGCCGCTTCGGATACCTGGTCGCCTCACGTCAGGGTTATCCTGCGACTTATCGGCTGGATCTGATCGAGGGTGTACGACCGACCGGCCGGATATTCCAAGCCCACACCGGTTGGAACATGAAGGCATGGGCCGCTGACAGCTTCGGTATCTATCACGGCGACGATATTCTCGACGTCCAGCTGCGTTTCACCGGCGAAGCGGCGAAACGCGCGGAGAGAGTCCGGTTCCATCCGAGCCAGAAGATGCGGCGGCTGCGGGGCGGACTGATCGTCCAGCTACGGTGTCAGGGCCATCGCGAGCTGATACACGAACTGTGCCATCCGGACTGGCTGGGCAAGGTGACGATTGAATCGCCGGACAGCCTGCGTGAAGAGTTTGATGAGTATATCGAACAGCTTCGGAGCGTAACTGCATGAGCTCAACATAGTCCTACACCTTGTTAGGTGATATGCACTCAAGGTGCTTCTCGGACCGCCACGGACGATTGGGTTCAATTGCCGATACCTACCCGGATAAGAATTTCGGTCGGCGGTTCCGCCGCCTTGCTGATCGGCATGGGGCTCGGAAGGTT
>MDTD01180671.1_pt1 | contig 18966 bp, 14 predicted proteins | sample 811221 | NCBI WGS metagenome assembly MDTD01 (sample SAMN05326646, study PRJNA326480) | marine metagenome | isolation source: seawater | place: Pacific Ocean: South West | collected 2011 | reverse complement strand
ATTTTAATATCGACAGGTGGATCGGGTGGTCATGTTGTTCCAGCATTAAATTTATATGACCATCTTAAGAATGATTTTGATGTAAAAATTTATACTGACTTCAGAGGAGCAAAGTACATACCAAAAAATGTTGTTAAACAAATTTTTGATGTAAAGCAAGTTCCTGAAAAATTTTATTTTTTTCCAATAAAATTAATTTTTTTGTCAATTGCATTTGTAAAATCAATAATACATCTTAGCTTCAATAAATTTGATATTATAATTAGTACCGGAGGCTATATGTCCTTACCTATTGTTTTAGCTGCTAAAATTTTCAATATAAAAATTTTTTTAATCGAACCAAATTCTATTATTGGGCGATCTAATAAATTTTTGTTAAAATTATCTTATAATATATTGAGTTATGATAAGGATATTTCAAACAATACTGATAAAAATTTGAATAGCAAAAAAAGAATTATACCAGCCCACAAGAATGTTATAATTGATCCACTCTTAAATAAATGTTTTTATTTAAATAAAAATTCTGATCAATTAAAAAATAAAAATTTTAAAATTTTGATGATTGGTGGTAGTCAAGCATCATTATTTTTTAGTAAAAAATTAAAAAATGAGATTATTGATTTATCTTCAAAATATGAGATAGAAATAACGCAGCAATTATCACAAGGTTACGATATTGAAAACTATAGAAAAGAATATAATAAAAATAATATAAAGAATAATTTGTTTTATTTTGATAGCAATTTTTTATGTAAGGAAAATAACTTCGATATTGCTATTACAAGAGCTGGAGCATCAACACTCGCTGAATTAGCTTTTCTACAAATCCCTTTTCTTGCAATTCCATTCCCACATGCAACAGATAATCATCAATTTTGGAATGCAAAAAGGTATCATGATCTAAATTGTTGCTGGATATTGGATGAAAAAAACTTTATTGCTGGAGATATATATAAATTAATAGATCGAATTATTACAAATAAAGATGAATACATTACAAAAAAAAATAATTTAAAAAAACTAAGTAAAAATAGTTCTTGGAAGGATATAAATAAAAAATTTATAAAATATTTTAATGAAAATTAGTCTTGGAAAAAAAGAAGTTATTCACTTTATAGGAATAGGTGGGATTGGAATGAGCGGTCTTGCATTAATTATGAAAGATTTAGGATTCAATGTTAAAGGCTCAGATCAACAAAGTGGAAAAAATATAGATAGATTAAGAAAAAATAAAATAAATATTCAAATTGGACATAAAAAGAAGAATTTATCAAATGCTACAATAGTTGTCATATCTTCAGCAATTAAAAAAAATAATCCAGAGTTCTTAGAAGCAAAGAAAAAAAAAATTCCTACTTATATCAGAGGAGAAATGTTAGCAAATATAGTCTCTCTATACAAAAATATAGTAGTGGCAGGATCACACGGAAAAACTACTACCACTTCTATAGTTTCAACAATTTTTACTAAATCTAAATTAGATCCAACTACAATTAATGGAGGTGTGATTAATTCTATAGGAAATTCAGCCAAACTTGGTAAAGGAGAATGGTGTATACTAGAGTCAGATGAATCTGATGGAAGCTTTTTACAATTACCTTATACTTACTCAATCATAACAAATATTGATGATGAGCATTTAGAGCATTATGGTTCAATTGAAAATTTAAAAAAAAGTTTTGTTAGTTTTGCTGAAAAAACACCTTCATTTGGAAAAACTCTTATATGCCTAGATGACAAAAATAATAGATCAATTATAAGCAAAATTAACAATCAAAATATTATTACATACGGACTGAATGAAAAATCTAATTTTAGAATTAGAAATATTAAACTCCAAAGCAAAGTATCAAAATTTGATTTAGAGGTTAATTTACCCAATCAAAATAAGAGAGTATTAAAATCATTTAAAATACCCTTAATTGGTATGCATAATATTAAAAACTGTTGTGCATCGGTTGCTGTAGCTATAATGATGGGCATATCTCTCGATATAATTAAAAAAGCAGTTTTAGGGTTTAAAGGAGTTCAAAGAAGATTTAATTTTATATTCGAGCATCAAAACAGTATTTATTATGACGATTATGCACATCATCCAACTGAAATATATGAGTTATTAAAATCCACAAAAGATGTTTATAAATCAAAAAAAATAATATCTATATTTCAACCTCATAGAATTTCTAGACTAAATTCTCTTAAAAATAAATTCACAAAATGTTTTAAATTTTCAGATCAGGTTATATTATGCCCAGTATATAAAGCAGGTGAAAATCTTAAATTAAAATTTAATTATTTTAAATTTGCAAAAGAAATTATAAAAAATTCAAATGTGGATTTAATAATGGTAAATGGAGAAAAAGAACTGGCTAAGTTTGTTAAGAAAAATATTTATGGAAATAACATTGTTATTGGGATGGGAGCTGGATCAATATCGAGCTGGATAAGAAATCTTCCTGTATTATTAAAATGAAAATAGATGATTTAGAAAAAATTGAATTTTCTGATTATTCACGTTTAAATTTCAATCACGACTTATCCCGTTTAAACTGGTTTAATATAGGTGGAAAAACTAAAATTTACTTTCTTGCCAATTCATTAAATGACTTATCAATATTTCTAAAAATATACGACAATCGTGGAAAAATATTTATTCTTGGAGCAGGTTCAAATACACTTTTCGATGACGAAACATTTAATGGAGTTGTTATTAAACTTGGAAAAAACTTCAATAATATTTCAAAATTGAATGATAATTTAATTATTTCGGGAAGTTCATGTCTCGATAAGAAAGTATCAGAGTTTGCAATGGAAAATGAAATAGAGGGTTTTGAGTTTTTATCCTGCATACCCGGATCAGTTGGCGGAGGTATCTGTATGAACGCAGGATGCTACGGAAGAGAATTTAAAGATATTATTGTTTCCGTCCAAGCCATTAATTTTGAAGGAAAAGTTTTGACTATACCTGCATCTGAAATTAATTTTAAATATAGGTCAACAAATTTATCAAAGGACTTAATTTATTTGAGTGGAACTTTTGAAGGATCATTATCTACACAAAAAGAGATTAAGAAAAATATTTTATACCTAAAAAGTAAAAAGGAATTATCCCAACCATTTAGAGTAAAAACAAGTGGAAGTACTTTTAAAAATCCTATTGATCAGAGTGATAAAAAAGTCTGGGAATTGATAAGAGAATCGATTGATTTGAAAGAAGCAAATAAAATGTTTGGTGACGCTAAACTTTCTGAAAAACACTGTAATTTTCTAATTAATAAAGCAAAAGCTTCTTCAAAAGATATGAAAAATCTTATCAATTTCATTAAAGAAAATGTATATAAGAAAACAGGAGTTAATCTTGAACTAGAAATTGTTTTAACTTCATAAAAAATGAAGAAAAAAATTTTAATACTAGCCGGCGGTTATTCAAAAGAAAGAGAAATTAGTTTTCAGACCGCAGAAGCGGTATTACAACAAATAAAAAAAGATTATAATTGTAAAATACTCGACCCCAAAAATGGTTTCATAAAAGAAATTAGGAAATTTAAACCTTTTACAGTTTTTAATGCCCTTCATGGAAGATATGGAGAAGATGGTTATATCCAATTAGTTTTAGAAAATGAGAAAATTAAATATACACACTCAGGGGTAAAAGCATCATCAATTTGTATTAATAAAATAATATCAAAAGAAATATTTATTAAGAATAATATTCCAACACCAAAGTATATAGTTTTAAAAGGAATCAATAACGACACAAAAAAAATAAAAAATAAAATTAAAAAAAAATTCAAATTTCCAATTGTAATAAAACCAATAAATGAAGGTTCAAGTGTTGGAGTTTATATATGTAATAAAAAAAATTTTGTGAAAAATTTAAAAAAATTAAAAAATGAGAGAGAAATATTAGTAGAGGAGTATATACCTGGCAGAGAAATACAGGTTGCAATTATTGGAAATAAAAAATTAGGTACTATAGAATTAATACCCAGAAGATCATTCTATGACTATAAAGCAAAATATGATAAAAATGCTCAAACAAAACATATATTGCCTGTAAACCTATCTAAAAAAAAATTGAGAGAAGTAGAGGACTTGGCCTTGAAAGCTCATCGTATAACTGGATGTAGAGGAGTCACTAGAAGTGATTTTAGATATAACAACAATAAATTTTATTTGTTAGAGGTAAATACTCAGCCTGGAATGACAGAACTCTCTTTAGTACCAGAAATAGCAAAATATAAAGGTATCGGTTTCTACAAATTAATAAAATGGATAATTAATGATGCTTCTATCAATAGATAGAAAAAAAATATATTTTTATATTTTTTTACTATTTATATTATTAAGTATACATAATTTTAAATTAGTGTCTTTTTTTAACGAATTTTTTAAAATTAATAAAATAACATTAAAAAGTGATTTGGAGGATAATTTAAATAATGAAATATTTAATACGCTTAATCAATTTCAGAATTCAAATATATTTTCTTTAAATTCAAAAGATTTAAAAAACATATTAGATAATTATAATATAATAAATGATTATAAGATAAAAATACAATATCCTTCAGAAATTAAAATAGATTTAGAAAAAACTAAAATATTAGCTTTTTACATAGAAGGTAACGACAAAATATTTATAGGATCTAATAAAAAAAAAATTAAAAAAATATATTTCGAGAATAAAAATATACCAATAATAATAGGTAAATTTGATTTAAGTAAATTTTTTAATTTAAAATTATATTTAAAAAATAATGACTTTGAATTGAATAATTTTAGTAAAATTTATTCTTATAAATCTAATAGATGGGATTTACTTTTTAAAAATGATCTTTTAGTAAAGTTACCATTTGATGAATTAGATGAATCAATAAAAATATTAAAAGAAATTATTAATTCAAATAAAATAGAAAATGTTAAAATTATAGATTTAAGGATAAAAGATAAAGTCATTTTATCATGAGTAAAATTAGTTCACCCATATCTTTATTTGAATTAGGATCAACACATGTAAATATTTCTATTTATGATGAATTCACGTCTAGTAATAATTTACATTATGAAGAAAAACTAGAATATACAGATAAACAAAACTTTTTTGAAAATGATCAAATTCAAAACTCAATTGTTAAGGCAGAAAAAGATCTTGGAATTCATTTAAATGAGATAATTTTACTAATAGACTCTGCTAATATTAAAGAAATAAATTTCACAATTCAGAAAAACTTTGATAAGAAAATTATTACAAACGACGACATAAATTACTTAGTAAAAGAAAGTGAACAAATTGTTAAAGCTAGCAATAAAGATTTAGAAGTTTTACATATTTTTAAAAATAAAATAATTTTAGATAACAAGAGTGTTGAAGAATTAGAGATATTTTCTCAAGAGGTTTACAAAGCCACAATTGAAATTAAATTTATTACCATAGAAAAGATAATATATAAAAAATTTCAAAATATTTTTAAAAATAATCATATAAATGTAAAAAAAATATTTTGTACAAGCTATATAAAGTCTATAGGTTTAATTAATAAAATGGATATTAACGGTTTTAATTCTTTTATAGATATTGGTCATAAGAAAAGTTGTCTTACAATTTTTAAAGATAAAAAATTATTATATTTAAATTCAATTCATCTTGGAGGAAATCATGTAACTAATGATATTGCTAAAATTTTAAAAATTAATTATAGGAAAGCAGAAGCAGAAAAATTAAAATTTTCAAAAAAAAATACTACTTTCGATAGCACGGATGAAAACGATTTGCTCAGAAAAATTATTAACTCAAGAATAGAGGAAATAATTGAATTGTTATTTTTAAATTGTTCATACATTAAAGATAATTTTTTTAATAATAATTTGAGGCTTTTCTTTCTAGGTAATGGATCTAAAGTCCTTAACGAAAATTTACTATCTTTTGGAAATGAATTTAGTTTTATAGAGGAAATGTCAATAATTGATGAAAACAAGCAAGATTGTTTATACAGTGCTTTAGTTTTTAATAAGAAAAATGAAAACCTTAATCCTCAAAAATTGAGTGTATCTCTTGAAAATAAGGGTTTTTTTGAAAAATTTTTTGAATATTTCAGTCGAAATTAGCAATTTTTTGTAACATTAGTTGTTTTTTTTGGAAATTTTTTTTTCTGTATAAGATCGTTAATGTCAATTTTAAATCAAAAAACAATTAGCAAAAATATATCTTTCAATGGAATTGGTCTACATACTGGAAAACCAGTAGAACTTAAACTAATACCTTCAAGTCCTAATTCTGGAATAATTTTCAAGAGAGTTGATTTAAAAAAAAATAATATTGTAATCCCTTTATATAGCAATGTAGCCGACACAAATTTATGTACCACTTTAGTTAATGAAAACGGAGTTAAAGTCTCTACTGTAGAACATCTTATGGGAGCGCTTTATGGATTAGGAATAGATAATTTAATAGTTGAAATTAATTCTCAAGAGTTGCCAATCCTAGATGGCTCAGCAAAAATTTTTGTAGAGAAAATTTTAAATGTAGGAATTGAAACCTCTTCTACCCCAATCAAATTAATTAAAATTAACAAAAGAGTTTACCTCGAGGATGGAAAAAAAAATATATCTTTGGATAAATCAAGGGTGGCATCAGAAATAGATTTTGAAATAAAATATAATAACAAAATTATTAAATCTCAAAGAAATAAACTAAACATTTTTAATGATGATTTAAAGACTATATTTGAGTCAAGAACATTTTGCTTGTATGAAGATGTTGAAAAATTAAAACAAATTGGTCTTGCGAAAGGTGGCAGTCTAGATAATGCTATCGTAGTTGACGAAAATAAAATTTTAAACAAAGAAGGATTAAGAAACAATCAAGAGTTTGTAAATCATAAAATTTTAGATTGTATGGGTGATTTATATTTATCTGGTTATAGAATTGTTGGTTCTTTAGTTACTTCCCAAGGAGGCCATGGTTTGACCAATAAATTATTGAGAAAACTATTTTCAGATAAATCTAATTTTACAGTTATTGAAATAAAGGAAAAAACTCTTCCATACCAAATTTTAGATAGATCTTATCTAAAATCCATAGCATAAAAATAGAAATTTTTTTTAATTCTGGTAAGAAATCAATATGCGTTATTTGATTTTAATTTTATTTATATTAACCTTAGCTATTACATCTTGCGCGAAAGAGGAAAAAATAGTTGAAATAATTCAGGATAAAGAAATTGATTTACAAATGATTGATGCTTATCAAGAGGGCTTAGATGCACTTGAGCAAGATGATGGTTTCACCGCAGCTAAAAAGTTTAGTGAGGCTGAGATATTATTTCCTCAGTCTACTTGGGCTCCGCGAGCAGCCTTAATGGCAGCCTACTCGTACTTTACTCAGGAATATTATAGTGATGTAATTTATGAAATTGAAAGATTTTTTAAAACCTATCCTAAACATCCCAGAACAGATTATGCTTACTATTTATTGGCTATAACTTATTATAATACAATAGTTGATGAAACAAAAGATTTAGAGGCAATTCTTAAATCTAAAGAGTATTTTGAATATATTATTAAAAATTATAACAATACAGATTATGCAATAGATGCAACATTTAAACTTGAATTAATTAATGAGGCTCTAGCTTCTAAAGAAATGTATTTAGCCAGATATTATTTTGAAAAAGAAAAATGGATACCAGCGATTAACAGGTTTAAAATTGTTGTTGAATATTATAACGATTCAATTTTTATAGAAGAGGCATTGCATAGATTGGTAGAAATACATTACAAAATTGGGCTAGAAAACGAGGCAAAAAAATACGCATATGTTTTAGGTTATAATTATCAATCCAGCGAATGGTATGAAAAAACATATAAAATTTTGAATAAAAACTATACTCCCCAAAAAGATTTGATAAAAAAAAATAAGAAATCATTAATTGAAAAAATTAAAACAAAAATATTTTAATGGTAGATAAGGACAAGATTAAAATAATTTATAACGATAAAATTAATGAATTAATAAAACACAATAAATTATATTATTCCAAAGATAAGCCTTTAATAACAGATAAAGAATATGATATTTTAAAAAATGAAATATTAAAATTAGAGTATAAATACTCGTATTTAAGTCATAAATATTCTCCTTCCAAAAGTATAGGCTTTAAACCATCAAGGATTTTTAAGAAGAAAAAACATAAAGTACCAATGTTGTCATTATCGAATATTTTCGACAGGGAAGATTTAATAAGTTTTGAAAAAAAAATTAAAAATTATTTAGATCTTAATCCATCAGAAATTTTTGAGTACAGTGTAGAACCAAAAATAGATGGAATTTCAGCTTCCTTAACTTACAAAAATGGTATTTTAGTATCAGGCCTTTCAAGAGGCGACGGCTATGAAGGTGAGGAAATTACAGAAAATTTAAGAACCATAAATGATATTCCGAAAAACATAAAATTTAAAGATTTTCCTCAAAATATTGAAATAAGGGGGGAGGTTTACATAAACAAAAATGACTTTACAAAATTAAAAGAAAAATTTGCAAATCCAAGAAATGCAGCATCTGGATCTTTAAGACAGAAAGAATCTGCCGAAACAAAGAAAATTCCTTTAAAATTTATAGCTTATACTTTTGGTATGTTTGAAAATAATAGCTTTAAGAAACAATCAGAATTTTTAAACAAATTAAGTAATTGGGGTTTTAAAACAAGCAACCATAATAAAGTAATTTCTAATATTGAAGATTTATTAAAGAACCATGAAAATTTTGAAAAAAAAAGATATGAGTTAGAATACGATGTTGACGGCTTAGTATATAAAATAAATGAACTTAAACTTCAAAATAGATTAGGATTTGTTGGTAATGCACCTAGGTGGGCTGCAGCACATAAATTTTCTGCAGCATCTTCTTTTTCAAAAATTTTAAAAATAGAGATACAGGTTGGAAGAACTGGCGCTCTCACACCTGTTGCAAAAGTAGAACCTGTAAATATTGGTGGAGTTGTTGTTTCAAATGCAACATTGCATAATGAGGATGAAATTATTAAAAAAGACATTAGAGTAGGTGATATAGTTAAAATTGAGAGAGCGGGAGATGTAATTCCACATGTAATTTCTGTAGATATTAAAAAAAGACCACCAAAAACTCAAAAATATAAATTTCCTACCAAGTGCCCCTCCTGTGGTTCATTAGTAGAAAAAGAATTCAATAAACAAACAAAAAAATACGACGCAGTTAAAAGGTGCTCTTCAGAGGGTTATAAATGTGAAAAAATAATAATAGAAAAAATTAAACACTTCGTCTCAAAAGATGCTCTAAATATAGATGGTCTTGGAAAAAAGGTTGTGGAAAAATTTTGGGAAAAAAAACTAATAAGATTCCCACAAGATATATTTAAACTCAATTATGAAAAAATTGAAAGTTTAGACGGATGGGGATCTCAATCAGTTTCAAATTTAAAATATTCAATAGAAAAATCAAAAAATATTTCTCTAAGCAAATTTATATTCGCATTAGGTATTAGACACATAGGCCAAGAAAACGCAAAATTAATAGCTAAACATCTACAAAATAAGGACAAGTTTGTTAATATTGATAAAAACTATGATTTTAACTCTTTCATAAATATCGATGGTATTGGAGAAATTCAAATTTTATCAATCAAGAATTTTTTTTCAATTAAGGAAAATTTAAGAGTTATAAAAGAACTTTCGCTTCATATGAATATAGAAAATGAGACAATTAATACTTCTGGTAAATTTAAAAATTTAAGCTTTATGATTACTGGAAAATTGCAAAATATTAGCAGAGCAGAAGCTAAATCAATTATTGAAAACAATTCAGGAAAAATTTTAAGTTCAGTAAGCAAAAGGTTAGATTATTTGATAGTCGGAGACAAACCAACTACAAAAAAAGTTAATCAAGCTAAAGATTTAGGAATTAAAATACTTAATCAGATAGATTTAAACAAACTACTGAATTGATTTTAAGAGCCAATTTTTTTCATATTTATTTAAAAATCGGGAAATTTTGTTATAAATTTCTAAATTATATTTCAAAAGATATTCCTTTTCTTTTGAGGTTAGCAAATTTTTATTAATTAAATCCCCATCAATAGGTACCATTGTTAAATTTTTAAATTTCATATTATTTTTAATTTTTTCGACATATACTAAGTTTTCAATTCTTATCCCAAATTTTCCCTCTTCATAATAGCCAGGTTCATTACTTACAATCATACCTTCTTTTAATTCAACATTATTGAATTTAGATATTGCTTGAGGCCCCTCGTGAACATTAGAAAAAAAACCCACGCCATGTCCAGTGCCGTGTCCATAATTTAAATTAATTTTATTTAGAGGAATTCTAGCTTTTTTATCTATTAAATGTCCTTTTTTAAATGTATTTAGATCAGTGGTAGCTACAGCAATATGCCCTTTTAGAACTCTAGTAAAAATATCTTTAATTCTTTTAGACGGCTTTTTAAAACAAACAGTCCTTGTAACGTCTGTTGTTCCAAATTTATATTGACCACCTGAATCACATAAAAAAATATCTTTTTTTTTAATTTTTCTATTTGTTTTTTTTGACGATCTGTAATGTATAATTGCACTATTTGGACCTGATCCAGCGATTGTATTAAAGCTTGGATAAATGTAATCTTTATTTTTTTTTCTGAATGACTCTAATTTTTTTTCTAAATACATTTCATCAAATCCAAAATTTTTATCCTGTTTTATCCAGTATAAAAATTTTGTTAAAGCAATACCGTCCTTTATATGAGCAGATTTCATATTTTTAATTTCAGACTTATTTTTTATAGATTTTAAATGGTAAATTGGATCTTCGAAGTTATTAATTTCAAATTTTGAATTGATCAAACTTTCGTAATAAATCGAACAGGATAATTGATCAATTGTAAAAAATGATGAATTTAACTTAGATAAAATATCATAAAATTTATCAAAATCATAAAAATAAATTTTTTTATAATTTATTTTATTCTTTATATTTTTAATCTTATTTAAATCACTAAAGAAATATATTTTTTTTTTATTATCAATCAATAATCTAGCGTTTGGTATAGGGCTATTTGGATTATCTTTACCTCTAATATTTAATAACCAAGCAACGTTTTCAGGAGCAGAAACAAAAATGCTATCACATTTATTCTTTTTTAATATTCTTTGAAGCCTGTTAATCTTAGAAGATACACTTTCACCAACAATTTTATCATTTAATTTAAAAAAATATTCAGATTTTTTCTTTTTTTCTTTAAAAACCTTGTCAACTAAATTTTTATCTATTGGAGTTAATTGATAACTGTTTCCAAAATATTTTTCCAAAGTTGATGATGTAAATAATTTTGGGTCATAGCCAATTTTTTTTAATTTATTATTATTTAATATATTTTTAGGATAAGAATGTGGAATTTCTATTATTTTGAATTTTTTACCGCTTTCTATTTTGCTTTGAATCAAATATCTCCCATCGATAAATAGAAAATTTGATGATTTTGTAATTATTGAAAACCCAGCAGAGCCAGAAAAATTAGAAACAGTTTTAAGTCTATTTGGAAATGCATATTCGCAAAAAAATTCATCATTTTTTGGGACAATATAAGCATCCAAATTATAGTTACTTAAAAGTTTTTTAATTTTGTAAAGGGTATTCATGATTTGATTCTTTTTTGATATCTCAACCACCCCGGGCTTTTTATTTCAGATTCATAATCTATATCCTGATTAAAATCGAAATCATTATTTTCATCTTGCATAAAATGATTATTTTTTTCAATATTTTTTTCTGGAAGTTCATCAATAAATCTTGATGATATACTGTCCATCCAGTCACCTTGATAAAATCTATTCATTGAAAAAGAAATATGAGCAATTTTTTTAGCTCTAGTAATACCTACATAGGCCAATCTTCTTTCTTCTTCTAAACCACTCTGTCCTTTCTCCTCCATGGATTTTTGATGTGGAAATAATCCTTCTTCCCAACCAGGTAGAAAAACAACATCGAACTCCAAGCCTTTTGAAGAATGCATTGTCATAAGATTTACTTTTTGTCCTTCCCAATCTTGATCGATAGACGTAGCTAATGCAACATGTTCTAAAAAGCTGTCAAGATTGTCAAATTCTTTCATTGCATTTAAAAGTTCTTTGATATTTTCTAACCTATTTTCGTTTTCTAAATCCTTTTTATCTTTAAGCATTTGACTATACCCAGACTCATCCAGAATTATTTGCAATAATTTTACATGATTAATTTTTTTTCTTAGATCAAATCTCCACTTTTCAAGTAATGTTAAAATAGAGTTTAGGCCTATTTTAGGTTTTGGTTTAATTGTGTTTAATTCAATCATTTTCTTTGCACCATCCTCAAGCGAATATCCATTTTTTTTTGCAAAATCATAAATATTTTTTATAGTAGTTTCACCAATTGATCTTTTTGGTACATTTACAATCCGCTCAAATGATAAATCATCTCTTGGCTGATTAATAATTCTTAAATACGCAACGCAATCCTTAATTTCTGCTCTTTCATAAAATTTCGTACCTCCAATAATCCTATAAGGAATTCCAATTTTTAAAAAACGCTCCTCAAATTCTCTAGTTTGAAAAATTGCTCTTACCAATATGGTAATATTATTTAATTTAAATTTAGACTTTAATTTTTCTATTTTGTCTCCTATACCTACAGCTTCATCTTTGCCACTCCTGTAGCTATCTAGGTAAACATTTTCCCCCTCTTCACCATCTGTAAAAAGAGTTTTCCCAACTCTATTTTCGTTATTTGAAATAAGACTGGATGCAACTGACAAAATATTTTGAGTCGATCTATAATTTTTTTCTAATCTTATTATTTTTGCGTTTTTATATACTTTATCAAATTCTAGAAAATTTTTTATTTCTGCTCCTCGCCAACTGTAAATAGATTGATCATCGTCTCCAACGCAACAAATGTTATTGTTTTCAATTGATAATAAATGAAGCCATTTGCTTTGTATAAAATTTGTATCCTGATATTCGTCTACCAAAATATATTTAAAATTTTTCGAATACATTTTTGTTATATCAGGATTATTTTCAAATATTTTTATGCAATGCAAAATTAAGTCATTAAAATCGCATGCATTTAAGTCTAATAATTTAGTTTGATAAATTTTATAAATTTTTAAAAATGACTCTTCCAATTTCTCATTTTTTTTTACTTTAACATTTTCAGGATACCAACCTTTATTTTTCCATTTTTCAATAACATTGAGAATAAAATTGGGCGAAATTTTTTTTGTATCAATATCTTCAGATTTACAAATATTTTTTATTAATTTTTTTTGATCATCTTGATCTAGGATTGTGAAGTTATGATTTAAATTTGCAGCTTTTGCGTGTTTTCTTAAAATCTTAACACATATTGAATGGAAAGTGCCAACCCAAGGCATTCCAAATTTTGTTTTTTTTAAATTATAAATAATTCTACTAAGCATTTCATTTGCGGCTTTGTTCGTAAATGTAACCGCAAGAATTTCGTTTGGTGTAGCCTTACCAGAAAGTACGATATGGCAAATTCTAGACGTCAGAACCTTAGTTTTTCCAGAACCTGCTCCAGCTACAATTAGCAAGGGCCCATCTAAATGTGTTACCGCATTTTTTTGCATTTCATTCAGATTATGCAAATATTCAAAATTTAACATTTCAAATTTAAGTTGTATAAGTGTTTTTTAAAATATGAAAAAAAATTCATTTATATTTCCTTTTAAAAGTAATTTTTTTAAAGAACAAGATCCTTTTCATCTAGTTATCGTTTTTTTTATCATATTTTTTGGCACAGCTATTTTTTTTTCAATTCCTACATTTTATGATTATAAAAAATACAACCAACAAATTGCAAAAAGTATAAATAATGAATTTAAAGTAGATTTAAGCAAATTAGAAAAAATAAGTTTTAAATTTATACCTTCCCCACATTTGTTCATAAAGAAAGCTCATTTAAAAATTAAAGCCTCTGAAAAAAATTCAATATCTGAACTAGAAAATATTAGAGTATTTATTTCTATATTAGAGCTCTATAAAAATAATAAATTTAAAATAAACAAGATCGATGTAAAAAAAGCTAATTTTTACCTTAATAGTGAATCGCTAAAAAATTTTAGATATAACTTAAAAAAAAATATTGTAAAAAATTTTGTCATTAAAAAAAGTAAACTATTTTTCAAAAATCAAAAAAATGAAATAATCTTGATATCAACCATTAAAGACTTTAATTATGGTATTGATTTTAATAACGCAAAAAAAATTCTAAAAATATTTGGAAATATTTTTGATTCAGATTATGAATTTAAATATTTGATTGATTATAAAAATCCAAATATTCAAAATATACATTTACAATTAAAAAATCCGAATTTAATCCTCCAGAATAGATTAGTTGAAGATCTTTCTTCACCAGAATTGAATTACAAAGGTAATTTAAATTTAGAGTTTTTAAACCAAAAAAATATTATTAATTATAAAATCCAAAACAATATTATTACCTTTAGTAATAAGTTCCCAAATAATTCCAATTTTGATCTAAATGGCGAAGTTACCTTAAAGCCTTTTCACTTTGATTTAAAAATCGACCTAAAGGAAACGAACTTAACTCAACTAGAAAATTTTTTATATTTTATTTATAAAAATAAGAATTCAGAATTCCAAAATTTATCAGGGAATTTAAAAATAAACTTCGATAAAATAAATAATAAAGTTATAAAAAGTGGATTTTTTGATTTGAATTTTCAAAATTCAAATCTAGAAAATGATAACGAATTATTTTATTTGAATGATTTTGCAACAGTTGAGATAAGTAATTATGAATATTTAGACAATGTTGATCAAATTCTTCAAATGAAAATAAAAATTAATATTCTAAATAAAGAAAAATTTAATAGATTTTTATTTAGCTATAAAAAAGATAAAATTTTATCTGACAACCTTTATTTTACATATCAATTTAATACAAATACAAAAAAACATTTTATATCGCCAATATCCGACTCAGGATTTATGGCTTTTGCAGAATTGTATAAATTCAATAATTTACAACAATTAAAAAACCTAGTTAGAGACGATAATATATTTAATTTGGATTAATCATTTTTTTTGGATTTACAATATTTGTATAATCTTTTTTTGAAATTAATCCGGATTTAATTGCCTCATATTTTAAAGTCGTTCCATTTTTTAAAGCTTTTTTTGCAATCATTGCCGCTTTATCATAACCTATCTTTGGAGCCATTGCTGTAACAAGCATTAACGAGTTATCCAAATCATTTTTTATTTTTTTAGTGTTGGCTTTGATACCTTTAATACAATATTTTGCAAAATTTTTTGAGCTATCAGACAACAAATCAATCGATTGTAAAATATTATGCGCAATAAGTGGTTTAAAAACATTCAACTCAAATTGACCTTGCGACCCAGCAATTGTAATTCCGCTATGATTTCCAATTACTTTTACACATACCATTGTTACTGCTTCTGATTGGGTTGGATTTATTTTTCCTGGCATAATTGAAGAACCAGGTTCATTTGCTGGAAGTATCAATTCGCCATATCCTGCTCTTGGCCCCGATCCTAGATATCTAATATCATTTGCTATTTTCATCAAACATACAGCTGCTGTATTTAACGTTCCCGAAAAACTCACAATTGCATCATGAGCTGCGAGTGCTGCAAATTTATTTTTTGCAGGTTTAAAATTTATTTTTGTAACTTTACTTATTTCTTTGCAAATTAGTTTATCAAAATTTTTTCTTGTATTTATCCCGGTTCCTACAGCCGTACCTCCTTGCGCTAAAAAATATATTTCTTTCAAAGCGTATTTAATTCTAGTTATGGTATCCTCTAGTTGTGATTGATAGCCTGAAAATTCTTGCCCTAGTGTGAGTGGTGTTGCATCTTGTAGATGGGTTCTTCCTACTTTAATAATACTTTTAAATTGCGAAACTTTTTTTTTTAACTCTTTATTCAATAAGTTTAGCGAGGGAAGCAATTTGTCTCTAGTTTCAATAGCAATTGCTATGTGCATAGCACTTGGAAAGACATCATTTGTTGATTGGGATTTGTTTACATGATCATTTGGGTGCACTGGTTTTTTAGATCCCATTTTTCCACCTAAAATTTGAATTGCTCGATTTGCAATCACTTCATTAACATTCATATTAGTTTGGGTTCCCGACCCTGTTTGCCAGACTTTTAAAGGAAAATGGTTGTCTAATTTACCATTTATTACATTTTCGGAAGCTTTTATTATCGCGTTTGCAACCTTAGGATCAATTTGCTTTTGTTTTTTATGAACTAAAGCAGCTGATTTTTTAATTACTGCAATTGATTTAATTAATATAGGTCTTACTTTAAATTCTCCTATATCAAAATATTTTTTAGACCTTTGAGTAGATGCCCCCCAATACTTATCCACAGGCACATTTATTCCACCAATACTATCAAATTCTTTTCTAGTTTTCATAATATAATTAAAGGTATTAAAATGTTATACATTAAAAAAATTAAAAATCCTAGCAGTTGAAAAAATAAGGAGAAAACATGACAAATTTTGAAAAAGTAGGTTTATTTATGAGTACCTTTGGTCAAGAGGTCAAAAAAAAATCTGAGCTTTCAAGTGAAAAAATCAACTCACTTAGATTAAATTTAATTCAAGAAGAATTAGATGAACTAAAAAAAGCAATCAATGAAAATGATATTTTAGAAGTTGCTGATGCACTCACAGATATATTGTATGTAACTTATGGCGCTGGTCATGCTTTTGGAATTAATCTAGATCAATGTTTTGAGGAGGTTCAACAATCGAACATGAGTAAATTAGGTGAAGATAGTAAACCAATTTATAATGAACATGGAAAAGTTATGAAAGGGCCAAATTATTTCAAGCCTAATCTATCTAAGTTTCTTAAAAAAAGTTAAGACCAAAAAGGTTTTATAATTTTAATTTTTGCTTTTTCTGTACTTAAAATTTCTTCTAATCTAAAATTTGGATCTTTAAATTTAAAAATACCAAATAAAAATCTAGAATTATTTATAATTTTTCCAATTTCAAAATTATTTATTTTAATTACTTCATTGATATCAATATTTCCCTCAATAATTTTAATTGGATAAATTCTTCTGCTGATTTTACCTTTTAACTTCATCCTGGCGGTATTTTCTTGTCCTACATAACAACCCTTTTTAAAATCAATTGCATTAAGTTCTTCTGAATTTGTTTCTAAACCAAATATTTTATTCTGAAAATTTTCCGTATCTGAATTAGGGATCCCAAGAGAATGACTTAATTCATAATACTCATTTATATCTGATATTTTGAGATTTAATTTTTTTGAAGATAAATAAAGCTTCTCTAAATTAATAACTATTCTTGCACCTAACTTTGTACACCTTGGATCTAAAATTACAGCATCCTCTCTAAATTTTATTGTTGTCCCAGATTTAGAATTTTCTTCAAATTCAGAAAAATTATATTTAGAAAGAGCAGCAACTACAAATTCATTAGAAAGATTGTTAATTTCCACCTTTGATCGCAACTTATACAAGGTTAATTGTTTATAAAGACCCTCTATTTGATATTTTGGACAATCTAAAAAATACCCATTTTTGTGTTTAATTATTATAAATTCAAACAAGTATTTTCCTTGTGGAGTTAATAAATATGAAAAACAACTTTGCGACTCATTAACTTTATTTAGGTCGTTACTAATTATATTCTGTAAATAATTGAAAGTATCTATACCACTTAAGTATATAATTCCCCTATCCTCTAAAATATAAATACTTTGTTTATTCATAATTGATTATTGATTGGATATAATATAATTACTTTTTTACTAAATGTTAGATCTTATAATTGAAAACGGGCAATGTTATATAAATGGTGAGCTAAAATCTGTTAATGTTGGAATAAAAGGTGGGAAAATTAGCCAGATTGGGCAGATTTCAGAAGAGTCCAAAGAAAAAATAAATGCTGAAAATAAAATTGTTTTACCAGGGTGTATAGACACACAAACACATTTTAGAGAGCCTGGATCAACGGACACCGAAGATCTTCATTCAGGAAGTAGAGCTGCAATTGTCGGAGGAATTACAAGTGTATTTGAAATGCCAAATACTCATCCACCTACCTCTAACGTGAGAGAGTTTCAAAGAAAGTTAGATCTTGCTAAAAATAGAATGTATTGCAATTACGCTTTTTATTTCGGTGCGACGGCTGATAATGCAAATGATTTAGCAAGTCTAAAAAATTTGGAGGGCTGTTGTGGTATTAAACTTTTTGCAGGTTCATCCACTGGTAATTTATTGGTCGCCAAAGAAGATGATATAGATAAAGTTTTTCAAAACAGTTCAAAAGTTGTAGCTGTTCATTCTGAGGATGAGTCAATTTTAAATTTAAATAAAAAATTAATCAAAAAAGGAGATGTACACACCCACCCTGTTTGGAGAAGCGTAGAATGCGCAATATCATCCACTAGAAGAATTGTAAAAATTGCTGAGCGTCATAACAAAAAAGCACATATTCTTCACATTACAACCAAAGAAGAAATTGATTTTTTATCACAACATAAAGGAAACATTACATTTGAAATAACCCCTCAGCATTTAACTTTGTATGCCCCTGATTGTTATAATAAACTTGGAACTTATGCTCAGATGAATCCGCCACTAAGGGATAAATCACATTATGATAGATTATGGTATGCAGTTAGAAATAATTTAAATGATACAATCGGTTCTGATCACGCCCCACATCTTAAGGTAAATAAAGATAAAGAATATCCCAATTCACCATCAGGAATGCCAGGAGTTCAAACTATTCTTCCAGTAATGCTAAACCATGTAAATGAAGGAAGGTTGACACTAAATCAATTAATTAATTATGTCTGCGAAAATCCTATTAAAATTTTTGGAATT
>MDTD01037593.1_pt1 | contig 18966 bp, 16 predicted proteins | sample 811221 | NCBI WGS metagenome assembly MDTD01 (sample SAMN05326646, study PRJNA326480) | marine metagenome | isolation source: seawater | place: Pacific Ocean: South West | collected 2011 | reverse complement strand
TAAGGATTCCCCACCCACAATTATATTTGTAGGGACGGAGGATAACTTAATTCCAATAAAAACAATGGAGGACTATAATCACAAAATGAAAAAAGTAGGAAGCATTTGTGAAGTTGTTTTTTATGATGGTGCTGAACATTCATTTTTTAACAAGGGTGAGGATTTTATTGATACTTTATATAGGGCTGACAAGTTTTTAAGTTCACTTGGATATATTGATGGTGAGCCAACTATTCGATAATATTAGCCTGTGAAATAGCTTAATACTCCAATAACAATTATTACCAACAGTATTGATAATATTAAATCAACTAAATCATAGCTTTCATTGTTTTCAATTTTTTGCTCTCTTGAAAGTGTACCAAATGACAGTCCTCTAATCTTTTCATAGTTTGGTGACGAAGTAGCAACTGCTACTGAAATACATAATAGGACTGAAAACACAAACATTATTATTGCCATGTGTGAAAAATTAATAGTAGCAAATAAATACATAAAATTATCCAAAGCGATGTTATCATTAATTTCAGCTTGATAATAAATTTCAGAACTTAATCTTAAGACAAGTAAAACTAGCCCTGCCAATAAAGTTGTAATTGCAGCATTTGAATTTACACGTTTCCACAAAATTCCTAAGAGAAATACTGCTGCTACAGGCGGTGCTATATAAGATTGTACATTTTGTAAATATTGATACATTACACCACCACCAATTTTTTCCATTATTGGTATCCAAATAATCCCTAGAACAACTATAACTGAGGTTGCAATTTTTCCAATATTTAATAATTTTTTTTCTGAATCATTTGGTCTTAGTTTTTTATAAATGTCAATTGTAAATATTGTTGAGCATGAGTTAAATACAGAGGCTAATGAACTCATCAAGGCAGCCATCAGACCCCCAGCAACTAACCCTTTTAATCCAACTGGCAATAATGTTTTCACAAGCATTGGAAATGCCCTGTCAGCCTTTTCAATTGAAAAAATTTCAGGATTTTTAATTGAGAGTGCAAATGCTATAATCCCTGGAATTAGAAAAATAAATATTGGAAGTAATTTTAAATAAGCCCCAAATATTGCACCTCTTCTTCCAATTTTAATATTGTTAGCCGCTAAGGTTCTTTGAACAATGTATTGATCGGTACACCAGTACCATATGCCAACTATTGTTCCACCAAAAAGTAGACCTGTCCACGGGAAATCTGGATCATTCATTGGTCGCCACATATTAAAGTGTTCTGGACTTTCTGCAATTACAACATTTCTCAATTCACTCCAGCCACCTATTTGCTCAAGACCCAAGTATGTAATTATGATTGAACCTAATATTAGAATAATTGCTTGTAATGTCTCGGTGTATATTACAGCTTTCATGCCTCCAATAATCGTATAAACTCCCGTAAATAAAACTACCCCAATTGCCCCATACCAGAAAGGAATTCCAAGTAACTCAGATACAACAATACCTCCTGCGTAGATAGTGACTGATACTTTGGTTAGAACATATGCAACAAGAGAAAAAAGAGATAGAAACCATCTTGATCTAGAATCAAATCTTTTTTCTAAAAACTCTGGCATTGTGAACGCTCCACTTCTAATATAAAACGGTAAAAATAGCCAACCAAGAAGTAATACTATCCATGCATGAAGTTCATAATGAGCCATAGGTGTTCCCGACTCGTAACCTGTACCCGCCAACCCAACAACATGCTCCGAACCTATATTCGATGCAAATATTGAAGCACCAATTACGAACCAACCAACATTTCTTCCAGCTAAAAAATAATCCTCTGTATTTTTATTTTTTTGTAATGAAACCCAAACAGCAACAACTACCAATGCTAAAAAATATATCCCTAGTACAAACCAATCTAATCCTTCTAAAACTGTATTCAAGATATTTATATGTATTGATTCAATATGTTTTCAAATAATTCTTGTTTTCCACTCTCTGGGCTAATTTCACCTGTACCTTTAGCTATCTCATAAAGGTCAGTAAGCTCTAATTTTCCTTCCTCAAAATCTTTTCCTGTACCGCTGTCAAAAGTTTGGTATCTTTTTCTTCTCAATTCTGAGTATGAAGATGAACTAATTATTTTTTCTGCAGCAAGTAATGCTCTGGCGAATGTATCAGCTCCACCAATGTGAGCATGGAATATGTCTTCAATATCTGTTGAGTTTCTTCTAATTTTTGCATCAAAGTTAATTCCACCTCCTTGCAATCCACCAGCATTTAAGAAGACTAGCATTGCTTCAGTAGTTTCTAAAATATTATTTGGAAATTGATCAGTATCCCAACCGTTTTGATAGTCGCCTCTGTTTGCATCAATACTTCCAAGCATACCAGCCTTGGCAGCGACAGCTAATTCATGTTGCATCGTATGTTGTGCTAATGTTGCATGATTAACCTCAATATTTAATTTGAAATCATTGTCTAAACCATATTCTTTTAAAAATCCTATAGCAGTTGCAGAATCAAAGTCATATTGATGTTTCATAGGCTCCATTGGTTTAGGTTCGATGAAAAAAGTACCTTTAAATCCTTGAGACCGAGCATAATCTTTTGCCATTGTAAGGAAACGTGCCATATGGTCAAGTTCTCTTCCCATATCGGTGTTTAATAACGACATATATCCTTCTCTACCGCCCCAAAAAACATAATTTTCTCCATTCAATTCAATTGTTGCATCTAACGCAAGCTTAACTTGAGCACCTGCTCTTGCTACAATATTAAAATTAGGATTTGTTGCAGCTCCATTCATGTATCTAGGATTAGAAAAACAGTTTGCAGTACCCCACAGAAGTTTAATATTTGAGTCTTTTTTCTTTTCTTTAATATAATTAACAATTATTTCTAGTCTTTTTTCAGATTCTAAAAGTGTTTTACCTTCTTGAATAAGGTCATAGTCATGGAAGCAAAAATATTCAAACCCCATTTTACTAATAAATTCAAATGCGGCATCTGCTTTATCTTTAGCAGCTTGAACAGGGTCAGGATTTTTATCCCACTCAAAGTTTAAAGTTCCAGCCCCGAATGGATCAGCACCTACACCACAGAATGTATGCCAATATGCAACAGCAAATTTAAAATGGTCTTTCATTTTTTTACCTGCAACGATCTTGTTTGGATCATAATATTTATATGCTAGTGGATTGTCTGACTTTGGGCCTTCATATTGAACTTTATTAATTCCTTTGTAATATTCTTTACTCATAATTTTATTATTTATTTTTTAAAATTGTTTTTAAATCTTCCTTCCATCTTGCATATGCATCTATATATTCTGAATTATCAGTGATTGGAAGAAAGGTCATAACATGATCATTTTTTGTAATTTTTTTTCTAAACGAACTGAAATCGTCATTTAAAATTCCTGATGCCCTTGCTGCCCCAAATGCTCCGGTTGTATTGTATATTTCAATCTCGTGACCAATTAATGTAGCTACAGTACTTGAAAATATTTCTGATCTAAATAGGTTATCATTACCAGCTCGAATAACATTAATTTGAGCATTATCATTTTTCAATATTTCCATTCCATACATAAATGAAAAAGCTATTCCCTCCAATGAAGACCTGTATAAATGTCCATGACTGTGTTGATTTAGATTAATATTACAAATGTGAGTGCCTATATTCATATTATTAAGCATCCTTTCTGCACCATTTCCAAACGGAATAACAGAAATCCCATCTGAGCCTACAGAAATTTCTGATGCAAGCTTATTCATTTTTTCATAAGAATCACCAACACTGTGATTTCTGAGCCATCGATATTGAATACCAGCACCATTAATACATAGTAATTTTCCAATTGATTTATTTGAATCACTATAATTCACATGCGCAAAATGATTAATTCGTGAAGGCTCTTTAGAACTAAGATTTTCGGTTATTGAATATATTACACCTGATGTCCCACCTGATGCAGCTACTTCACCATTATTAAAAACATTCAATGATAATGCATTGTTTGGTTGATCCCCAGCTCTATATGTGATAGGAACACCAACATTCAATCCAGTTGCTTTTGATGATATGCAATTTATTGTTCCTTGTTTTGAAAAATTATCAACGATTTTGGGTGTCAGTTTTGAACCAATACCATAAAAATCTAACAGCCAATCGGCAGTCTTGTCATTTTTATAGTCCCAAATTATTCCTTCAGACAAACCATTTCTTGTTGTGTTTATTTCTCCAGTAAGTTTATAGGCAATAAAGTCACCTGGGAGCATATATTTATGGATTTTTTCATAAATATGAGGCTCATTATCTTTAACCCACTTAAGTTTAGATGCAGTAAAGTTTCCTGGTGAATTTAGTAATTGAGACATACACTTTTCTTCACCTAGTTTTTCAAAAGCATTGTTGCCAATATTAACTGCTCTACTATCACACCAAATAATAGAATTTCTTAGGGGATCTCCGTTTTTATCTACTATAACTAAGCCATGCATTTGATATGAGATACCTATTGAAATAATTTTTTTTGGATCTGTGTTTGATTCCTTGCAAACTCTTTTAATCGCTTTACATGTGTGTGACCACCAAATATTAGGATCTTGTTCTGCCCAATCCTTTTTTACAGACGTAATATCCATTTCAACTTTTGGCTCATGAATACTTAAGACACTTTTGCCAGATTTAGCATTTACAAGTGCAGCTTTAACAGATGAGCTGCCTATATCTAAACCCAAGTAAAACATAGATTTAATAGATTAGTTTAATTTATTAAATATAAAAAATTAGGAAGTCAATAATTAAAAAAAGTTTATTTATTTAAAAGCATATTTTTTGTAACGACTGTTCTAAAACCTTTGTGGTCTGAACCAGAATCAATACTTGAGCCCATACGTGCAGAAATTCTATAACTTGCACAATATGAGTAATGACACAAAAAAGAACCACCTTTCATTACAGTTTGTATCTCGTAGGGGTACATTGGGTTATAACAGCTTTCAGCTCCAATTGGATTAATTATTTCCTCATTAAAATCTAAATCCTTATAATAATTTTCATTATATAAATCCTCAGTAATTTCCCAAACATTTCCAATCATATCATAAATCCCAATACTATTTGGAGGGTACGATTTAACCGGGGCAATAAATTCAAATTTATCTTCTGCATTATTTTCTGTTGGGAAATTACCCTGCCATGTATTTGCATACTCATTTAAAAGCTTTTCATCGTCTCCCCAAGTATATATAGCTTCATTAAAATTTCCTTGAGCTGCAGCTTCCCATTCTGCTTCAGTTGGCAACCTTCTATTAGCCCAATTGCAATAAGCAATTGCATCTTCATAAGCTATATGAACAACAGGGAAATTATCCATATTTTCAATTGATGAACCAGGACCCTTTGGATGTCTCCAATTTGCACCTACTTCCCACTTCCACCATTGAAAATAGTTATTCATATTTACAGTTTTTTTAACCTTTTTATTAAAAATTAGACTACCAGGCTTTAAAAGTGAATCGGGGGGTTTTGGAGTTCCAGGTGGCACATTTTTTTTTATTTCTTCCCAATCAATTTCTCTTTCTGCGACTGTTATATAATTTGTTGCGTCAACAAACTCACGAAATTGTTTGTTTGTTACCTCGGTAATGTCAATAAAAAACCCATCTACAATAACATTATGTGAAGGCCTTTCCCTCATCATTGCATCATTGTCACTATCCTTTCCTCCCATTAAAAAGGATTTGCTTTCAACCCAAACCATTCCCTCTGGAATATTTACAGAAATATCACTTACTTTTTGTGTATTATTACATCCAAATAGTACAATGGCGAGTAGTGTTATCTTAGTAAAATTTGACATTAACTGGGGCTAGTTTCTGCTAAATTTTGCTAAATCGGGGTGAAAATAAAATGGAAGACCAAAAGGCTTCACAAATTCTTTTAGCTCCTCAGATGCTGTACCATATACATCAATTTTATTAATTGTAAAATGCTCCATGAACTTTCCAAAATTAGCTTCTAGTTTACCACCTTCAGAAATATTTTTTGCATGTTCCATCATTGCCTCAGCATTCAAATATCTCTCTATTAAAATAATTTTTTCGTTTGAATTATAAAACCCCCATCCAAGCGAATTAGGTTCATTTTTATCAATTGCCTCAGTGTATAGCTCAGAAAATTTTGCAATATCATCGGCTGATTTGGATTCGTTTGTATTCATATCAACAACAAAAATTATTTCATCTTCATTATATTTATTTTCTTCAGCTTGTTTACAATTTAAAAGCACTATTGACAGAATTGTTACAAATATTATTTTTTTCATTTCGTAGTTTTTATTTTATTTGAATATTGAAAATAAAGTTTTAATATGAAAAGTCAAAAGTTTAATGAATTTATAAATGTTTTAAAGATTTTTTATCAAAGAACAGATATATATTCTTACCAAAGGGAATTTGAGCTTTTGAAAGATTACTTACAATGCCAACTTAATTATTTTCTAAAAAAATAATTTATTATATATTTTTACATTAAAATAAAAAATTATTATGCCTAGTAAATTTTTTGGAAATAGATTTGATAAAAAACCTAATAAACAAACTGACAAAAATTCTGAAAGCAAGATGAAAAGTAAAGCTAAGAATCAAAATAATAGAGCTAAATCATCAGGAATTAGAAAGGTTGGAAGAGGAGGATAGTGTTAATTTTTAATTATCCTCTTGTGAAAATTCATGCCCTCAAGAGAATACTTTAATATATAAACACCCCTTTCAATAAAGTCAAGATTTACTTTCCCCTTATCACTTTGCAGCTTTAAAACACTAATTAGTTTTCCGTCTATACTATATATGCCAACATCCAAATTTTGATTTGAATTGAAATATAAATTATTTTCAAATGGTATTGGGAAGAAGCTTATTTCTTGAAAAATTTGATCATCATTTGAAAATGATTGGTCGTTAATTGTTGTTTCAAAATTATCAAAGAAATATTCCCCGGTAGCATTTCCGCATAATATTTGTAATTTATGAGCATCAAAGGTCTCATTAATATTGAATTCAAATTCATAAAGATTATATTCTGAATTCATAACTAATTCATCTGAAACAATATAATTATTACCACTACTACCAAGTTTTAATCTGATTTTTATTGAAATAGATTCATTGTTGTCAGAGTTTGACTTAGCCTGGAATTTTATATTAATCGTTTTGCCACTTAAATCCTGATTATATTCTTGGTTATTCAAAATTACTTTGTTAAATCCTGAATTGCTGGATGCTAATCCTGTAACATCAATCCTAGCAGACTTGCCCTCATATGATTCATTTTCTGTTTCAGAAATATTTGCTTGCGCACCGCTAAAAGTAGATAAATTCCAACCATTATTAATACCACATTCAAAATCAGGGTTTTGTATTAAGACCATTTCTGAACTGTAACAACCAATTCCTAGTAGTGCATCTTTAACCTCTTCAACCCAATTTCCTGTAATGATATTTTCATTGTTAGGATTGTCGGTTCTTAAACTTATGGTTTTGGTTGATTTGTTTCCAGCACACCAGGCAGAAAACGAAAAATTATTTAATATTGCTTGCTCAGCAATATGTCTGTGATATTCAATTCTATCTGCTGGATTAGGGCCACCAAAAGTGCCAGCAGAACCTTCCGCCCAATAATTAATTCCATTTTCATTGTCAGCTCCAAATTCGCCTAGATAAACAGGTATATTATTCGCTATTGACCATGAATTAATCTGACTAAATCTTTGTATAATTTGATTTTTTGCATTTTGACTTAGATAAAAATTGTTATTGTTCTCCTGCATTGATGCTGTAAAGCTCATAGGCTGATAATAGTGAAATGTTGCTATTAAATTTGGATCAGAATTAATCAAATCATTGGGGATTTGAAAAATAACTTCCCAACTTGTAGTATCACCCCCTGTAATAATTATTTTACGGGATTCATTGTTAGAGCCTGATGACCTTACAATATTAATTATGTCATTTGTAATCGAAGTAATTTCATTAGCTGAAAGCCAAAAATAGGGTTCATTGAAAACTTCAAATAGTAATGTTTCAGGGTAGTCTTTAAATCTTTCTGCAATATCTCTCCAAATTGCTTTAAATTTATTCAAATCTGCAATTCTTTTTGATGAGGTGGGATCTGAATAGTAGTTTATCCCATTTATATCATTTTGATCGAAAGTATAGAAAAAATTTTCTTTAAGTTTTGCTCCATGAAAATCAATTATTGTGACTAGTCCTTTTGAAACAGACCAGTCTACAATTTGCTGTAGTCTATCCAGATACAAGGGATTAACATAATAATCATCCATACTTCCATTATATTGATTTTGAGTACCTGCTAACTCTGAAAAACATGAATTATCAACACAATTTGATAAATTACTAAGCGTCCTTTTATTTCCATTAACAGTATAATTTGTGTTTAAAAAGGAACCGCCAAAAAAATCAACTGGTATTCTAACATTGCTAAAACCCTCATCTTTAACCTGATCAAAATATTCTTCATAGACTGAAAATGCCCAATTACCCTCAGTTGGAGCACTAAGAACATTACCCAAATTAATACCTCTACCCATTTGTTCAACAATTTCGAAAGGAGAGGTTTGGGCAAAAAACTTTAGAGATATAAATGTCAAAAAAATCAATATAATTTTTTTCATACTATAATTTACAATATTATAATGATTCGATAAACATTTCTATTTATTACTTATTTTTGTAAAAACAACTTTAAAACTTAATATTATGGGATTACTATCAGGATTACTCGGAAATGCATCTGTAATGGACAACAAACAAGTTGAAAAAGAATTTGAAAAAATATTTGTTAAGGGTGAAAAGGTAGAGGCAGGATTTAAGATAATTAGAGACCTTTTTATTTTCACAAATAAAAGATTAGTATTGATTGACAAGCAAGGATTAACAGGAAGAAAAATTGAGTACCTATCGATTGCATATAAAAGTATTGCAAAATTTAGTGTGGAAACAGCTGGTACATTTGATCTAGATGCAGAATTAAAAATTTGGGTTTCAAGTGAAAAGCTTCCAAGTGTCAGTAAGAAATTTAACAAGTCTGTAGATGTTTATGAAGTTCAAAAAATCTTAGCAAGCTTTGTATTATAAATTTAGATTTTTTTGTTTATTTTTTTTCTTTCTGTCCTTTTCATATTCTCAAAAATGGAAAGAAATGGCAAGTGATTTGTCTTTTAATCTTTATGATGTTGTAAAAGAAGCTGAAAAATATTTTGACACTATTGACAAATCAAAAAAAGGCTCTGGATGGAAATCTTACCAAAGATGGCTTTACGAAAATGAACCTAAATATTACCCTAGTGGAAATAGGAATCTAATTAGTTCAAATTTTTAAGTTGAAGAATTTAAATTTTTTAAAGAAAATAATTCAAGCCTTTATTCTAAACAATTTGAAAATGGATGGGATGAATTAGGACCTTATTTTATTGAGGAGGTCACGGGCCATTATGCCGTTGGGCTTGGAAGGATTGAATCATTTTATATAGACCCTAATAATAGTGATAGAATATTTATTGGCTCTAGGAGCGGGGGATTTTGGAAAACCTTAGATAATGGGCAATCATGGATAAACACTACAGATTTTTTGTTTGCTTCTGGTGTAAATACTATTGCTGTATCACCTCACAATCCAAATAGAGTTTTAATTAATGTAAGAAACTCGTACAATGGGACTACTCATGGAATTTATGAGTCAATAGATGGTGGTGATACATGGCAATTATCAAATTTTAACCCTGAAAATTTAAATTGGGGAGGTCTAGGAACAAACAATAGAATTCATAAAATAATGTATCACCCGACAATTCCCAATTTGGTTTTTGCTGGAACGAGTGAAGGTATTTTTAGATCAGAGGATAGTTTTGAATCATTTTCCTTTTCAACTACAGGAAATGTTTGGGAATATAATCAAGATTATGACTATATAGAATTTCATCCTACAAATGAAAATATTATTTACGCATCTTCATATAATAACGATTCTAATATTTACATTTCAAGTGATGGAGGATTAAGTTTCATCCATTCAGGAACTATAAATTCAAATAACAGCAGTATAAAATTATCTGTTTCCGCAGCATGTGCAAATTGCATTTATATTGGATCTAGTGATGGGGTGTGGAAGTCAGAGGATGAGGGGTTAACATTTAATTTGGTAGGTACACCGGGTATTGACAATTATGGTGCTTTTACTGTTAGTGACACAGATCCAAACAATATGCTTTTTGGAGATATTGATACTCACATAAGTACCGATGGAGGAGTCACTTGGAATCAGGTAACTTACTGGGCAACGGGTAATGCAAACTATAATACTACAGGTCAATATGTCCATGCTGACATTAGAGGAGCAAGAAGTTATAATGGAGTATTTTGGGTAAATACTGACGGTTTACTAGCTAAAAGTTTGGACAATGGTAATACATGGGAAATATTTGAAGGACAATCAATTAGGGAGAATTATTGTTTAGGTGTCAGTCAATCAAATCATTATCGAACAATAACTGGTTCCCAAGATAATGGTACAAGCATTAAGAATCAGAATAATTGGATAGAGTTTTATGGTGCTGACGGAATGGAAGGAATAATACACCCTCTTAATGATGATTGGATGATTGGTAGTTTACAATTTGGAGGAAAAAGAAGAACCAAGGATGGAGGTTACAGTCAAGACGGTGTAAATCCGCAAGATTTTAGTGGAGCTTGGGTTACCCCATTGATGTATGATCCAAACAATCAAATGAGTATATATACAATGACAAATACACTTTACAGGAGTGATAACTTTGGTTCAACTTGGACTACAATTGCAGAAAATATTTTTGATGGTGATATCCAAAATGCAGCAATTGCTGAAAACAATTCAAATATTATTGCAGTTTCAAATTATAATCAACTAAAAATATCAAATGATGGCGGTATAAATTTTACCGAAGTTTCACAAAACCTTCCTAATCAATACATTACAGATATAACTTTTGACCCAAATAATGACAACACAATAATAGTTACCTATGGGTCATATTCAAATAATAATAATAAGATATTTATATCAAATAATTTGGGGCAAAGCTGGGAGAATATTACCTATAATCTTGGTAATATGCCAATAAGATCTGTTGTGATTGACCACACAGATAATTCTACTATTTATTTAGGTGCTGAGATAGGTGTTTACAAAAAAAATATGATGGATGATTCGTGGGAGCTTTATAATGAAAATCTTCCAAATACAACTGTAATGGAATTGGAAGTTGTCTATGGTACTAACACATTAAGAGGTACTACTTGGGGAAGAGGTCTATGGGAATATTCCTTACCAGACAGAGAAAATTATCCTTCAATCTTGAAGACTTATATCTCCAATCAACCTACAGATTTACAGCCCAAACAGGGTATTGATCAGTTTGTAAGCTCATTAATCGAATACGATGGAGATTTGAGTAGCGTTTATGTAGAGTGGTCAACTGATACGACTTCTGGTATAATTCCTATGTCAAATTCTTATGAGGACACGTGGGTTTCAAACTCACCAATACCAAATTTTCAGGCTGGTATTAAGGTTTTTTTTAAGGTTTATGCGGAATCTGTAAATAGCTTACTTAGCGAAACCTATAAGTTTATGTATGAGATTAAAGAAAATATTCTATGTACACCAAGCATGAATTGTGATTATGGTGATGGATTTCAATTATTTCAATTAGGCCAAATTGATAACGAATCCGGTTGTGAAGGTTACTCAGACTTTAGTTCTCTATCAACCGAGCTTGAACGAGGAGCTCAATACGATTTGACAGTAACAACTGGCTACGGGGATCAGTTTGTTAAAGTCTGGATTGATTATAATAATGACCTAGCTTTTACAGAGAATGAAGTTATTATTAATAATTATGAGATAGCTGATGGTGAGTCTGGAGGTTCACATACGGCAACTATAAATTTTACTATTCCTGAAAATGCTAATTTGGGGGAGCATATTTTGAGAGCTAAGACTAATTGGGGTGCTGAGGTCCCAATAGATCCATGTACAGAAACAGATTATGGTGAAACCGAGGATTACACTGTTATAATTCAAGAATCTTCCCTTGGAATTATTGATAATAACTTTGTATTAAGTCCTATTATATATCCAAATCCAACCAATGGTAATATCACTATTGATATGTTGAAAAACTATAGTAATGTAGCTATTACATTATATGATTTTATTGGAAAAGAAATTTATAAGAAGAAATATGCTGAAGGCCAAAAGTTTAATTTTAGTATAGATATGCCTTCCGCAGTTTATTTGCTTTCAATTGAATCAGAAAATAAAAAAATTATTTTTAGGCTATTAAAAAATTAATTTAAATTAAACTCTTGAAGTACCGGAAGAGCTTTATTATCAAAATCATAGACAGCTTGATTTTCCCATGTTGATCCGTTTGTTGAGGTTTCACTATCCCAGGCTATTAGCTCGGCACCCCAGTAACAAAATCCTATACCATTATTTACTTCAAATACCAAGTTTTTAATATCTCTGATAAAATCTTTTTGCCCTTCTGGACTAGCTGGATAGTCGGGAAGAATAAGATGGTCTTCATAACCTAAATTATTATTTGTCCAATCATTCCACCCCAAAGTAAATGGGTAAGAAGTTTCTGCGATTAAGATTTGTTTTCCAAAATTAGCAGAAAGATTAGACAGTTGATTTTGTAAATCAGCTAGCGATTTGCCGTGGTACATAGGATAGTATGAAATGCCTATAATGTCATAGTCTACTCCATTTACAATATTAAAAAACCAATCAGAGGATTCAAATCCGGCACAATGAAGAATGATTTTTGTTTCATTTGAGCTATTTCTTACAGCATTAGCAGCTTGTTTTACTAATTCAATAAATTGGTCTTGATTATCTTGAATTCTTCCATGCGGGAATAATATTCCAGTATTTATTTCATTACCTATTTGAATATAGTCGGGACTGATTTCACTCATTATTTCGCTTGTATAATTAAATACTTGATTTTTTAATTCTTCAAAATTTAATGAGCTCCATTGACTTGGTGTTTGCTGTTGCCCCGGGTGAGCCCAAGTATCAGAAAAATGCGGGGTAAGTAAAATTTTAAACCCCAACTCTTTTAACTCATCTGAAAATGCTTTAACTTCTTGTAATGACGATGATTCGTCTATTGGATTTACCCACAATCTTAATCTAATTGTATTGACACCATTTTGAATCAGTGAATTAATAAAGTTTACTTCATTATTGTTTTCATCGTAAAAAGTAGGATTAAAGCTTAATATTTTTGGATAATGTGAAATATCAACACCAGATATCATGGGTGACGGTGTTTGGCTGTGAGACTCATCATTTAAGCTATTATTCTCACACGCAAAAACAATCATTAAAATAACAAGAATTATATTTAAATTTTTATTCAATTTTTATGTGTTTTGAAGACAATATATTAATTCTTTTGTTATTGATGTATTTTTTATGGTCAGGAAAAAAAAACAAGTTAATCATCGCAAGTCCTAGTTTACTACTAGTTGTAATTGAAGGAATTTTTTTCATTAAAGGATAAAATGGTCTCATTAAGCTATAAAATATATTATAGAGTTTTGTTTTGGCCTTTATTCCATTCTCGGGGATCAAGAGACCTAGCCTAATCATATATGCATCTTTTAGTCCTTTATTTAAAATATAATTTTCAGCTTTACCTTTAACATTCGCCCAATAAATTTTGCTTTTCTCGGTTTTACTTGTCCCTTCCCCAGAAACATAAGTCATAATTGCCTTGGGATTAACTTGATATACAAAATCGGTTAAAATTTTTGTCATTCCAAAAGTGACTTTGTAATAATAGTTAGATTTATGCCCAAACGATGTTATACCCATGCAATGAAAACATGCATCAATTTTATCAATTCTGTTTTTTAACTTATCAATTTTTGTAAAATCAATCTCGATGAATTCTTCAACTTTGTTATTGATTATGTTAATGGATGATCTATTGATTAAATATATTTTTTTTATTCTATCATCTTTCATACATTCATACAGCACAGATTTACCAACCATCCCAGTACTACCAGTAATCAATACATTCATGTAAATATTTATTGTAATTTAGAAAACAAAATTAGCTTAAAATGTATTGTAAACAACGAAAATTAATTTTTATATTTTTATTATTTGCATTATGTATTTATGGTCAGCAGGAATTTTCTAACCCTATAATAAAAGGTGGTTACCCCGATCCATCAATATGTAAGGTTGATGATACTTTCTATATTGTAAACTCCTCATTTGAATACTTTCCAGGATTACCTATCCACAAAAGTAAAGATCTAATAAATTGGGATTTGATTGGCTACGGATTACACCAAGAATCACAAGTGAATTCTGTGGTGAATTTAATTGACGTACAATCAGATGGCGGTATACATGCACCAACGATTAGATACAACAATGGTACATTTTATATCATTTCTACAAATGTATATTTTGATGAAAAGAATCAGAAAGCAGAAATGATAAACTTCATTATAACTGCCAAAAATCCTGAAGGACCATGGTCTGAACCTAAGCATATTCTGGATGCGCCTGGAATTGATCCAGATTTGTTTTTTGATGATGATGGAAGAGTTTGGTATGTGGGAAACCAACAGCCAGAGGACCCGAACTTTGATGGTGAGGGAGAAATATGGGTACAAGAAATTGATCTTCAGAAATTTGTTTTAGTTGGTGAAAGATATTTATTATGGAGAGGTGCATGTGGCGGTGTTTGGGCTGAAGGCCCACACATGTATAAAAAAGATGGTAAATACTATCTTCTCATAGCTGAAGGCGGGACTAGTTTTAATCATGCTGTAATGGTTGCTTTGAGTGATAAAATCGAGGGGCCTTATATTTCAAACCCAAGAAATCCTATTTTAACATCTAGAAATCTCAGCTATGATAATTGGGTAAATAGCACAGGGCACGGGGATATAGTAAAGCTAGATGATGGCAGATATTATATGGTATTACTTGGTATTAGAAATGAAATTGAAAGAGGTTCTAATATGGGGCGTGAGACCTTTATTGTTCCTGTTAGTTGGGAAAGAGAGCCCTATGATTGGAAGAAAATTAAATATTTGTGGCCCGTAGTTGCCCCTGAAACAGGTAGGGTTGAATTGCAAAACCAATTGATATTTGATGATTCAAATAAAATTATTACAAATGGCTTTATTGATGATTTTAATTCTGAAATTTTAAACCTTAATTGGAATTTTAGAAGATTTCCTATGAATAACATTTATCAGATAGACAGTAAAAAAGGTTTATTGAATTTATTTTGCAATAAAAATATAATTAAAGAAAGAGGTAGAGCTGCTTTAATGGGGTTTAAGCAAACAGAAACCAGTTTTGAGTATCTAGCTAAAATGTATTTTAATCCAAAGGATGAAGGTTCTGAAGCGGGCGTTAGCCTGTTTCAAAAAGACAATAACTACATTAATTTTACATTAATTAAGCAAAATGATAACATTTTAATTCAGATTAATGCAATAAAAGATGGCATTTTGGAAGATTCATTTGTTTCTGAAATCAACAATTATAAAGGCCAAATTGAGTTTAAAGTCACAGGAAGCAAATCAAAATACGAATTATCCTATTCAGTAAACAGTAAAGAATTTATTTTTGTTAAATTTTTAGATTATTCAATTATCAAAAGTAATGGGTACACAGGTGCACATTTAGGTGTATATGCATCTGGAAACGGTCAAATATCAAATGATTATGCGTCTTTTGATTATGTAAATTACCTCATAAAAACGAAGTAATATACCGTATATGCAATCATACTAAAACTAATACCAAAACTGATTAACATTAAAGTCCTATTTTTTGGATTTTTTCTCAGTTGAATTCTTATTATCCAGTTTAAAATAAATAAGATAAATATGATTATTAAAGGAGTTAACATTAAGAATAATTATTTATATAAAATTAAGTCAAATTCCTCTTAACCGATAAAGAAATTCGTTAAATTCTTCTTTGTAGTTTCTGTTTTCTCTGAATGATTTACCTGGGCTTACTAAAATTTCGTTGTTATTTTGTGTAATCTCATACGACCATATGAATGGAGATGCATTTTTGCTAAAACCGCCTTGCCCTAATTTTAAATTCCAAAAAATAATTTTTTGGTCTTTTTTTTCAATAATATAGTTTCCGTTTGAGATACTTATTAATTGTTTAATTTTTTTGTTTTCAATAATAGGATTTAGTATTTGATGATTTTTTGTAAATGCTTTTGAAAACACAACATTTGATTTGTCAAATAATGAATAGTATGTGAATATATATGAATCTTTTGTTTCTATCTGTCCAGCCCAAAGAATACTATTAAAAAATGTAGGTTTTGTATTCAAATTTATATACTCAATATTCTCTTTTTCTAATGCGCTTTGAATGTTATAAAGTCCAACTCCCTTGGAAATAAATGTTAAAACCAAATATGAAGAACTAATAATTAACCCAAGATTATTGTAAAACTTCCTTTTTTTTGATGTTTTTTTTTGGAATGAACAAATAATCAGAAATATAAGAAATGGAATAGTATATAATGGGTCGATTATGAATATGTTATCTGTGGCAATCCTATAATTCAGAGGCCAAAATAATTGGGTACCCCATGTCGTTTGTGCATCAAGGATCGGATGCGTAATAATTGAAAAAAAGAACAATTTTGTCCAATCTAAGTAACTTACGTTTGATAATTTTTGATATATGTTTTTTAAAAATAAACCTAAAATGGGGGCTATTATAAAAGGGAACAACAAAGAGTGTGAAAAGCCACGATGCATTTCTGTTGCCGTCAAATCATCAACAAAAAATTTTAAAATTATATCCAAATCAGGAATGGTCCCTGCAATTGCTCCATATAGTATAGCCTTGTTACCGATTTTCCTACCTAATGTAGCTTCGGCTACTGATGCGCCAAGGACAATTTGAGTTAAAGAATCCATAATTTGGAAATTAATAATATTATTTTATTCAATAATTATACCTTTATTAATTAGTGCTAATACTTTTTAAAAAATCAAAAAAGTAATTAAGTTTATTATTATTTAAAAAATATAAATGAAGAAATTAATAATAGTGCGTCACTCAAAATCTTCATGGAAGGATTTTTCACTTTCTGATTTTAATAGACCGCTAAATAAGAGGGGCAAAACAGATGGGCCTATTATGTCAAAATATTTAAGTAAACAAATCAAAAAAATTGATATAATGCATTGTAGTAGCTCTGTCATAACAGTTGAAACATCTAAATTTTTTAAACACGAAATTTTGTTTGGTAAAATTTTTTATGACGATAAGCTATATCACTCTTCTTCTAGCTTAATTTTAAAACTTGTAAAGGAGTATTCAGAACAATTCTCATCATCATTAATACTTGCTCATAATCCAGGCTTAACTAATTTGATTAATAATTTAACTAGTGCTAATCTCGACAATTTGCCAACTACAGGATTGGCTTTTATAGAATTTAATTGCAAGCATTGGAAAGATATATGCGCTGACAACAGCACTATTATACATATAAAATTTCCAAAGCAATTAAAATAATTTTATATATTTAAGGAAACTAACTAATTTAAATTAATTCATGAAAGAAAATTTACCATTGATATTGCAGCTAATCATTTCTGTGGGATTGATTAATGTTTGGCTTTTTAGATTTAACAAGGTAACCGAATACAGAGGAGGTGGAGCCAATAATATGAAAGAGGAGTTTCAGGCTTATGGACTTCCAATTTGGTTGATGTATGTTGTGGGATTCCTAAAAATTGCAATAGCAATAATGTTAATAGTAAGTATTTGGATAAAAGAACTGTTGGAGTATAATCTTTGGCTACTCTCTGTGTTAATGTTTGGTGCAGTACTCATGCACTTAAAAGTAAAAGATCCAATTAAAAAATCATATCCAGCCCTATCAATTCTTTTTATGATTGCATTAATCTTGTATTTATCGATGCCTCAGCCATAAAATGAAACGTTTTTTTGTTGCATTTTTTATTAGTCTTTCTGTATGTATATCTCAAGAAACGTCATTATCTCCGACTGATTTAATAGTTGAAAGTTTTGATGGTATCAAAATCCATGGAACTTATCTAGAATCAAATTCCGACAAATTAACAATCATTGTTGCTGGCTCCGGACCAACAGATAGAGATGGAAATAACCCTTTGTATCAAAACAATTCCCTAAAAATGTTAGCAGAGGCTCTATATGAACAAGATATTTCTAGTTTTAGATATGATAAAAGAGGAGTTGGAGCTAGCATAAAAGGGGTTGTGAGAGAAGACCTTCTTACGTTCGATGACTATATAAATGACCTTGGAAGTATTATCAAATTTTTTAAAAAAACTGCTAAATATAAGCAGATAATTGTGATTGGTCATAGTGAGGGGTCACTTATATCTTCAATAGCATTTCAAAAATACCCATACGATAAATTCGTGTCAATTGCCGGAACATCTGTTGATATTTTATCTACAATTAGAAATCAGCTTTTAAACCAACCTGAATTCATTCAAAATATGACAAATCCAATAATCGACAAGTTGCAGTTAGGACAGACTGTTGATTCAGTACCGCCAATGCTTAATTCTTTATTTAGAGCATCCGTTCAGCCATTTTTGATAAATATGGCCAGTTACGAACCAATTAAGCAATTTTCAAAAATTAATATTCCTATTCTGATTATTCAAGGAACGAATGATGTACAGGTTAGTGTTCAGGATGCAATTAGTTTAGATAACGCTAGTCCAAACTCTGAAATGTATATTATTGATGGAATGAATCATATATTTAAGCAGGCATCTTCAAACAGATTAGAAAATATTAAAACTTACTCTGATCCAACTTTAGAAGTTAATAAAGATATGGTTAACAAGATTGTACAATTT
>MDTD01183314.1_pt1 | contig 18971 bp, 20 predicted proteins | sample 811221 | NCBI WGS metagenome assembly MDTD01 (sample SAMN05326646, study PRJNA326480) | marine metagenome | isolation source: seawater | place: Pacific Ocean: South West | collected 2011 | reverse complement strand
TCAAATGCAAGAGAAGTTTTTAAAAATGGTGCAGATAGAATATCAGTGAATTCTGCGGCACTACTTAAACCATCATTATTAAATGAAATAGCAAAGATTTTTGGAAGCCAAAGTGTTGCTGTTCAATTACAAATTAAAAAATTAAATGAGTCTTATGAAGTTTTTGGTGAAAGTGGCAGAGAAAGAAAAAATATAGACTTGTTAGATTGGATAAAAATTGTACAAAAATTTGGTGTTGGAGAAATTATTTGTATTTTCATTGATAGAGATGGCATGCAAGGAGTAGCTGATATTGAAATTTTAAAAAAAATAAGAAAACAGACAAAAGTACAACTGCTATATGGAGGCGGTATCTCAAAATATGATGACATAGAATTAATTAAAACCTTAGGTTTTAACGGAGTTTGTATTAGCACATCTTTGCATTTTAATAAGATAAAATTAAATGAAATTAATAGAGATAATTAAATATGAAGAAAACAATTGGAATTCTAAATTTTAACTATGGAAATATCAAAAGTATTGAGCGTTCTCTTTTAGCTTTTCCAATTAATTTTAAATTAGTTTCTTCAAAAAAGGATTTAAAAGATATTACGCATTTAATCATACCTGGTGTAGGTTCTTTTAAACATTTGATAAGCCAAATAAAAAAAAAAAACATGACTAAACCAATAAAAGATTTTATTTTACACAAACCAGTTTTAGCTATTTGTTTAGGTATGCAGATATTGTTTACTAGAAGTGAAGAGTTTGGTAGTCAAAAAGGTCTAGATATTTTTAAAGGTACTGTTAAAAAAATAAATGTAAATAATCCAAATTGTATTGTTCCAAATATAGGCCATTTGAATGTAATTGGAAAATCAAAAAATAAATTACTAAATAGATTATCAAATAAAAAGTATTATTTTGCCCATAGTTATTCATGTTTCCCAAAGAAAAAGTATGATCATTTAAGCTTTAATTATTCAAAAAAAAAATATATTGGATTAATTCACCATAAAAAAATTCTTGCCACTCAATTTCATCCAGAATTAAGTAGAAAAAATGGTTTAGATATTTACAAATGGTTTTTAAATTTTTGAAATGAAAAATAATAAAAGAAGTTTATTTGGTTTACCTCAAAAAGTAATTCATTGTAAAAAATGTCTAATGACTAATCAAAAACCGTTTTCTATGAATGAATCTAAAAATAATGATAATCAAAAAAAAGGCATGAAAATATTTTCTGATGGGGTTTGTGCAGCATGTAAATATTCTGAAAATAAAGACCATTTAATAGATTGGAAAAAAAGAGAAAAATTATTACAAAAAACTTTAGATAAGTTTAGAAGAACTGATGGAAGGTACGACTGTATAGTTTCTGGTAGTGGAGGAAAAGATAGCTCTAGCGTAAGTCACATCCTAAAATATAAATATAACATGAATCCTCTTACCGTTACTTTTTCCCCTATATTATATACTGATATAGGATGGAAAAATATTAGGTCCTGGATTCAAATAGGTGGATTCGATAACATCTTATTTACACCAAATGGAAAAGTCTCTTCAGTTTTAGCTAAAGAAGCATTTAAAAATTTACTTCATCCTCTGCAACCATTCAAGTTTGGTATTAAGACGATTGCTGCAAAGATGGCGATTAAATATGATATTCAATTGGTAATGTTTGGAGAACCATATGCAGAATATGGTAGCCAGGACACAGATGATACCTTATCACCAAGCTATAATGAGGAATGGTTTATAAATGATAGCGATAATATTTTTTTGGGTGGCTTATCAATTAATGAAATAAAAAAAAAGTATTCATGGATATCAAAAAATGATTTATCAACTTATTTGCCTCTAAAATCAAAAGATTTAAAGAATAAAAAATTATCTGTTGAATTTTTAGGATGGTATTTAAAATGGAATCCTCAAGAAATGTATTATTATGCTGTTGAAAATTGTGGGTATAATCCAGACAATGAGAGGACTGATGGTACTTACGCTAGATATGTAGGTGTTGATGATAAATTTGAATGGTTACATTTTTATTGTTCATACATAAAATTTGGAATAGGTAGATGTAGATTTGATTCATGCCAAGAGATAAGATCTGGACATATTACTAGAGAAGAAGCAATTAAGCTTTGTAAAAAATTTGAGGGAGAATATCCTAAGAGATATATTGACGATTGTTATAAATTTATGGGTCTAAATAAAAAAGAAGCGATGAAAATAATAGATAATTTTAGATCACCACACTTATGGAAAAAAATTAAAAATAAATGGGTAAGACTACAGGAATTAAAGGAAATAATTTGAAATATTCAGAATTAAGGAACCTTAAAATAGCCAAAAAAAAATTTTAATATCTAAAGATGAAAAGAATTTCGATTATAGGCATGGGTTATGTTGGTACTGCAATGGCAACTTTAGTTGCATCTTCAAAAAATGGAAAAAATTTTAGATATTTTGTTACAGGAATTGAAAAGAATGACAAAAATGGGTTAAGAATTTCAAAAAAAATTAATTCAGGAATAATACCAATTCAAACAAATGATAGAAATTTTAAGCAGAAATTCCTATATGCAACAAAGAAAAAAAAAAACTTCATTTGTTTAAATAATATAGATGGTATCAAAGGTTCTAAAATTGTTATAGTAAGTATTAATTGTGATTTAAAATATAACTCTAATTCAGATGTAAATTTAAATCAATTTTTAAGATCAATCGAATTAGTGTTGAAGGCTATTGATAAAAGATCTTTACTAATAATTGAGTCAACTATACCTCCAGGTACATGTGAAAAAAAAATTGTTCCATTAATTAAAAAGATAACAAAAAAAAGAAACATGAAATATAACGATATAAGTTTAGCTTATACGTATGAACGAGTAATGCCAGGAAAAAATTATTTAGACTCAATTAGAAATTATTGGAGAGTGATGTCAGGTATTGACACAAAATCCAAAAATGAATGCAAAAATTTTTTAAAAAATATCATTAATACAAAAAAATTTCCTTTAACAGTTTTAAAAAATATCAGGTCATGTGAACTAGGAAAAATTTTAGAAAATAGTTATCGTTCAATAAATATTGCATTAATTGAGGAATGGGCAAGGTTTGCAGAGTCCATGAATGTAGATATTTATGAAATAATCGAAGCGATTAGATTAAGACCAACACACTCAAATATTAGACATCCTGGATTTGGGGTTGGTGGCTATTGTCTTACAAAAGATCCTTTATTTGGTGAATACGCAGCTAAGAAAATTTGGAAAATTAAAAATTTAGATTTTAAATTCTCTAAAAATGCAATGGAAATTAATAATCGAATGCCTTTAGAGAGTTTAAAAAAATTAAAAAAAATTTTTAAAAATAAAATGAAAAATAAAAAAATTTTAATTTTAGGTATGAGCTATAAAGAAAATGTTGGTGATTTGAGATCTTCACCAAGTCTTTATTTTGCTCAGAGATGTTTAAAACTTAATTCGCAAGTTTATTGGCATGACCCCTATATAGATACAATTAAGTTGAAAAAAGCAACTAGAATAAATTCATTAAACAATTTGTCAAAATTTGATTTAGTTTTATTTGCTGTTAAGCATGATTTGTATATAAAATTAAAATTAGATAAAAAACTTACTAATACAGTTATATTTGATGCAAATTATGTTTTAACAAAGAAGCAATTAAATATGATTGAAAAAGAAAATATCAACTTTCATTCAATTGGAAGATAACAAAATGAAAAAAATTTTAATTACAGGTGGAGGGGGATTTATAGGATTTCACTTAGCTAAAAAATTTTTGGAAAAAAATTATAAAGTTGATCTAATAGATAATTTCAGTCGAAGTTTTTTAGATTTTGATTTAAAAAATCTTATCAACAATAAAAATATAAAATTAATTAAAAGTGATTTATTGAGACTTAATTCTAAAAAATGCGGCTCGGATTATGATAAAATTTTTCATTTAGCAGCTATAATTGGAGTTCGGCATGTTAATAAAAATCCATATAAAGTTTTAACACACAATATTCGGTTATTAGAAAATGTTATACAAATTGCAAAAAAACAGAAAAATTTAAGTAATTTTGTTTTTTTTTCAACAAGTGAGGTTTACTCTGGCACTCTTAGATACCATGGTCTTAAAATACCTACTCCTGAAAACACACCCCTTACTATTGATAATATGAATTTCTCAAGAACATCTTACATGGCATCAAAAATTTATGGTGAATTAATGTGCAATATGTCAAAAAATTTGCCTTATACAATTATAAGACCACATAATTTTTACGGTCCTCGAATGGGTTTTTCACATGTTATACCTGAAATTATGCTTAAGATTTTTAATTCTCAAAACAAAAAAATTAAAGTTGAGTCTCCTAATCATAGAAGAACATTTTGTTATATTGATGATGCTGTAGATATGATTTTTGATTTGGTTAAAACAAAAAAATCTCTTTATAAAACATTTAATATTGGATCATTTGAAAATAGTATCGATATATATCAGTTAGCAAAGAAAATTTTAAAAACTTCAGGATTTAAAATCAATATAAAAAAATCTTATACAGAAAAAGGGTCACCGTCAAAGAGACGACCAAATATGAATCAATTTAAAAAAATTGTAAGATTTAAATGTAAATACAATTTAGACAAAGGATTGAAAGAAACTTACAATTGGTATTTAAACAATATTTTTTTAAATAAGAAAAAAACATTTATATGATATCGTTAAATGAACCATATTTAAATGGAAAAGAGAAAATCTTTGTAAAAGATACTTTAAAAAAAAATTGGATATCAAATTTTGGAGAATATAATAAACGTTTTGAGAAATCACTCTCAAAGTTTACAAAATCAAAAAACGTAATAGCTGTTTCCTCTGGTACTGCTGCTTTGCATTTAGCCTTAAGAGCAATGGGAGTCGTGCAGCATTCGGAAGTTATTGTTCCATCACTAACATTTGTTGCATCTGTAAATGTTATTAAATATTTAAATGCACATCCTGTTTTTATGGACGTGAGAGAAGATCATAATTTAGATATAAAAAAAACAATAGAATTTTTAAATAAAAAAACAACGTTCAAAAATAACTATACTTTTAACAAAAATAGTAAAAGAAAAATTATTGCTATAATAGTTACACATATGTGGGGCAATGCTTTGGATTTTTTTGATTTAAAAAAGATTTGTAAAAAAAAAAATATACGAATAATCGAAGATGCTGCAGAAGCACTCGGAACATTCTATAAAAAAGGTAATTTTAAGAATAAACATGTAGGTACTATTGGAGATATTGGCTGTTTATCTTTCAATGGAAATAAAATTATTACGACTGGTTCTGGAGGAGCTATTTTGACCAAGGATAGAACAGTTGCAAAAAAAAATAATATATTTATCTGAACAAGCTAAAAATGATGGAATAAAATATATTCATAATGAGGTTGGTTATAATTATAGGCTATCAAATATTAATTCAGCCTTTGGTCTTGGCCAAATGAGTAAAATAAATGTTTACTTAAAAAGAAAAAAATTTAACTACCAATACTATAAATATTATATTGATAAGATACCAGGGTTACAAATTTTAAAACCTAACAATATTTCAAAAAGTAATCATTGGATGAATGTTTTAAAAATTGATTATAAATTAATTAAAAAAAAACCAATGTTTTTTAATAAAAAACTTTTAAACCACGGAATTCAAACAAGATTAGTTTGGAAACCTAATCATCTTCAAAATATGTATAAAAATGATCAAAAATTTAAGATTACAATTTCAAATCATATTTATGATAGTTGTTTGTGTATTCCTTCAAGTGTAAATCTTGACATTAAAAAGTTAAAAAAAATTTGCGATATAATAAAAAAAATTGCAAATGCTTAGCGTAAACTATAGAAGTGTCAGATGAAAAAAATAAAAAAACTTCTTGTTGTTGGAGCTGGTTCTATTGGAAAAAGACAAATAGATAATTTTTCTAAATATTTTACAATCGATATCGCAGAGATTAGAAATGATAGAATTAGTGAAACAGTTAAAAATTTTCGTATTAATAAATGTTATAAAGATTATAAAAAGGCTTTAATTAATGAAAAATATGATGCAGTCGCAATAACTGTACCGCCTCATCTTCATTTAAGTGTTGCAAAGTATGCAGTTAAAAAAAACTGTGCTTTATTCATTGAAAAGCCCTTAGGTATGAACTGTAAAGGTTGGAATGAAATTTATAAAATTTGTAAAAAAAAAAAATTATTAAATTATGTTGCGTATTGCCATAGGTTTATACCTTATGTAGAGGAATTTAAAAAAATGGTTAGGAAAAAAATAATCGGAAATATTTATTGTGCGCATCTTAAATGGAGCTCATACCTTCCTGATTGGCACAAAAATGAAAATTACAAAGATTTTTATATGTCAAAAAAATCACAAGGTGGTGGAGCTTTACTTGATGATAGTCACGGAATTGATTTAATTCAATATATTCTGGGTGATGTGGAAAGAGTAAACGCGCTAGTTACAAATATATCAGAATTAAAGATGACTAGTGACGATTCTTTTTTTGGTATTTTGAATTTAAAAAATAATATAGTTGTTCAGTTGAGTTTTGACCTTTTTTCAAGGACACCTAGAATTTATCTTGAAATCACAGGGCAAAAAGGAACTCTTATTTGGGATCGCGTTAATCATAGTATAAGTTTTTTTGATAGAAAAAAAAATAAATGGAAAAAAAAAGAATATAGCATGAAAAGTTTAATGTCTATGTATCCAAGTCAGGCAAAATATTTTTATGACTGCCTTATTAAAAAAAAACAATGTTTCAATAACATAAGAGAAGCTTTAAGAACCCAGCAAGTGATAGATGCAGCATTTAAATCAAGTGAAAACAAAAAAATTATCAAAATATCCTAATATACTTGGGGTTGTTTTGGCAAGGGGCAACTCAAAGGGTATTAAGAATAAAAATTTACTAAAATTAAACAACAAAACTTTAATTGATATTGCTATTTCAACTTCTTTAAAAAGTAAAAGAATAAATAAGTTAGTTTTTTCATCCGATAGTCCAAAATTAATAAATGAAGCAAAAAAAAAAATAAAAGTATACTTTAAAAGGCCCAAAACCCTTGCTACAGATAAAACAAGTTCATTTTCCGTTGCAAAACATGCAGTAAAATGGATTGAAAAGAATCAAAAATGGAAAGTAGATATCGTCGTAATTTTATCACCAACAACACCTTTTAGAAGAGCAAAAGACATTGACGCAACTATTGATTTATTGATTAAAAAAAAAGTTGACTCAGCGATTACCATTACTGATCCATCATATCCACCTCATTGGATGTTTATTAAAAGAAAAGAAAAATGTAAATTTTTATTTCCTCTTGGTTCAAAAATTCAACGAAGACAAGATACTCCAAAAGTTTTTCAACCTGCAGGTATGGTCTATGTTATTAAAAAAAATTTTTTATTCAAAATGAAAGGAATTTTACCTCAAAAAAATACTGCAACATTATTTATTAATAAAAACAGAGCTATCAATATTGATGATAAAAACGATTATATGTTGGCGAAAATAAATGAAAAAAAAATTAATTTTTAAGATTTTTAAGTAAAATTTTTTGATCAACATTTAAAGATTTTTTTAATTTTTTCCCAATTATTTTTTCAAAAAAGATTGGATCTAAACCATCTCCAGGTCTCTTATAATTTAAATCAGACATTTTAATTCTCTCTCCTACTTTAATATTTCTTGCAGCAACTATACTTCTTCGAAATTGAATAACATTTTTTTTTGATTCAACTCTATAGATACTTTTTTTACCTAAAATTTCAGGAATCTTTTTTGAAAAATTACAAATTGTTTTAAGTTCACTTGGATTTGCAGATATTGAATGATCCCATCCTTTTAAATTTTTATTTAATGTAAAATGCTTTTCAATTATATTTGCTCCAAGAGTTAACGCTGAAATTGATGCATCAGTTCCAATAGTATGGTCAGAAAAGCCAACAGGAACAGAAAAAAATTCTTTTAAATGATTTATTCTATTTAAATTTAAATTTTTAAAATTTGGTGGATATTCGCTTATACAATGTAAAAGAGAAAATTTGATTTTATTTTTCTTTAGAATTGAGACTGCTTTACATATTTCTGATTTGGTTCCAAAACCAGTTGATAAAATTATACTCACTTTTTTTTTTGCTATATATTGAATTAGTGGGTAATTATTTAAATCCATAGAGGCAATTTTTAATAGTTTGAGTTTTAATTTATCAGTCAGAAAATCAACCTCTTCAAAAGAAAAAGGTGTTGCAGTAAAACCAATTTTGATTTTTTCTGCATATTTTTTTAAATTTTGGAATTGATTAAGTTTTAAAGTAAATTTATCAGATTGTGTTTTTAGGGCTTTATTTTTTTTTAAAAAATTTTCTGAAAAAAGTGAATTGGTCGAAAAAGTTTGAAATTTTACATAATCAGCACCAGATCTTTTTGCCTCGTAAATCAATTTTTTTGCCATATTAAAATTTCCATTATGATTATTACCTATTTCAGCAATTATATATGGCTTAAAATTTTTTTTTCTATAAAGATCAATCAAATTTCTATTCATTTATCATTCCCACCAAAAGTTGTATTTATTATTCATAATAATTTTGTTTTTCCCTAGATTATAAAAATTTTTAATTTTTTTACTTTCTATTAACTTTTTTATCTCTTTAAAATGAATTTTTTTTACACTATTTTTAAGCAATCTATTATTTCTATTTTCATGAAATGGCAAACATGTAGGAGATGTTTGTCTTGTATAATATTTAGTTGAGGTCAAATTTGTGAAAATTGCTTTATATTTTGATAAAATTATTGTCCAGAAATACCAATCAAAAATCTTTATTTTATAGTTGGTTGGAATATTTATATTTTTTAAACAATTTGATCTTATACTTGTATTAGACATGCCAAGAAAATTGAAATTTGAAATATCAGATATAGAAATAATTTGAAAATTTTTAATTCTTCTACTTAAATACTTCTTTCGTTTATATTTTCCGTAAATATCTAGGTCATTAATTACTAATTCTTTTTTTTTTTAATAGTCTTTTACAAACTTCCACTCTATTTTTCTTCATCAAATCATCAGCATCCTGGAAAATTATATATTTATATTTTGTGTTTTTTAAATCTTTTATCATTTTAAATCTTGATTTTATAATAGACATATCTATGAAATATTTCTTAATCTTAAAATTATTTTTTGGTAAAATAAATTTTTTTTTATTGTTAAAATAAATTATGAGATCAAAATCTTTATCTGATTGATTTTGAAGAGATTTGATGAATTTTTCAATATTTTGCTCAATACCAGGATAAAAAAAGGTAATCACACATGTGTTTTTTTGCATTGAATTCTATAAAGTTTTCAAGCTATCTAGAGCATCTTTATAGTTTGCCCATTGCCCAACATCATGCCAGGTATTTTCATCGATAGGATAAGTTTTAATTTTATTTTTTCCAGATTTAATTTTTTTAATTAAATCTGTTATGTCTAGCTTTTTTCCTTTAATAATATATTTTAACATTTTTTTGTTAATAATGTAATACCCAACATTAACAAAACATTCATTTGTTGGTTTTTCGTTGATTTTTATAAAATTACCATGTCTTGACAATTTGCAAACACCGTAAGGTATTTGAATTTTTTTTTTTGCTACAACTATTGTCAAATCATTATGGTTTTTTTTATGAAAGTTAAAGACATTATCCATATTTTTTTGAAAAAAAATATCACAGAAAGTGACAATTATATCATCAGAAAGTTTTTTTTGATCTACTAATTTTAGAGCACCGATAGTACCTAAAGGTTTAGGCTCAGTTATAAATATTATTTTTCTGTCCTTAATTTCGCTTTTTAAATAAGATTTTAAAATTAAACTTTTATAGTTTACAGAAACAAAAATTTCTTTAACCTTGTCAGGAGCAAAACTATTTATTATTAGTTTAATTATCGGTGTACCATTAATTGGAATCAAAGGTTTTGGTAAAATTGACGTAAATGGTAATAACCTTTCTCCCTTGCCACCAGCCATTATAATTACAGAATTTTTCTGATTTGCAAATTTATTTTTTACAATATCTTGGAGTGTTATTATTTCTATTATTTTTTTATTATTTGTTAATGGCAAAGAGTCAATTTTATACTTAAAAAATATTTTTTTTGCTTCGCTAATAGTAAAATGTTTTTTTTCTAAAAACTTTGGTTTCTTATTAAAAAATTTATCTACTTTTTTTTCTAGATTAATATTTTTCAAGATTAATTCACGAATGTCACCATCTGTAAGAGAACCAATTAATCTATTATTTTTTTCTACATAGATACATCTTAAGCCAGATAATTCAATTTTCTTAAGAGCTTCTTTAATTGAAATATTTGGAGAGCATACTGAATTTTTTAACATTGCTTTATTTTAATTAAAATTTAAATTTAAAACTTATCTTATAATGAATTCTATAAAAAATTGATAGATAATATATTTCTTTATAGTTCAAAAGACAGATAATTTGTGATAGAAAAATTCTTAAAGAATATTTTATTTTACTTAAATTTTATAATTATATCAAACATCAAATAATTCTTTATGAAAAAATTAGTAATTTTTGGATCGGGATGTCACGCAAAAGTAGTTTTATCAGAGGCTTTAAAATTAAAAAAGTTTAAATTATTAGGTTTTGTAGATGATTATGAAAAAAAAGGTAAGTTAGTTCTTAAAATAAAAAATAAAAAATATTACAACATTGGAAAAATAAAAAATCTTAAATCAAAAAAAAATATTTATGGAATAATTGGAGTTGGATCAAGTGCTTTAAGAAAAAAGATATATATTGAGATTATAACACAATTAAAAAAGTTTAAATTTGAAAAAATAATTTCAAAAAATACAATAATTGATCAATCAGTCAAACTTGGTGAGGGAACAGTTGTTATATCAAATTCAATCATAAATCGAGGCACAACCGTTGGTAATCATTGTTTAATTAATACTTCTTCATCAATAGATCATGACAATATTATTGATAATTTTGCAAGTATAAGTCCTGGAGTAACAACCGGCGGTAGAGTAAAGATAGGCGAAAAGACCTTTATTGGAATCGGATCTACAATTAAAAATTCAATTAAAATAGGAAAAAATGTTTTGGTTGGTGGAGCATCTTTTGTGAATAAAAATTTGAAGGATAATTCTTTGGTATATGGTGTACCAGCTAAAAAGATTAAAAAAATAAAATAAATATAATTTGATGCAAAAAGAACTAGTTATCAATTTATTAAATAAAAATCTTAATAAAAAAAAAAAATCCAATTATTTTAAATGATCCTTATCATTCTATCCTAAATAGAAATTCTCAAGTAAAATTTCATATAAATAATAGATGGAAGAATACAAAGTATCTGATGTCAGATTATAATTTTTTACTTAAAATTTATAAAGAATTGCTTAGTGAATTAACAAAATATCTAAATAAAGTTCACAAAAAAAATTATAAAGTTATTTATTGGGAAAATATAATTGGAAGATGGCTTTTTACTTTTTTAAGTATTACCTACGAACGTTGGTTATCATTAAAAGATACAAATAAAAATTTTAAAAATATTAAAATATATATTCCTAATTATAGCCTTGAGGATTTTATTCCCTACGGTATCGAAGATTTTAGTTATTACACGCAATCTAGTTTTTGGAATGATTATATTTATTACGAAATATTAAAATATTTTAAATTTAATTCGATTAAAAATATTTTTACTGAAAAAAAATTTACAAACTTAGATATTCAATCAATAAACGAAAAATTCAGTAGAAAAAATATTTCATTAAAAGGAAGCTTACTAGATAAGTTTAGATCTTTTTCATCAAGATATAATAAAAACTTAAAATATTTTATATTTGAAACATACCTTCCAAAATCAGAGGAGATTGAACTTAATTATCAATTAAATAAAAAATTTAGTTTTTTTCGTTCAATTAAATTAAACAATGTGTTCCATAGACTCAAATTATCTAAAAATATTGATTTAGATAAAAGAACAAAATTTTCAAAAAGTAAAAAAACTTCATTTAAAAATTTTATAAAAAGTTTTTGTATTAAAAATTTACCAAAATGTTATTTAGAAAAATTTGAACTTTCTAACAAAATTTTAAAAGAATACGAATTACCTAATAATCCAAAAACAATATTTACTACTTTAGGTATTAGCAGAAATACAATAATGGATATTTACATATCTAATAAAATTAAAGATGGCACAAAATTAATTATAGCTCAACATGGAGGAGCCTATGGACAAAATAAAATTCACTGGGAAACTATTCATGAACATAGTATTTCAAATAATTTCCTTTCTTGGGGATTTAAATTTAATAAGAAAACAAAAAAATTGGGAACTATAAGAAAACAATCAAAAAAAAAGGTTTATTTTTTAGAAAAAATTATTTTATTAGAGATAAGAGCAAGAGCTCTTTATTCCTCAACACTTAGAATGGATGCTGGGGCAATAAATAATTACTTGTATATTAAAAGTATTTACGATTTTATTTCGAATATTAATGATAAAAATATCTTAAAGGATCTAAGAATTAAACTGCATCAAAAAACTTTTGGATCAAAAGATAAGCATTTAATTATAAAAGCTAATAAAAAAGTTCGTTTTTTAGATCCAAATTTAGGTTCAAAAGATTTTTATAATAGCTCTAAAATTGTAATTCATACTTCAATTTCCACAGGTCATTTAGAGTCTTTAAGTGAAAACATCCCCACATTAATACTATTTATATATGATTTAAATCTTTTTAGTAAAAAAACACGAGATTATCTTGAGAAACTTAAAAAATTAAAAGTTCTTCATAATAATTATCAAAGTTTAATTAATCACTTGAAAAAAATAAATGATGATCCTGGCAGATGGTGGAATACGAATGAAATTCAAAATATGAGAAAAAACTATTTGAATGATTTTGCATTTGATAATTATAATTTAAAAAATGATTTATTAAAAATTATTAAAAATAAATCTTAAATATTTAAAAAGAGTTTTAAATATTGATTTGATATTGTTTTTTGATCATACTTTTTAAATGATTTATGAATACCACTAATTTTTGACTTTAAATAATTGGGATTCTTAAAATGATTTAAGATTTTTTTGGATAATTCATTGTGATTTCCTATTTTATAAAAATCTTTTTTTTTATAATTTAATAAAATTTCTTTTGGACCAGACTTACAACTTGAAGAAATTACAGGAATGCCGTTTTCAATACTTTCAATTAAAACATTTGGAAAACCCTCATAAAGAGAGCTCAAAATAAACAATCTGCTTTTTTGAAAATATTTTTTAGGGTTTTTACAATTTCTAATTATTTGAACATGTCTTTTCAATCCATATCTTTCAATTTGTTCTTTTAGTTTGTAATATTTTGAACCATCTCCGACGATTATTAATTTAATATTTATAAATTTTACAACATAATTTAACGCTTTAATAATTGTGATTTGATCCTTTTGAAATTCAAGTCTTCCAACATTTAATATTATATTATTTTTTTTTGGGTAAGATTTAATTTTTTTGATATTGAATTGATTTTGAAGTGTTAGAACATTAATTTTAAGGTAATCACTTAAATCTCTAGATAATTCTTTAGAGTTTCCCACTATTCTATCTAATCGCCTATATACAAATCTAATTAAAAATTTAAGTAATTTTTTTTTAAAATAATCTCGAAAATCTTCGTGGAAATTTAACTCTGAAATATGATTTCTTTCAATACCAATAATCTTAATTTTTTTTCTTAGATTTATTGTAAAAAAGTATGTTAACACATTTGCAAAGTTTTGATTTGTTAATATTATAGTTTTTCTGTAATTTTTTTTAATATTTTCTTTAATAATTTTCCGAAATTTAAAGATTGTATATAAAGTTCTTTTACTTTTAATTACGTGAATCTTTATTTTTTTATTAATAAGCCTTGATATATTTTCTTTATTTAAACAAATGAATTCAATATTAAATAAATTAAGATCAAGGTCATTTATTAATTTAGATAATGATAGATCTGCACCTCCAATTGAAGAATAAGGGTGAAAGATTACTAAGTTAATTTTTTTTTTGTTATTCATCTCATATTATCATTACTTTTCCACAATAACTTGTGGCAAATGTTTTATTGAATCATATTGTTCAAAAGATGTGCTTTTAGTTCTTAGATTTCTAGACAAACACTCTTGATTGACTTCAAGTGGGTCTAACTTATTTAATTTAGCTTTAGACAAAATTTGATTTTTTACAAAAATAGCATTAACACCAGCGATTGATTTAACAAGAGAATATCCATTTTTGGATAATAAATTATCAAAAGCTGTTAAAGACGCACCGTGATAACACTGACTCTTGTGATAAGTGAACATATTAAAATTTTCAATGTAAGGTATAGTTATTGGATACTTCAAGAAAGATACATTATATTCGACTATAATTACTTCAGGATTGATTTTTTCGTCCAATATTTTAGAAAGTATCCAAAAATCATTCCCATCAATATCTAAAGACAAAAAACCAATCAATTTATTTGGCAAAACATTTATTATGTTTTTTGGCGTTACAAAAAAATCAACTACTTCAACTTTTTTTTTCATAAATTTAAGTATAAATTTTGCAATTTTTAGGTTTAGATAATCATGTTTCGATGTATCAACTAATTTTCCTTTAAAATTATTTTTTATTAAACCAATAGAATTGAATTGTCTAAAATGGAAACCTATTTCTAAAAAATATTTTTGTTGAACAAATGGAATTAAACTTTCTAAGAAATTACTTTCCTCATTGTTGTGTTGACTTTCTGTTAAAAAATAAAAGTTTTCTTTTTTTTTAATTATTTTCATTAAATAAATGAATATCCAATAAGTTTTGAGAATTTTAAAAAGGTATTTATTTTTATAAAAAAATTTTTTAAACAAATCTAATTTTATCTTTTTAATTTATTAATGATTAATTTCGTAAAATAATATATAATATAAATTAAATATAAAATTATTATTTTAATAAAATTTTGTCGATTATTTATTCTTATTCTTATTTCCTCGAAAATTTTTTCAAAAAAATTTAAGTTAGATGATTGACCAAACATACTAAATCTCCCTAAAATTTCATTTTTTTTTGTTGCAGTGCCTTTAAGATTAGATCTAATCACACGGAAAATAAAATCTCTATCAGCACAATTTTTATAACGTAAATCATATTTTCCAATAATATTTTGTGCTTTTCTTTTAATAAAAAAACTTATTGAATGAGACGGATAAATATTAAATTTATTATAAATTTTTTCAGGAAAAAAATTATGATAAACTCTATCTTTTATTACACTACCAAATAAAAAATCGATTTCATTATTTAAAAAATACTTAGAAACTATTTTAAATGAGTTTTGATAAAAGTAATCATCAGAGTTCAGAATTCCAATTATATCTCCACTAGCTTTGCGAATACCAATATTCATAGCATCGTATAATCCTTTGTCCTTTTTACTATGCCAGTATTTTAGATTTTTTGAATTTTTTTTTTAAAATTTCAATAGTTTTATCTTTTGAACCACCATCAATAACGATATGTTCGATTTTCTTTTTTGGATAATTTTGAGCAGCAACACTTTTTAGGCATTTTCTAATATTTTTCTCGCTATTTAAACATACAGTAATTATTGTAATTAGTGGAATTTTTTTTTTTGAATTTTTTTTCATAAATATAGATTTCTAAATATTAATAATTTCCGAATAAAAGTTTTTTAAATTATTTTGACCAAATTTTTCGATCCTTTTTTTTGCATATTTAATTCTTTTTTTTGCTTTTGAATAATTATTAATCACATACTCTATTTTTTTTTCTAATTTTTCTGGATTATTTATTGGTACTATATATCCCCCTTTTCCATTAAAAAGAATATCCTCGGCACCACTAACGTTACTAGAAATTGCTGGTATTTCATAATTAACCGCATCAATAAGTGCATTTGGTAATCCCTCATAAAATGAGTTCAAAATAAATAAATTAGAGGTTAAATATTCTTTTTTAATATTTTTTTTCCAAGTTTTTAAACTCATATTTTTATTTCCATAAATAATTTTTTTTATCTCATCCTCCTGATCACCTTTTCCAATAATTTTAAGATAAATTTTGTAATTTTTATTTAGTAGATTGTTTATTGAGACAATAATTGGAATGATATTTTTTTGATAAGTAAGTCTTCCAGTTATTAGGACAACAAATTTTTTTTGGTTCACCCTTTTTTCTTTACAAATATTTACAATGTATGGGTTGTAAATTAATTTTATTTTACTTTTCTTTAAAACAATTTTTTCAAGAGATACTTTTGATTTTTTTGAAATAGCTATAATTTTATCAGTAAAATTGTAAAATATAAATTTTAAAATCAATACAATAAGACCTAGTATCTTATTATCTGCATATTTAGTAGCCCCTATAGGTTCCTCTGAATTTCTAATGACAATTTTTTTTCCTAAAATTTTTGAAACTACGATGGCAGGTATATGACTTTGCATAGAAAATACGATTGTATTTTGATTATTTAATTTAATATAAGAAAATAAATTAAACATAGCAGATAATGCGATATTCCATCTAAATGGAACAAAAAAAAACCAGCTTATTTTTTTACAAACTATTAAATTTAAGAATTTATTTTTAGTAAGTCTATTTATTTTGTTTTTATTTGTTATTAGAATAATCTTAACTCTTTTTTTTGTAAAAAAGTTTATGATATTAATTAAATTTTCTGTAGCTCCACCGTCTTCAAACGAAGGATAAAAGATTATTATTTTTTTTGATTTCATCTTTTTTTAATAAAAACGATATTTGAATAATTAAAAAAATTATGTTCAGGTTTTTGGGGATCAATTTTGACTAAATTTTGTCCATAGGGAAAAATTTTATACACACTATATCCTTTCAATATTTTAGAAAAATGATAAAGGTTCACGTTTTTAAACAAATGATGCCAATTATATTCCAACTGAATATATTTTGGCTTATATTTCTTTATTATTTTTTTTGCTCCCAATAAAACCTCAAGCTCATTTCCTTCAGTGTCAATCTTTATTAAGTGTAGCCTTTTGATTTTGATATTATTTAAAGTTACTAGAAAAGAGTCCAGGGACTTTACTTTACAATTAATCGAATTATTCAAATTTTTAAGATAATTAATTTTTCTTACATCTTTACTCAATGTTGACCAATGTAAATTTTTTTTATCAAAAAATATTTTTCCACTATGATTTTTTTCGCCAATTGCAAATTTGAAATTAAAAAAACGTTTTGGATATCTTTTTTTAATTTCGGTAAGTTTATTATATGAAGTTGGGATTGGTTCAAAAGCTATTACTTTTGAGTTGCTATTATTTAGAATAAATTCTGAGTATTTTCCTATATTTGCACCTATATCAATACATAAGTCAGGATTTTCATTACAAATTTTTTTCAAAAATTTACTTTCACCATTTTTATTCATACTAATATTGTTATTGTATCCAATAAATCGGATAAAGAGTTTTAAAAAAATAATATTGATAGATAAAAAAAATTTTCTTGCGAAAATAAAATCTAAAATATTTAAAATAAAGATTTTCATTTATTTAGATTATAATTATTAATGAAATATAGTAAGATAAATAAAAATGAAAGTTTATTATTGGAGTCCATTTATATCAAAAGTAGCAACAGTTAATGCTGTTTTAAATTCCATAATATCTATTAAAAAGTTCTCTAAAAAAAAAATTGATTTAAGCATTATTAATGTATTTAAAGAATGGGATTTTTATAATGAGGAAATCAAAAAAAATCAAATTGAATGTATCAATTTAAATGGTCTCTTGAATATAAGATATTTACCTAAAAAAGGTTTTCTTAAAAGCAGATTTACTTATTTTATAACTTTTATGAGTTCTTTATTAAGCTTACATAATTTATTAAAAAAACAAAATCCAGATTTTTTGTTAATTCATCTGATTTCCTCAATACCTTTGTTTTTAATAATTTTTTTTAATTACAAAACAAATTTTATTTTAAGAGTCTCGGGTTATCCAAAATTAAATTTAATAAGAAGATTTTTTTGGAAAACTGCAGGTAAAAAAATCGATAAAATATTCTGTCCAACTCAACTTACAAAAGATTTTCTCATTAAAGAAAAAATTTTTTCAGAAAAGAAAATATTTCTAGTCCCCGATCCAATTATAGAAACTAAAAAAATTAAGATATTACTTAAAAAAAAATTCGTTCAAAATGATAACTTTTTAAATAATACCAAATATGTCATTTCAATAGGAAGACTTTCAAAACAAAAAAATTTTAATTTTCTTATAGATAATTTTAAAATTGTAGCTGAAAATAATAATATTAAATTAGTCATTATTGGCAAAGGAGAGCAGAAAAATTTTTTATTAGAAAAGATAAAAAAACTTAATCTTCAAGAAAAAGTGCTATTAATTGGTAATAGAGAAAATATCTATCCTTATCTTGCAGGCTCTCTTTTTTTTGTTTTAACATCAGATTGGGAAGATCCAGGCTTTGTTATTGTTGAAGCAATGTTTTCACGGAAATTAATATTATCAAGTGATTGTCCTAATGGTCCTCGTGAAATAATACAAAATTTACAAAATGGTTTTTTATACAAACAAAATAACTTTAAAGATTTTGAAAAAAAGTTTAAAGATGTATTACATGTTCTGAATAATAAAGAAAAAAAAAATTTTTTATTATTAAATGCTCTTAAAAAAACAAGAAACTATACAATTTTTAATCATTATTTAGAAATTAAAAAACATTTAAAATAAAAATTAAAAATGAAAAAATATATTAATAATTTATTAGGTAAGATGGGTGGTGGATATAGTATTGTTAAGCGTAAAAATTTTTTAAAATTAT
>MDTD01145368.1_pt1 | contig 18975 bp, 12 predicted proteins | sample 811221 | NCBI WGS metagenome assembly MDTD01 (sample SAMN05326646, study PRJNA326480) | marine metagenome | isolation source: seawater | place: Pacific Ocean: South West | collected 2011 | reverse complement strand
TGGTTGCATTTGTTAAATCGAAAGTTGGTTGGGAATTTGATGCACCGAGAGAAACACTCACACCACCAAAAGATACAGAACTATTTGATAATTTACCATTTGCTATAGAACCAGCTAACATATCATTTGTAATACCGCTATTTTTGACTCTTAAATTATCAGAATTAATCTCAATACTTGAATCATCTACATTTACAGAGATTGTAGATGTTCCACCCAATGAAACACTACCAGAAGATGTAGATAATCCATCTCCAGCTGAAATTATTACTGAATTATTTGCTAATTGATCATTTGATAATGACCCGCTTAAAGATGATGCTGGGTAATTTATTGCATCTGATAAATCAAAAGAAGGTGTTAAATCTGTTTCCCCTAATGAAATTGATACTCCACCCAATGATATTGAACTACTTTCTAATTTAGTTTTAGTAATTGAACCAGCTAACATATCATTTGTAACTGTTCCAGTATCGCCACTAGTTATAACATTTCCCGTTGTAGATGGTAATGTAATCGTTACATTCGAGGTTGAATCCTGACCAATTAATGTTATTTTATTAGTACCTGAAGTTTCATAAAATTCAATAAAACCAGGTCCAGAAGTATCTTTAACTGATACCCCTGCATTAAAAATATCTTTCGCACCATGTGTCCCTACGCCAGATAGTGTTAACGTTCCTGAAACACTAACTCCAGAGGAATTAATCTTAAATTTTTCAGTTTCATCAATATCGAAAAGTATTGTATCATCTGTACCAAAATCAATGTAATTATTGTAAGAATTACCACCAACTTTTAAATTATTATTCCGTAGTGATGTAATAGTAGATTGTATCGCATCTAAATTAATTGTAACTTCCCCTGAGCCATCACCACCGGACCCATTCATCCCTGTTCCTGTTGTTACACTTGTTACTCCTCCGATTGAAAATAAGGTAAATTCAATATTATCAGAACCAACGGTTGTTGGTGTTGCACTAAACTTTTGAAACGATTTATTTCCATTATCAGTTCCATTTTCTACATATACATATTTTCCTTGATGAATATTTGATACACTATGAAAATCAGTTACTCTTGTAAGAACAAGTGCGGCAGCACCTGTCCCAACAGTTGTTACTTTATAAATACCATTTTGAGTTTTTGTAGTTTGATCTTTTACTAAAATACGGTCATTTAAAGATAATGATTGTCCATCAATTGTAATTACACCAACACTTCCATTTGTTAATGTTGCTCCGACACCATCAGAACCATTATTATATGTATATGGAAAATTACTAGATGTCGCACATTTACAAGATTCCAATGGAGATGAAGAAGAACTTATTGAATTCCATTGTAGTGTTCCTGAATTATCTGATAACATTAAATAATGTCCGGCTTTCCCATTTATTGAAGAAGGTAATGTCAATGTATATCCTGGAGAAATAGTTTCACCACTTGGTTTAAAACCAGAATAAGAATTTATAGGGTGGTTATCTGTACCATCATACCGATAAAACCGTAGTTCTTGACTACCATAGATACTTAAATTTAAATCTGAACCCCATGTAACAATACCATTTCCTGTATCAGGTACCATTTCTTGACCCAATGGCCGATTACTATTATAAATAATATCATTCACTGTAAATGTTCCCGTATGTGGAACACCCGTCCCTATAGATAAATCATTTGTAATTTCAACACTTTCATCAATAATATGTGTTTCTCCAACACCACCCAAACTATTAATATCTAAACTAAATGTATTACTGTCTCTATAAACTGCTCCAATTGGATTCGATGAAGATGTCATTATATTAATATAATTTATTAATATATTTAAAAAAAATAAACATTATTAATAACAAATAACATGAATTTACTTAAAATAATTTTTAATCTTAGTTTAATTTTTCAACATACTTTTAGTGGCGGAATCCATGACCAAAATAATTGTAATCCTTGTATGCCTATTCCACCATGTCCTCCCCCTGGACCAGACTGTATATACTTAGATCCCGAATATGATGAATGTGGTTGTATATATGGATGTGGTGAAATAATGTGTAATCCATCTCCACAAATATGTCCAGATGTAATGTGCATGGTAAATTGTGAAAATGGCCAGCAAATTGATGAAAATGGCTGCCACACTTGTTTGTGTAATAGTGGAAGTAATAGTAATACGGAAGAAGTATGTCCGATTAAAGAAAAAGCATGTAATAATGCATATGTTTGTCCAAAAATTACAGAAATAACACATTGTAGTGAAGGTGGAATTCAAGGTACAACTACCTACCAATTATCATTAGTCCTTCAAAATCAAAATATCCAAAATATTTACGCTATATTTGGTGATAAAATTGAAAACAATCAACGTTTAATAATTCCAGGGGCATATCAATTACAAGGTCCTTTTCGTTCTAATGTAGGTGGTATTTCTTCTGATATTTTATCATTATCACCTAATGCGAGATTTGATTCATGGTTAACAATCGGTATTACAGACGGGGATCCAAATAATCAATTAGGTGCAATTGGAATTGATTTTGATTCTTGGAACCTTAACAATCCATTAATTGTTGATAATGGTGCTATTTTTGTAATGGACCCAGATTACAATTTACATGGGATAACCGAAGTAATTATAGGACAATTAACTATGCCTTCGCAAATTAGCGCTGAAGCAATTATTAATGTTGAAGGAAAAATTCTTTATGAAGATGAACCTTGGAAAGAATTAAATATTGTTTTTTCTATTTCCCCACCATTGAGTGATGAAGCTCAAAACGACTATATACCAAACCATTGCATTTTATGGTATGATGGTTGTAATACTTGTAGTGTTTTAAATGGTGAAATAAATATTTGTACTCATAATTTATGTTTTATGGATGGTGAATCAAGATGTTTATCATTTGATCAATCAGGACATTAATGATTTAAATTCTCTAGTATCCTTTTGTGAATAATATATTGATGCAATATAAAATACTACACCCATCATTAAATGTACTTTGTGTTCAGGACATTGAATATTTGTTTGAAATATTTTATTAATATTATCAACTAATAAACAGTGTGCGTTATGGGGAAATAACCCCCAAAATAAAGCATTCGCGATTAACAATGTTAAGATTAATGTTTTCATCTTTATATTAATAACTATATTTTTTTATTTAATAATATATACCATTATTAAATAATGCATGAAATAGCACTCTTATTACCTGCATTGATTTCATTATTTTTTTTAGACAAGAAAACTATTGAATTTTTTAACAATGATACTTGTGATATTACGGATCGAAAAATTAAATTATTAGAAGAAAAAATAACTTTAGAATCAAAACAATCGAACAATTTTCCAACGGATGATATTACAAAAAAAATTGATGAAATTGATCAAAGAATTGAAGAACTAAATAAAAAAATTATCGAAAATCAAGAAAATGTTGAAGAAAAAAAACAACAACAACAAAATGATTTTGATACTTTTAAAAAAGAAGAAAAAGAAAAGAAAGAAGAAAAAGAAGAATATTCTAAAATGAATAATTTAAATACATTAGTACATGATAATCATATTATTAATGCCCTTCTTATCTTTTTTATGGTATTTCTAATTTTTGTAGTTATTTTTATATTTATTTCAATATTTATGTCAATATTTATTCCATACATTAAAAAAAGGAAATTAAAATTAGATAAAGTAAATATTAAATATGATTCTATTTTAGATGAAATTAAAAAAAGTAAAGTCAAAAATTCATTAAAAGTTAAAAAAGGTTCGTTTTTTGATTTTAAAAAATAATTAAGTAAAATTATTTAAAAAAAAAATATAGTATTATTAGAAAAATGGAAGGAGCGGATTACAAAAACTTTGATATCGTTGTTAATAAACTTAGATCGTTTTTTCGTGATGTAAAGGGTTTTAGAGAAGTACATACCCAAAATAAAAAGAGTATTCTTGCTGCATGTGAAGATCCAAGGACAATTGCCACTTACGATTATGAAGGCGATATTTGGCCTCTACCTCAAACGGGTCAAATGTGGCTTGAACATTATTTATTAGAACATCCAGAAGAAAATGGATTCTTTTGTGTATCAACATCCTATCGTAATGAACCTAATCCGGTACCTGGTCGTCACGATAGAATTTTCCCTATGTTTGAATTTGAATTAAAGGGTGGAATGGATGAACTCCGTAAATTAGAAAAGGAATTACTTGAATATTTAGGTTTTAGAAAGAATGATCACGGTGAATACCCTGGAGACGATTATGACAAAGTATGTGAAAAGTATGGTGTTGATGAATTAGAACATGAACACGAAGAAAAATTAGAAGAAGATTATGGCCCGGTTTTCTTTTTAGAAAACTTCCCTGAAAGAACTTCTCCATTCTGGAATATGAGACTTCAAGAAAATGGGACTCACTCAAACAAAATTGATGTTATTATCCATGGTATTGAAACTATTGGTTCAGCTGAAAGAAGTACTTCTACTGAAGAAATGAAAGAAAAGTTTGAAACTATTTCTGAAGGTGGATATGCCGATATCCTTTATGATAAATTTGGTCAAGAACGAGTACAAAATGAATTAGAAGAATTTTTAAAGAAAAATTTCTTTGAACGTTCGGGTGGTGGAATTGGTATGACTCGCATGATTCGTGCTATGAAACTTTCAAACTTACTTGAATAAATGATTTTATCATATATCTTCTTTTAATAATTTATTTAACATACGAATCGCTTTTTTGCCATCTTCTCCTTCTACTTCCGCAGCCTTTTTTCCTTTTATTTCTTTAATTACTCCATATTTTTTTTTCCCTTTATATAACCATGATACTTTCATACCTTTTTCAAAATCTTTAAAGAGGTAATTTTTCCATGGTTTTGTTAATTGGATATAATCTGGATCAGAAGATTCTGGTACTTCGATTATACTTCCATATTTATCTTGTTCTTTTTTCTTCCACGGATTTACAGATGTATTTTTTAAGTGTCTAAACAATGAATTTCCCCACGAAGTTTTATGTTCCCCTTTTATATTCTCATAATTTTCTTTTGTTAAAATACCTTCATTTTTAATAAATTCTTGAATAATTTTATCAATAAGTATATCATCATATTCTCTATCAGATGATCTCTTCTTTACTTTCTTGTATTCAAAATTATCATGTAAAATCTTAACGATGGGTTCTTTTTCCATTAAAAATGGATTAATATCTTCTATTAATTCATTAATTTCAATGTATTCAGTATTTAATTCTTGTACATTTCTTATATATTCTCTTCGATAGTCTTTTTTTTGTTCATCCGTTAATTCTTTATTTTGTAATGATTTCTCAATTTCCTTACATTTTTTTGTTTTTCTTATCCTTTGATCATAAAAATCCTGTAATTGTTTTTGTTTCATTTCCATATTCTTTTCAAAAAATAATCTCTCAATTCGTTTTATTTCTTCATTAATTTTTTTTTGTTTTTCTCTTGATTTTTCTACTTCATCATTTACTTTCAAAAATTTTTCTAATGCTTCCCAATTGTATTCATTATTTAATGAATTCCTTAATTCATCTAAATGTTTTTCGTAATGAATATAACTTGGTAATTCTATTTCAATCTGAGGACCACATTTACCATCTTCTTCTCCACATGTTAATACTAATTTTTCTTTTGTTTCAGTAAAGGTTTTTTTTCCTTCACAATCATTACATCGTATATATTTATCTTTTTTAGTAAGGTGTTTCATCTTTTGATCATAAAATACCTCTAATGTTTGTAAATATTCATCCATTATTACATATGAATTATAAAAAAATATTATTTTTCAAATTTATTAGCATCATGATAAAATTGAACAACTTTTTGAGTGTAAACCCTTTTATTCATTTCTTTATTTTTCCTACGATAATATAAAAGTATAACACCTCCAATAATAATAAGTATAGCGATAACATTAAAAAAAAAATATTGATTCTCTACTTGTTTTATATTACTTGGTGGTTTAGTAAGTGGTATTATCTCTGTTTTTTTTTTAAATATTTTATCATATTCAACAAGGTTTGGCCTCATCCTATTCTACCAAAATATTTAAATCATTTAAATTAAACAAAATCATCCCTTTGAATAGTGAAATGTACATAGAATAACATGCTTACTGATAAAGCGACTAACCATACAGGTGTAACCGTTTTATCTTTACCTGAACCAAATTCTTTTGGTTTTCCATTATTTTTAAACATCATCGATGGTTTTTTTTGATAGATTAAAAAAATAGTTGCTAAAAATACAAGAATAATAAATTGTAAGTTACGATCAATTTCAAACATTTATATTTATATATTTAATATATTATTTTAATATTTGATTTTATTCATAATCATCATCTACAAAAATCCAATCACTCATTTCAATCGTATTAAGTTTAATAAATACAAGATCATTATTTCGTTGAAGTAAGAATGTATCATAATCATCTATAAAATGAATCAAACCTCCAAAAACTACCTTGATATAGTTTGTTAAATTTTTCTTTTTATTATTATTTGTAATATTCATATTTTTGGTCCTATTATTAAGAAGAAATGAAAGTTCATCAATATCAATAGTTTGGTCTTTTCTTTCTTTTAAAATTTTTTCAATAAGGTTGTAGACAGTTTTACGACCTTTTTCTTCTGATATATTCCATTTATAATTTTTGTGGACCATTTTATACTTTTAAAATATAATTGATTTTTTGGATTATTTTATCCAAAAAAATAATCAGTCAATATTAAAATATATATTCATATTTATGGAAAGAAATATAATTTTAATTAAAATTTATATTTATATATAATATAATATAATATAATGGCATATTTACCTCGTCCTATGATGGCTGGACCACCAATGATGACTAGATCGCCAATGATGGCTCCACCCAGAAGTTTAAGAAGCAAAAGTTCAAATACGGGAATGATACTCTTACTAGTTTTAATTATAATTATAATTATAGTAGTATCTATAGTTATATATATTCAATATTCGGGAGAAGAAGATGTTAAAAAATGTGATTTATATACAACATTATTAGAATGTACAGCAGATGAAAAATGTAGTTGGGATTCAGATTTTATGAGTTGTTATGAAGGAAGTCCTTCTTTAACACCTTCATTTACACAACAATCTATCGAAGTAAATAATCCATCTACAGATCAAAATATTATTAATAATGATAACTCTAATTCTCAAACACTTCATGGAGGAAGACTTTGCAATATAGGAGAGCATGTAAATGAAAATCATGAATGTATTCAATGTGCAAAATGGGCGAATATTTCAGATAATTTAAAAACTTCGGTTAAAGATCTTTATACCCCTCATGATCCTAATGGTCCAGCTACAAAATGTTCTGATATACCAATACCATGTGAAGAAGGGCAAAAAGGTAATCCTGATTTAGCTTTAATAGGAGGAATATGCTATAGTTGTGGCAGTGGAGAAACAAATGATGGACCATTTGTATCAACCGATCCAATATATTCTTCATGTCTTAAATGTACTCATGATAGTTATGTTACATCAGAAGGAAATTGTCAACAATGTCCTGAAGTATCACCTGGAAGGAGAAAGATTAATATTCATGCCAATGGTATGCCATTCGATAAATCAGAATATCCAGATGGCCAGATAGAAGAAGAAACATGTAAAACCATGTGTGAAAATGATGAAAAAATCGTATGTAATCAAGAAGCTGATAGTTCGTGGTCATGTTTATGTGAAAAATGTCCTGATGGATTCGGTGCGGATATTGATGCAAATTTATTTCCTGCTGAATACTATCAAACTTTAGGGGAAACAAGGAGTGGTCGTTGGGAACCAACAACTTGTGTTACTCAATGTAATGGAGAATTATATACTGGTACATATAATGAAATATATGATAGAACAATTAGCTGTATGGATTTAACTACACCTAATTGTGATAAAGATATTTTAGATTCTGATAGGGCAGAATTAGTAAATTTAAATGTTCTTTGTGAAGGGGGATCTAAAGAAGAAGATATTCTAAACCTTATTACTATTATTGATGATATAATCCCTACTTTACCATGTCCAATTACTTCTAGAAGAATAAATAGTTCATGTGAAGAATGTGGAATGGATGAAAATGGTCGTCAAATCTACGGAATATATCCTGACAGGGTTCAAGATAATCTTGGCCCTATTCCACCCCCAATACCAACGGAACCGAGAGAAACGGCGGGTACTACTAAATGTAAGAAACAACCTTGTTTGAGTAATGAAAAATTAGTTCCAAAAGTTGAAGGAGATTATACTGATTGGGAATGTGTAAGTTGTGAAAGTGAAGGCTCTACATTTATTGGAATACCATTTAATGAAAGTAAACATACAATTTCTCCAAGTGATGCCAGAGGAGAAAGTGATAAAACAATTTGTAGAGACGAGAATTCTGTTATGTGTGGTTCAGTTGATCAAAAGAGTATAATTTGTGGTCCTGGATATCATTTTGTTAATGGTGATCTCCTTCAAAATAATTGTAAGTTAAATACTTCTTGTAGTATAACTAATGTTGGTGGTGTTCGTTCCGATGACCATGAAACATGTTGTAGGAAAAATGAAACATGTGGAGAATCAGGAATACTTCAAGAAGGAGTATTTGCAAGAATAACTTCAGATGCATTTTTTCTAGAATCGGATGCATCCGATAATCCAGAAGATTATATTGGTAAGATTATAAAAATAAAATATAATGCAGGATGGCCCGGCGGGAATGATGGAGATGAAATTATTGGAAAGATACTAGACTATCAAGTTGTAGGAAATCAAAAATCGATTACAAGTATTGAAGGTGTATGTATCGGGACAGGTGGGACATGTTTATCTTCCGCTGAAACTCGAGATGAGTGTATTGAAAGTTCAAAAAGATGTACTTTTACTGCTGGTCAAGAAGCTCGCCCAGGTGCCTGTCTAAGAACTGGTAGACATCAATTACATGAACAATATGAAAGCATGTTCGGGGGTGTAGTTCATTGTTCTAGTTATTCCAATAGGAACCAATGTGAAATAACATCTAAACAAGGCGAATGGAGTAATATATCAACAACTGAAAGTCCATGTCTTTGGAGATGGGCACAAAATGAAAGACAAAGCTCATGTTCTTGTAATTTACCTACTTTTGATGGAAATGAAAATAGAGAATTACGTCCAAGTTATATAATTTATGATAATATATGTCCCGAAGGTTATATTTTTAATGAAGCAATTAATACTTTGTGTTCAGGAGAAACATGTGATATTGGAACCGAAGATAATCCAGGAATGGACCTCGATACGTGTTGCGTAAGTACTCAAGGGACTTGTGGTAATTCTAATGCAGAGGGAGAAGCTGTAACGGACATACAATGTGGACCTGATATGATATATGATGATAGCAAGTCCTCGACGAGTTGTGTTGGAACTACATGTGACCCAGAAAATATTGACGCAGATAAGGCCTCATGTTGTATTCAACCGACTGAACACGGTGTATTTGTAACTGGTTCGAGTTGTGCTGGTGCGAATGGCTGGTATACAGCCCGTGGCCTTGGTGAAGGAGAGGCTAGTATTAAACCGGACCGCACAAAGTATCAAAATGGAGAAGGTTACAGGTTGACTAATAGTTATCACGGAGGGTGGCGGTGGCAAATAACTCATCCAAATTGGACTGCTGGCCAGGCGCTCAACGAATTCGTAATTGCTTATGATCAAAATGGCAACCCGCAACGCACTGAGCCTGAATATAAATATCCTTTCCCACCACCCGGTCTTTGGAGAGAATCACCCATGGCATCAAGTTGTAATGATGGCGGCACGAATAGCGTGGGGAGCAGGGATTACGTGGATTCAGGAATATCATTAACTTATCATAATTTACCTGCAAACCAGCTTCCTTCTGGTTCATGTAAATGCACCACGCCCTCGTCGCAGTATTCGAATACTTGTATGACGAGGGAGTCGGGCAACCTGCGCAACAGACAGGATAGGTGTCCCGGAAAAACATGGGAACAATGTGTAGGGACTGGAGCTTATAATATATCTGAATATCGATGGTTGGGATCTAATGCATACAATTTATGCGAGTGGGATTGATAACTCCATAAAAAATTATTTTATAAAACATCATTTGATTCACATGTACATATGTTCAGGAGGTTGTCCTTCATTCTTACCCGATGGCAAAAGTTCTTTCACAATTTCTTCCGTAATATTCAGTGGAAGTTTAAAATCTTTAATTGTAAAGGTTAGAGGTATTTTATCTTTTTCACCTTCATTTTTCTTATCAGATAAATAGTAAATATTTATTTTTGATATAATTGTCTCTAAACACCTTTTTAGATTCCTTACACCTTCTTCCTTACCAGTGTATTTTTCAATCATCTGTAGAATCGATTCATCAGAAAAGAGTATTTCCTCTTTTGAAAAGAGAAACGTATCAAGTAATTCGGGAAGAATATAGTTTCGACAGATTTCCACTTTATCCTTTGGCTTAAATCCCTTTGTATTAATAACATACATACGGTCCTTAAGAATACGATCAACTTTTGATTCATCATTAAATGAAAAGATAAAGAGTGCTTTTGATAAATCTAAATGAATCCCTGGAAAGTAATTATCTTGAAAGAGTGAGTTCTGAGATGGATCTGTAAGATGGGTTAATAGATGGACTATTTCATCACCTTTATGAGTATCACTTATCTTATCTAACTCATCGAAGTAAATGATAGGATTCATACACTTAGAATCAATTAGAATATCAACAATCCTACCCCAGTGAGAACCTTCATATGTATAAGAATGACCATCGAAAAATGCAGAATCAGAAGCACCACCCAATGCAATAAATGCAAATGGACGATTAATTGCCTTTGCAATACCCTCCTTTACAAGTGTTGTTTTACCATTCCCCATTGGACCCTGAATAGCAAGTACATTCCCTTGTGACATTGGATTTTTAATCCATTTACCAATTACTTGAAGGATATGCATTTTTGCATCTTGATGTCCAAAGATAGCTTTATCTAGTTGTTTTTGAGTTTTCAAAATATAGTTTCTTTTTTCTTCAAGTGTATCATTATTATTAATCGGTAATTCGATATTTTTACCAAATGGAATATTAATTAATCCATTAATCCATTTATCCATTTTACAATGTTCTCCGGTTGAAACATCCATTTCACTGAGTTTTTCAATATTACCGATTGCAATTGATTTGGTTTTCATATCCATCTCACTATTCAAGATCTTAAATTTTAAGGGTACATTTGTATTTCTAATTTCCTTAATTTCTTTTAAATCTTTCAAATGTTTTTCTTTCATCTCTTTCTCTAAGTTTTGGAAATAGGTAAAATCTAGATCTTCATCATCTAATTCTTCTTCCATATCTACATACTCTTCGTCAAATTCGTCCATTTCAATTTCTTCTTCGGATTCTTCTTCGAATTCTTCATCAATAATTTCATTTTCTTCATATTCTTCATCTTCCTCTGATCCACTTGTCAATTCAATATCAGAAATATCTTCTTCATCGGAAGTTTGCTCTTCTTCTTCTTCTTCTTCTTCTTCTTCTTGAATATCAATTACATCCATTATAATGTTGTCCTTTCTCTTTTTACGCTTACTCTTGGTATTTTTAGGATTCAGAAGATTCATTAATAAATACGAAAGAAATAGATCGGGTAATTTTGTATTTTTTTGTTTCTTTGATTTCTTTTTAGGGCTTGAATGAAAAGGATTTACTTTCCCACCCCTCAATCTCTTTAATTCATTCTGAAACATTTCATTATCAAATTCTTCATCACATTCATAATCAATTAATCCTTTTAAATTTCCATTTTCATCAACATCGTCCTCTGGAATATTAGATGGAGGATTTCCTCCTATTATTTTTTGTTTTGAACGTGTTATCATTGAATGTTTTGATTGCGACATTTTATTAAAGTGTTTATATTTTTTTAAATATAAATATTTTCAAATTTAAAAAAAGCAAATTTGATAAAGATTATTTAAAAAAAAATTAATAAGTATATATAATATGAACAAAGATTATATTGAACCAGAAACTAACAATGTTATTGGTGTTCAATTTAGTATTATGTCCCCTGAAGAAATAAGAAAGCGTTCTGTTGTAGAAGTTACTAAACATGAAACATATGATAAAGATACACCAATTATTAAGGGTCTTTTTGATATCCGTATGGGTACAACAGATATGGATAAAGTTTGTGGTACATGTGGTCAAAATAATATTAATTGTCCAGGCCATTTTGGACATATTGAATTAGCTAAACCTGTTTATCATTATCAATTCCTTTCTACTTTGCATAAAGTTCTAAAATGTACGTGTATTCAATGTTCAAAATTACTTGTTAATAAAGAATCTCCTAAAGTTGAACATTTAATGAAAAAATCAAATAAAGCACGATGGAATGGAATCTATGAAATGTCTCAAAAAATTACACGTTGTGGTCAAGAAACAGAAGATGGTTGTGGTGCTAAACAACCCGATAAAATTAAAGTTGAAGGTATGGATGGTATATTTGCAGTTTGGAATAAACTTGATGTTGATGATAAAAGTATGAAAACTCAACATCTATCTGTTGAACAAGTGAAGGGTATCCTTGAAAGAATATCTGATGAAGATATTAATGTTCTTGGATTCTCTGATGTTTGGTGTCGTCCGGAATGGATGATTTGTTCAGTTTTTCCAATTCCACCTCCATCGGTTCGACCTTCTGTAAAACAAGATGATTCTCAAAGAATGGATGATGATTTAACACATAAATTATGTGATATTATTAAGTGTAATAATGTTCTAAAACAAAAGCTTAATAATAATAGTCGTATTGAAGTAATTAATGATTGGACAAAAGTACTTCAATATCATATTTCAACCCTCGTTGATAATGAATTACCAGGTGTAGCCCAATCGGTCCATCGTTCAGGGAGGGCTTTGAAAGCAATTCGACAAAGGCTCAAAGGGAAGGATGGTCGTATTAGGAATAATCTTATGGGTAAAAGGGTTGACTTTTCAGGAAGAAGTGTAATTACACCCGATCCAAATATTGAATTAGATGAACTAGGTGTTCCCTATAGTATTGCTAAAAATCTAACATACCCTGAAATTGTTAATAATTTCAATAAAGAAAGATTGGTACAATTATTAGAAAATGGACCTGATAAATATCCAAGCATTAAAATTATTGAACAAGGAAATATTAAGAAAACAATTACTGAAAAAAATATTCTAGATATCGAACTTAATAATGGAGATATTGTACATCGACACTTAATTGATGGAGATTATGTCTTGTTTAATAGGCAACCTTCACTTCATAAAATGAGTATGATGGGTCATCGTGTTAAAGTTATGAAAGGAAATACATTCAGATTAAATGTAAGTGTTACACCACCTTACAATGCTGATTTCGATGGAGATGAAATGAATATGCATGCCCCTCAATCTATTGCAACTGTTTCAGAATTAATGAATATTGCGTCTGTAAAATATCAAATCGTTTCTCCAAGAGAAAATAAACCAATTATTACAATTGTACAAGATACATTACTTGGTATTAATAAATTAACAAAAGGAGAAATTATTCAATATCCATCGGTTGGTTCAGATTCTTATTACTTTTCAAATAATACAAATATTTATCCTGTTAAGAAAACAAGTGATGAAGAGATTTCAAAATCTGTTGTTGAAACATCTTATTTTAATCGACAACAAGTAATGAATTTAATCAGTACATTAAGTACATTTAATGGTATGATGCCAAAATCATCAATGAGTATTGAAGTCAATGGAAAGAAAATTGAGTATTGGTCTGGGAAAACAATTATTTCATACATTATTCCAAAACATATCAATTTAACTATGACAAATGATGCATACGATACCCTTAAAGAAAATGATTCTATTAAAAATCAAATGAATAAAGTTGTCATTGAAAATGGAGAATTACTATCTGGGGGTTTGGATAAAGGTATGTTTACAAAAACGTCAAAAGGTCTTATCCACACTATTTATAATGACCTTGGTCCAGATCGTTGTAAAGATTTTATTGATGATCTACAGAAAATTGTTTCATACTTTCTATTAATTGAAGGATTTAGTGTAGGGATAGGTGATATGGTTGCTGATAATAAAACATATCAAAAAATTGGAAATGTTATTAAAGAAAATAAAATTAAAATTGATAAGATCTCACAAGAACTTCATTTGAATATTTTTGAAAACTTTTCAGGACAAACAAATAATAATTATTTTGAAGGTAAAGTAAATGCCCTTCTTAATGATACATTAAGACAGACTGGTAATATTGGTCTTGAAAACTTAGATCAGAAAAATAGAGTTACTAATATGGTCAATAGTGGTTCAAAAGGTAAATCAACAAATATTGCTCAAATTGTTGCTTGTTTGGGACAACAGAATGTAGATGGAAAACGTATTCCTTATGGTTACATTGACCGAACACTACCACATTACAGTAAGTATGATGATTCTTCGGAAGCACGAGGTTTTGTTGAAAACTCGTTTATTTCGGGACAAACACCTCAAGAATACTTCTTCCATGCTATGGGTGGAAGAGAAGGTTTGATTGATACAGCTGTTAAAACTTCTGAAACAGGGTACATTCAAAGAAAGTTAATGAAATCTATGGAAGATCTAAGGGTTGAATATGATTATTCAGTAAGGAATAATTCAGGTTGTATTATTCAATTTATTTATGGTGCTGATGGAATGGATGCATGCTTTGTTGAATCACAACCTCTTATAATTATGGATTTAGATACAGAAGGTATTATGAAAAAATTCTTATTTTCAGAATCAACTGACTGGACAAAACTAATCACAGAAGGAGCAATCAATACAATGAAAAAAAATAAAGACTTTCAAGAAATACTTAATCAATCATTTTATGAAATCCTTGATCATAAAAATTATATCTTTGAAAATGTATTTGATGGTAAAGATTTAAATAATTCGATTAATTATCCGATTCACTTTAAACGTATTACTACTAATTTATGCGATAAATCAAATGAACTATCTGATATTTCTCCATTAGAAATACTAGAAAGTAATACTGCTCTTAAGAAGGATTTATTTGTATCTCAAAACTTTAAAAATACAAAAATTATTGAAATATTAATTGATATTCATCTTCATCCTAAAATATTGATACAAACATTTAAAATACAAGCAGAAGAATATAAATCTCTAATTATTAATATTAAATACTTATTTGAAAAATCTCGTATTAGTGCAGGAGAAATGGTCGGAGCAGTTGCAGCACAAAGTATTGGTGAACCTGCGACACAAATGACTTTGAATACCTTCCATTATGCCGGGGTAAGTGCGAAGTCAAACGCTATTCGTGGTATCCCACGTTTAAGAGAACTCTTAGGTGTTACGAAAAATCTTAAATCTCCATCAACCACAATCCACCTTAAAAGTACATTTCGAGATAATCAAGGAAAATCACAATATGCAAAAAATAAGATTGAATATACCGTTATTAAAGATATTGTGACAAAAACTCAAATCTTTTATGATCCTAAAAATACCGTATATGAAACAGATATTGATGAAGATCAAGGTATTCTTGAAATTTACAAAGAATTTTTAGAAATTGAAAAAGGTGAAGATTTTGATTTTGAAGAAACTGCTCCATGGATTATAAGATTTACTTTCAATAAAGAATTAATGATGGAAAATGGTATTATTATGGAAGATGTTTATCTTGCTATCTCAAATTATGATAATGAAAAACTTCAATTCATTTATTCAGATGATAATTCAAAACAACTTATTGGAAGATTATCAATTAAAGCAGATCTTAAAGGTACAGAAGATGAACTACTTAATGGTTTATCAGATCAAACAGATGTACTCTCTATCTTTAAAAAGGTTCAAGAAGATATTCTGAATAATGTTGTTATTAAAGGAATCAAAGGTATTACAAATATCGTTATGAGTGAAAAGAATATGTATATTAAGGAAAATGATGAAATTGTACAAAAGAAACCATGGATCCTAGAAACAGATGGAGTTAATCTACTTAATGTATTTAATTCACCATTTGTAGATTTTGCAAATACTTATTCAAATGATATCTTAGAAATATATGAAGTCCTTGGTATTGAGGCAGCAAGGAATATCCTAATTGAAGAAATCACAAGTGTTATGAGTGATGCATCATATATTAATAACCGTCATATTGAATTACTTTGTGATATCATGACAAATAAAGGATATCTATCGGCAATTAATCGTCAAGGTATTAATCGTGGAGATACGGGCCCTCTTGCAAAATGTTCATTTGAAGATACAACAGACCAATTAATCAAGGCTGGTATTTTTGGAGAAAAAGATAAATTAAATGGTGTTTCAAGTAATATCATGATGGGACAAACGATTAAAGCAGGTACTGGTATGTGTAATATATATCTTGATGAAAGAAAATTACTTGAAGAAATGAAAGATATTAATTTAACACAAGATGATTTTATAGAAGTATCAGATAATAATATTCAATCATTATTATATGACGAAGAAGAAGATTCTTATGATGAAAACTGCCTTGATGAGGATTTTGAAATGACGGGGTTTTAAAAACAATGATTAATCATATCTAATTGATTTTTATAAATATTTCTTTCACCTTTAATTTTATTACATACTTCATTTTTACTTTGTTCAGTAGATTCATATGTAATTAAATTTCCACCTTTCATTTTTTTAATCGCTTTTTGATAAGCTTCTCTTTCTTTTGGTGTTAGTGTTAATTCAAAAGTAGGACTACTTTCATTTTTTTCGAAAAGATTTAATATATTCTGAAAAAATCCTGGAGATTCATCACTTTTTAAATTAGTTTTTTCCCTTGTTTCTTCTATTTTTTCATCTCTTTCATCCACCAAATTCTTAACTTTATTTTTCTGGATAATAATATTATTTTCATTGACAAGAGCTTTAATTCTTTCTCTTTCTTTAACTTCTTCTAATTTTTGTCTTTTATATTGTTCATATTTTAATTTAGTTTGTTCTTCCAATAACATTTCATTATGTTTAATTACACTACTATCGCTTTTCATTATTTTATCAAGGATTGAAAGTACATTATTTTTACGTTTTGTTTCATTTTCTTTTCTTATTATTTCTAATGAAATATATTTTGATAAAGTATGTTGTCTTGTTTCACAATAAATTAAAATTAATACGCGTTCTAATTTTGTAAGTGATAATTCTTTTTCCAAAAAAGTACGGTAATCATCATATATATAAAGTAATGATTGTGGAGATCTTTCATCGCAGGCTTTAAATGTCCCAAATGAATTACTAAATAGTTTCTCAAAAAAAGAAGGTGGTTCAATTTCAGAACATGAGATTAAACGGTTTTTAATCATTTTTTTAAAATTAGTTAATGTACTTTTGTCTTCAAATAATTGTAATAAATTTTCTTTAATTTCATTTTCATTTATAATTAAGCCCATGTCAGAAATTTGTTTATTAACTTCTTCTTCAAATGTATCATCTAATTTTTCTAGACCACAACAAACATTAAACCAATTTACATTATATAATGCAAATGAATTTTTAGCTACATTTGTTACTTTTTTATTTTCAAGAAATTCTTCAAATCCACGAAGTTTTAATTCAATTCTTTTTTCCATTTGTTCTCTTTCTTTTATTGCTTTTTCAAGCATTTCTTTTTTATCTTCATCCATTTTTCTCTCAAAATCTTCTTTACTTTTAATAGTTTTATCAATTTCACGTTTTTCAATATTTATAATATCTTGTTTCTTTTCTTCATTTTCTTCTTTTTTATCTTCGATTTTTGTTAATAGTTTCCTTTCTTCAATAATTGATTCATTAATATCTTCTTCTTCTTTTGGTTTAGAAAGAACTACTTGTTGTGTTTGTTCTTTTAGTGATTGTTCAAATTCTTTTGCTCTTTCTTCTTCTTTCTTTTCAATTTCTTGATTTTTTAATATTCTTTGTTCATCTTCTAATCTCTGTCGTTCTCTAAATTTTTCCCTTTCTAATTCCCTCACCCGTTCCAATTCTAATTCTTTTTCTTTTTCTATTTCTTTTTTTTCAAATTCTTGAAATTCATCTTTTTTAACATTCATATCATAATCTATCATTTTTTCTAAATCATAATTATCATCTCCACCCAATTGTATCATTTCTTTTAATCTTTGTGATATATTACACTCTAAAAGATACAAGAATAAAAGACGTACATTATAGTTTTTTTGCTCTTTGATAACTAAATTATCACAATTAATATTATTGTAGTTAAATACAATTTCTTCATATCTTTGTAAATTATAAGCTTGATAATTAAATATTTTTTGAATTGTAGGGGATTTTTTATATTTTGGATATTGATTAATAATATTTCCCAATTCTTGATAATCAATCATTTGGATGTAATGTCCTGTATTATTCCTTTCAAAAATATTTGTTGAAGGTAAAAATTCAATTGAAGGGAATGATAGTAAAATATGTATATTTGATAAAATTTTACCAATTTCTTCAGGTTTAATTTTTTGTGAAGGCCTTTTAGATTTTGTCCGTTTACCTTTTTTTATTCTTCTTTTACCTTTACTCTTCTTTTTCTTAGTAAGATTTTTTTTATCAGGCATAATATATTATATTGTAATATATTATTCTAAAAAAAGTATTTTAACAAATGTATTATATTAACGTCCGCATGTACTTTCAATATGTGAATTACCTCCTCTCATAACTCTTCTAGAACGACTACGGCTTCTCTTTCCCGATCTAACACGACTACGGCTTCTCTTTCCCGATCTAACACGACTACGGCTTCTCTTTCCCGATCTAACGCGACTACGGCTTCTCTTTCCCGATCTAACACGACTACGGCTTCTCTTTCCCGATCTAACACGACTACGGCTTCTCTTTCCC
>MDTD01198046.1_pt1 | contig 18977 bp, 25 predicted proteins | sample 811221 | NCBI WGS metagenome assembly MDTD01 (sample SAMN05326646, study PRJNA326480) | marine metagenome | isolation source: seawater | place: Pacific Ocean: South West | collected 2011 | reverse complement strand
TTTAATGCCTTACTATCTGGTAGTATTCATGGCGGTCTGCCTAGTAATAAGATAACTGCTCTTGCAGGTGAAAGTGCAACAGGTAAAACTTTCTTTGTATTAGGTATGGTAAAGAATTTTTTAGATAACAACAAAGACGCAGGTGTAATTTACTTTGAGAGTGAAAGTGCATTGACTAAAAAGATGATTGAACAAAGAGGTATTGATAGTGAAAGAATGATTATCATGCCTGTAACAACTGTACAAGAATTTAGAACACAAGCGATAACAGTATTAGACAAATACAATGAACAAGATGAGGCAAGTAGAAAACCTTTACTATTAGTCTTAGACAGTTTAGGTATGTTATCTACAACAAAAGAAGTAGAAGATACAGCAGAGGGTAAAGAGACTAGAGATATGACTAGAGCACAGGTACTCAAAGCTGCATTTAGAGTATTAACACTAAAACTAGGTAGAGTAAAAGTGCCTATGGTAATTACAAATCATACTTATGATGTAGTTGGTGCATATATGCCAATGAAAGAAATGGGTGGCGGTTCTGGTTTGAAATATGCCGCTAGTACGATTGTTTATCTATCTAAGAAAAAAGAAAAAGAAGGTACTGAAGTAGTTGGTAATATTATACATTGTAAAACTCAAAAGTCCAGATTGTCAAAAGAGAACATGATGGTTGATGTAAGATTAAGATACGATACTGGTTTAGATAAATACTATGGACTGTTAGACTTAGCAGTTAAACATGGGATATTTAAACAAGTGTCTACAAGAATAGAATTACCAGACGGTACAAAACAATACGCTAAGTCTATCTACAATGAACCAGAAAAATATTTTACAAAAGATATATTGAAACAATTAGACGAAGCTGCAGAAAAGGAATATAGTTATGGCAATTCCTAAATATTCATACATGGAAAATCCTAAACATGATTTGACAGGATTTAAAATAGACGATGGCAAATACAAAGATGTTGTTTACACATATGGCAAAGTTTCACCTATAGAAGAAAGCGAAAAGTTAAGACTTAAATTTGAATATACAATACATGAGAATCCAAATAGATGTAATACGGATTCTGGTGATTTTATAAATGTTATAGGTGATATATTAGCCGTAGAGGCAGAAAAGGAGAATAAAGATAGTGGTAACAGCAGAGAGAATAGAACGAACAGCACTCAAAAATCTAATACATAACGAAGAATATACTAGAAAGGTTTTACCTTTTTTAAAACCTGAATACTTTGATGATAGACATGAGAGAGTTGTATTTGCAGAAATACAAAAGTTTGTATCTCAATATAATAAACAACCTACAAAAGAAACTTTACAGATTGATATTGGCAAGCGTAAAGACTTAAACGAAAAAGAATATCAAGCAATAGTTGATATTATATCTACACTCAACAAAGAAGAAATAGATTTAGATTGGTTAGTTAACACTACAGAAAAATTTTGTAAAGATCGTGCCGTTCATAATGCTGTCATGGAAGGTATTCACATCTTAGATGGCAAAAATCAAAAACAAACTCCTGAAGCAATACCAGAAATATTAAAAGACGCCCTTGCTGTATCATTTGACAAGAATGTAGGGCATGATTATCTACAAGACATAGAAAAAAGATTTGACTATTATCATAAAAAAGAAAACAGAATACCTTTTGATTTAGATTTCTTTAACAAAGTTACAAAAGGTGGTTTGCCAAACAAAACACTTAATGTTGCTCTTGCAGGTACTGGTGTTGGTAAAACTCTATTCATGTGTCATCAAGCTGCCGCTGCCTTGGCAGAAAATCATAATGTATTGTATATCACTATGGAAATGGCAGAGGAAAGAATTGCTGAAAGAATAGACGCTAACTTATTGAATGTGTCTATGGAAGATTTACATATGTTGAATAGAAAGATGTTCAATGATAAGATTGTTAATCTACAAGGCAAAACAACAGGTACAGTTATCATCAAAGAATATCCAACTGCTAGTGCAGGTAGTAATCATTTTAGAGCATTAGTAAACGAGTTGGCATTAAAGAAAAGTTTTAAACCAGATATTATATTCATAGATTATATTAATATCTGTGCTTCAAGTAGATTTAGAGCAGGCGCTAATGTAAACAGTTATACTTACATTAAGGCGATTGCTGAAGAATTAAGAGGATTGGCAGTTGAATTAGATGTGCCAATTGTAACGGCGACACAAACTACAAGAACAGGTTTTGTTTCCACAGATGTAGGTTTAGAAGACACATCTGAAAGTTTTGGTTTACCAGCAACAGCAGACTTTATGTTTGCTTTGATTAGTAGTGAAGAATTAGAGAAGGCAGGTCAAATGCTTGTCAAACAATTAAAAAACAGATACAATGACCCAACAATGAATAGAAAGTTTATTATTGGCGTTGATAGAAGTAGAATGAAATTGTTTGATATAGAACAATCAGCACAAAATCTAATACAACCAGAACAGGAGAAATATGTCGAACACAACCCTACGAAGGAAGAAACGCCAGAGGAAAAATATAAAAAGTTCCAAGACTTCCAATTCTAAAGGATACTCTATGCAGGTCAAGTCTGTAAAAAGAGGCAGAGGAATAAAGTTTGAAGTATGGCAGACCAATAGTCTAGGTCAAAAAGGTAAAGTATCTACCTTTGATTTTCGCAAAGACGCCAAACATTTAGCAGACTTTCACAATGAAAATCAAGTCTGGAAAGTAAATGGTGGTCTTCCTAAGTTTTTACTTGACTAAATAGTGTATATAACTATTATGGAGGCATTGAAAAATGTTAAGTTTTAACGGATACACAAACTTGTCTGAAGCACGAAGTCGTGGTGAAGAAATGGAAGAATTTATCGTTGCAGCTGTCAACGGTGATAAAGAACCAAAGTCAAAGTACGGTATCCCTAGTGGCGCAGGTAAGAATGTCGCCAAATTTCTCAAATCAAAAGGTGTAAAAGGAAAAGGTAATGTCCTTGGTGCGTCAACTATTAATACGTCACCAGAGTGGGCAAGCTATTGGCCGGGCGGTAAAGTTCCTGGTTCTACTAAAACACCTAAGACAGACTTCTTAATAGGTAAAAATAAAATATCCCTTAAATCAGGTAAAGCTGCTCAGTTAATGAGTGGTGGTCGTAATGAGAGTATTGCAACTTTTTATACAGCATTAAAGAGTGTAGAAGGTATGCAAAAGAAAGTTGTTAACAGATTAACAGATATGTTTGAAGGATTGGCACCTGCCTCAGTTGCAGGTAGTGAATTGGGTAAAGAGATTAAAAAAGGTAAAGATAAGGTAGTATTGAAGGCAGATAAGGCGCACAAAGAACTTATGGGTGATTTAAAAACTATCTTTGCAGGAAATCAAAAGTTTGCAAATGCATTTGCTTATGAAGCAATGTCAGGTGATGTTAAGTTTGGTAAGAACTCACCAGGTAGTTGCACACACTTTTTGACTACATCATTTGACGGAAAAAAAGCACATCTAGCAAAAGTAAATGATAAAAGTTATGTTAGTAAGATTGCAAAACAAATGAAAGTATCAGTACGTTTTAAAAGTGCAAGTGAACAAAGAGCGTCTTTAAAAACAAAGGCGAATCCAAAAGGTAAAACAGGTCGATACAAATACTGGTCTGCTGTAGGGTTAATTGTTGATAAACTTGAGGAAGAAATGAAACCAATTGAGGGACAAATGTTAAATGAGGGTATTTTAGATAAACTAAAAACAATATACGGTAAAGTAAAAGACTTCATAGTAAACATATTTGAAAAAATTATGTCATATGTCTCAAAAGGTTTTGCGTATCTAATAGATTTTTTAGATTTAGAACCACAAGTAGATGTTGACCCAACGGTAAGAACAGATGTATAGTATAAAATATTTAATAGAAGATAAGAACACACACCTTGAACATGTTGAAGACGATATTATCAACAATGGTTATGAGGGTGGTCAAAATGCAGTAAACTTTCTACAAGCAACAGCAGACTTATTATCAGGTAATTCTAAGAAACCTGTAAACATAACTGTTAAGTGGGACGGTGCGCCTGCTATAGTCTGTGGTCCACATCCTGAGAACGGTAAATTTTTTGTTGGTACAAAATCAGTATTCAATAAAACACCTAAAGTAAACTTCACAACACAAGATATAAAAAATAATCACACAGGTGAAGTTGCAAATATATTACAAGATTGTCTAAGATATCTTTCAGGTATAGGTATGAAAGAGATATTACAAGGTGACCTATTATATAGAAACTCTACACTAAAGAAAACAACTTATAAATCTGCTAGTGGTAAGTCTGAGCAGATGATATCTTTTCAACCTAATACAATTGTCTATATGGTGCCAGAAGCGTCTGGTCTAGGTCGTAAGATTAATTCAAGTAAACTAGGTATTATATTTCATACAACTTATAAAGGTAGAAGTATTGATAAACTAAAAGCAAGTTTTGGTGCTAATGTAAAAAAATTAAGAAGAACACCTAGTGTATTTTTTGATGACGCAAGTTACAAAGATGTATCTGGTGTGGCAACAATGACGATTGGCGAAATGCAACAATTTAAAAAACAACTTAATATGGCAATGGGTAGTTTGAAACAATCAAAAGAATTACTAAACAAAATTAAAACAGATACAAATACTTTATCTGTGGGTGTACAACTTAAAACATACTTAAATAGTTTCATAAGAGCGGCAACTGATTTACCAAGTACAAAAGAAACTGCTGCTAAGTTTAGAAAGTTTTACGAAGATAGAACACAAAAAGAAATAGATAGTAAAAAGTCTGATAAAGGTAAAGAGAAGTATCAGACAATACAAAAAGAGGGTTTGAAATTTATAGATAATCAAAATGAAAGAATATACTTTGCATGTGCTACATATAAAACTTTACAAAGTGCAAAGGCAGTATTAATTAATAAATTAAATAAAGCAAAATCAATTGGTACATATAAGACAACACCAAATGGTTTGCAAGTAACAAATCCAGAAGGATATGTTGCAGTAGATAAACAAGGAAAGGCAGTTAAGTTAGTAGATAGATTAGAGTTTAGTGTTCAAAACTTTACTGCTGCTAAAAACTGGGATAAAAAATAATGGCTGGAAAAGGACTTTGGTACAACATTCACATGAAAAGAAAACGTGGTGAACGAATGAGAAAAAAAGGCGAGAAAGGTGCGCCATCTACAGCAGACATTAAAAGAGCACAAGGTGAAGACGCTAAGATGTTTGCTAAGGCAGATAAAGACGGATATAAAAAAGACAATCTGTTAGGCACACCTGAGTTAACAAAAAAATATAAAGAGGCAACGCCTGGTCAAACTGAGAAAGCAAATCCAAGAATACCTAGAAAGAAAGGTCAACCTGCTGGGTCTAAAAAACATTCTGATTTATATACAGACGAAAACCCTAAAGGTACTATTCATGGTCTAAAATTTGCAACAGCAGAGGATGCCAGAAAGTCAGTTGCAAAAATTAAGAGTTCAGGTAAATCACATGCACATAAAATACAGGCAGCGATTGCCATGGAACAAAGAGCAAGAGTTATGGGTAAGACGGCAGCTGCAGCTGTGTATAGGTCTTTTATAAATGCAATGAAAGAGAAAACTAAAAAGATGAGAAAAGAACATCTATCTTTCAAAGATTACATATTTAAATTTTTAGAAAAGGCACCTAACACTTCAGACGCAATGAAAAGATATAAGGCGGGCAAGGCAGGTTTTACAGATAAGGCACATTTAAAAGCAAAAGGTCTAATACCAAGATCAGACGGCACAAAAAGAAAGAGCGACAAGTATAAATGATACCACAGATAGTACCATTTGTTATCAAAGAGGGTTTATATGACCCAGGCATATTCAAGGCATTTTTCCTTGCAGGTGGTCCTGGTTCAGGTAAAACTTATGTAACACAAAGAGTTACAGGTGGTATGGGTTTGAAAAATGTAAATAGTGATAGAGCGTTTGAGATTGGTCTTAAAAAGGCAAACTTATCTTTGAAAATGCCAGAGAGAGAAGCGCCATTGAGAGACCCTATTAGAGCGAGAGCAAAAGAGTTAACAGGTAAAGCATTAGAGAATTACATACAAGGTCGTTTAGGTCTTGTAGTAGATAGTACAGGTAGAGATTATGATACAATTGCAAGACCAGTTTCATTACTGAAACAAATGGGTTATGATTGTTATATGATTTTTGTAAATACAAGTTTAGATGTTGCATTGGCAAGAAATGCACAAAGAGAAAGAACTGTACCTGCAGAAATAGTAAAGAGAAACTGGAATACTGTACAACAAAATATTGGTAAGTTTCAAAGATTGTTTGGTATGAAAAGAATGATTATAGTTGACAATAATAAGGCAAATGATAATATAATACAAAATGTATACAAACAAGTTATGAAACATGTTAGACAACCAGTAGACAATCATGTTGCTAAAATGTGGTTGAAAAGAGAACGAGAAAAAAGGAAGCGATGAAAACTTTAAAAGAATTACTACGAAAAAAAGTAGGTAGAAAACAACCAGTTGTATTTGCATTTGGTCGTTTAAACCCACCTACTGTAGGTCATCAAAAACTGATTGACAAGGTAATTACTATGGCAAAACGAGTGAGAGGTTTGCCTGTATTGTATGTGAGTGCTTCGCAGGATAAAAATAAAAATCCACTTACAGCAAAACAAAAACTAGATTATTTAAAAAGAATATACCCTCGTGGTATACAACTAATGCCTGCTACTGGCAACGAGAGAACGTTTATGGAAATATTGAAGAATAGATTTGATAAAAGATATACAGACGTTTATATGGTTGCAGGTAGTGATAGAGTATTAGAATTTAAAAAGTTAATTAAAAAATACAACGGCAAAGATTATAACTTTGATACCGTAAATGTAGTGAGTGCTGGTGAAAGAGATCCAGACGCTGAAGGCGTAACTGGTATGTCAGCGAGTAAAATGAGAGCACTTGCTAAAGACAACAATTATAAAGATTTTAGGAGTGGTCTTATGACAGGCACAAAGGAGAAGGACGCTATGAAACTATTTAAAGATTTGAAAAATCAAATGGGAGTTAGAGAAGATATGGTCCCGCCAAGTAGTGAGAGTGATGAATTAAAAATTATTAGAGAAAACTATCACAATGGCGAGATATTTAATATTAATGAGTATGTTGAAAATTTAAATGATGGTTCTGTGGGTAAAGTAATTAAAAGAGGACCTAACTATGTACAATACGAAATGGAAGACGGTGGTGTAAAAAGAGCATGGTTAGATGATTTAGTACCTGCTGAAAATATTAATGTAGAAATGACAAATGAAGAAGTTAATCAAAAGAAACTAGTATTACAAAAGAATAGTGATAGACTAGTTTCATTTAAAACTTTTGACGAAGAAATAAACGCAGCTTCAGATCAACAAATGGTAAATGTTGATGATGAAGACAAAGCAACAAAAGATAATGCGAAAGCAGAAAAGAAAAAGAAAAAAGTAAAAACACCAGGACAACCTGATGGTATTGAGGACTATGTTGATACACATATCTCAGACGATCAAAAGAGTAACACTAGAAAGTTTGCTATAGTTACACCTGGACAAGAAAGAGATTATGAGAAACTTGTAGCAAATAGAATGTTCACAAAGTTTGAAAGTGCTATGAGAGGAGTTGCACAGGATCCTGATATCAAAAAGAAATCAGGTACACAACCTAAGAAATACTATTCTGGTTTAGCAAAATCAACTAAGTCTGCTAGAGACGCACACTTTAAGAAAGGTGCTGCTAAGAGTGATGATGATCCATCAGCATATAAACCGGCACCAGGTGACGCTACTGGTAAAACTAAACCTTCTAAACATACACAAAAGTTTAAGAAGATGTTTGGCGAGATAGATGAAGAACTAACTGCTAATGATATTAGAGATTGGTCTTTATTACCAGAAACTATTGAAATGTTTAAAGACAAATATCAAACTAACTGGAAGATAGAACTAGATAATACAGTTGCTGAAATGTTAGAAGATATTAGTATTGAAGAAACTGCTACAGCAGCGATTAAGAAAAAAGCAGAGAAGTCAGGTATGCCTGCAGGTATATTAAGACAAGTCTACAATCGTGGTATGGCAGCATGGCGAACTGGTCATAGACCAGGTACAACACCTCAACAATGGGGTCTTGCTAGAGTAAACTCATTTGTAACTAAATCAAGTGGTACTTGGGGTGGTGCAGATAAAGACTTAGCAGCGAAAGTAAGAGGTAGAAAGAAATAATGTCATTTGAGTGGAAACACCCAAACTATTATAAGGAACTAAAGATGAAATCATTTAAACAAGTAGAAGATATAGATATCGCTTGCGAACAAATGGTCTTTGAACATGAGAACGAACCTTTACAAGAGGCAGAATATCAAGGTAAGAAAGTTACTTTGAACAATCCTACACGTTCTAGTGATGGAAAAAAGAAGTTTTATGTATATGTAAAGAACGAAAAAGGTAATGTTATCAAGTTAGGTTTTGGTGACCCTAATATGGAAATCAAAAGGGACGACCCGGCAAGACGTAAATCATTTAGAGCAAGGCACAATTGCGATAATCCAGGACCAAAGTATAAAGCAAGATATTGGTCATGTTTTCAATGGCGAGCAGGTGCTAAGGTAGACAATTAGTATAAATAGTAAAGTTATGACCAGATACACAAAAACAATGGCGCAAGCCTACAAAGAAGTAAGCGAAAAAGCAAAAGTCAAAGAACAAGAGAATGATCCTGTACAAAAAGCACAGGATAAACTTGATAAGGCAAAGCAGATCGCTCAGTTAAAGAAACAAATAGATACTATCAAAAAAGATGGTACACAATCTGAGGCAATTGATCCTGCAGGTGATGACGACCATGAAGTTTCTATGGCAAGAGGTGAGTTAGAGGCGATTGCTGATAAAGCACTAGAGTTATCTTCAGCAATGAAAGATATGCCTGAGACTGGCAATCCTTTAGAGGCATGGGTACAATCTAAAATTACTAAAGCAAAAGATTATATTAATTCAGCATATGATTATTTGATGTATAATCCTGATATTGCAATGGAAGACATGGACATGGATCCTGCAAAACATGTTGCAAGAAGTAAAAGAAATCCAGATAAGTTTTGTGTATTTGATAAAGACGGTAACGAAGTAAAATTATTTGACAAAAAGGCAGACGCTATTGCTTATGCAAAAGCAAACCATGATAAGTTAATGGAAAAATTAGAATATGTGGTAGAACAGTTGATAAAAGCTAAGACACCACAAGAAAAAATTAAAACATTGGGTAAGATGGATAAGTTGAAGTCAAAGGCTAAACGAGTTATGAACGACAAAGACAAAGCAAAGAAGATGGCTAATGACCTAAACGATCTGGCAGAGTTTACAGACAGTCAAATAAAAAGATTAAAAAAAGAATACGAACCATTTAGAGGTAGAGATAGAGTAAGTCCTGAAAAGTTTAATAAGTTACGAGGTATTATGAAAAGATTTACAAAAGCACAATTGATGAAAGTTGCAAAAGCGGATATACCTATTTTATCATCAGGTGCAAAAGCAAGTCTAGTGTTAAATCACGGAATGAAATATGCTCAAATACCAGAAGAAATGGTACCGTACATAGATGATATACAAGAAGAACAAAAGTCAAAATTTAAAAGTGTTGACCCAAAAGTTTTGACAAGAGTGTCTAAGATGATGAGAGGGTCAAAAGAAGAAAAACAAGCATTAGCAAATCTAATGAATTATCTAATGCCACCAGAAGTTGTGGACATGATAAGAGACAAGTTTGGTATTAAAATGCCAAGAGGTAAAATAAAATTTACTGATTTATAAAGGGAGATCAAAATGGAAAAAAAAGGAATGGTAGGTTGGAACTCTAGTTACTTTGGACAAGCCAAAGAGGGTTCTTTACTCGACACAATTAATAATATTACTACTAAACAAAATGAACTTGTTGGTGGTAAACCAGAAGTAGCAGATAGTCAAGTTGTTGCAGCTCAAAAAGAAAAAGAACAGTCAGAAGCAATGCATATGAAAGCACAAAAGAAAATGAATGCTCAAAAGAAAATGAATGCTGACCATGACAAAATGAAAAAAGCGAAAGAAGAAAATGAAGATGAGACAACTGACAAAATTAAAGAAAAAGACAAAGGTGCTGTAAAAGTACATGGCGAGAGCGTTGATGTAGTAAGAGACTTCAAAGTATCATCTATGAAAGCTGCATTAGCACAAGTATATGGCGAAGCACTAAAAGATGATGACAAACCAGAAGTACAAGATGTTATCAAAGGTCTTAATAAAGCAGTAGCAACTCACAAAAAACAAGCTGCGTCATTAAAGAAACAAATTGATGACGAGGGCAATGCATTTGGCAAAGCACTTATGGCAGCAAAAGAAAAAGGTGAGAAAACTTTTACAGTTGCAGGTAAACAATACAATGTCGAAGCAGAATTGGACAAAGTAAATCCTGTTGCAGTAAAGAAAAAATTTGCTGACAGAAAAGACAAAGACATTGACAACGATGGCGATGTTGATGACAGCGATAGATTTCTTCACAAAAGAAGAAAAGCAATAAGTAAGGCAGTAAAATAAAATGTTATTCTCCGCATTAGCGGAGGCCAAATATATACACCTTGTTCAGGAACAGGACGGTCTCCCAACTATTTACTGTGATATGGATGGTGTATTGTGTGATTTTAGAAAAGGCATAGAGAATATGTTTAAACTAAAATCAAAAGACCCAAGTATGCCTGGACCCATGCAAATGGCAGGATATAAAGACGCTGATGATTGGATGTCAGCACCTTTAAGTAATGCTAAATGGGAACCAGTAACAAATTACCCTATGTTTTGGCCTACTCTACCGTGGACAAAAGACGGTAAAAAATTATGGTTCTATATTGAGAAGTTTAAACCTCACATACTTTCCGCTTATACACCACATGATAAGAATAGTATCAAAGGTAAACGACTGTGGATCAATAGAAATCTAAGATTAACAGACGCAAGTAGAATACATCTTGTTAGGCGTAGAGAAAAGAAAATCTTTGCTAATGGCAATGTATTAATTGATGATTACGGTAGAAATACTAAAGAATGGAAATCTAATAAGGGTATACCAATCAAATATAAAACTGCTACTGAAGCGATTTCTAAGTTGAGAAAACTTGGATATGTATAAATAGTAACAGTTAACTAACGAATATTAACTTATTAATAAGGAGAAATAAAATGGGACTATGGGGAAAATCTACTTCCGCAGATAGTAGACCAAAGTTTCTGAAAGGTGACGGCGCTGAAGGTGCTGGCGGTGCAAAAGAAGACGCATTTGCCACAACTAGAGGTTGGGAACTTAGAGCAGGAACAGCGGCTAGCGGAAATGATAATGCCAACGCTGACAGCGAGATATTAGTTGCAATAGGTGGACTATCTGCAGCTCTTGGTGCAGCTAACGTATTATCAGTTGATTGGTCTGATGGCACATATGCACATGATGGTTCTGCTGACTTCGACATTACATTTACATATGACGAAGCAGTAACAGTAACATCAGCAGCTGCTACAGCAAACAACACAATTTCAAACAAAGTACATACATCAATGCACATATTAGGTCCAACTGATATGGCAAAAGACGCTGATATGAAAATGCAATATCACTCAGGTTCTGGTACAAACAAAATTGTATTCAGAGGAAGAATACCATCAGCAGGTGTTGCTGGCGGTTTCATAGCGATTGCAGACGCAACAGCGGCGATGGCAACAGACGGTACATCAGCAATGGTTGATGGTAACGGTACAACCGTACCTTCAGCAGACGCAGACCACGCTGGTGGTTCAGCGGCAGCAGGTGCTGACGGTGCAAGTGCTATTTGGGGTACAGCGATTAAGAGAACTGGATCTACAGATAACACACTAGAAACAAAAGCAGGTACTTCAAGTGGAACATCTTCACTTGTTTTAACTGGTGTAGTTCTAGGTTAATAAATAAAATTATAGAGGGTACATTAAGTACCCTCATAATGATGAGAGTTAAGCATATGCGTACTCTCAGTAGCATTCCCCTAATACATACGGGGTTTATATAAGGAGAAAAAAATGGCTGACAAAAAAATAACAGCGTTAACAGACTTAGGTTCTGGTAACATAGCGAGTGCTGACTTGCTACATGTAATTGATGATCCTTCAGGAACACCAATTAACAAAAAAATCTCAGTAGCGAGTTTATTCGCAAACATACCAACAGCAGTAACAATCAATCCAGGTGCTTCATCTAACATTACGTTTAACTCAGACGCAACGGACTCAGACTTCATAGTTTCTAACGATAACGAAGAAGCATTAAGAGTTGATGGTGCAAATAGAGAAGTTGTTATCAACGAAGCTTCAGGTCAAACAGACTTTAGAGCAGAAACTAATTCATATGCACAAGCATTTTTAGTTGACGCTTCTGCTGACCAAGTAGAGATTGGTGCTACGCCAATGTTTACATTGACACAGGCATTATCAGGTGCAGGTGCAGTAGATGTTGTTTCTGCTATAACAGAAATCACAACAACAGGTGCTAACGCATTAACGATGGCAGATGGTGTTGAGGGACAGATCAAGTTCCTAGTTATGGTAACTGACGGTGGTGACGGTACATTAACACCAACAAACTTTGGAAGTGGTTCAACACTTACTTTCAATGACGCTGGTGATGCCGCTATTTGTTTATTTACAAACAGCAAATGGTACTTACTTGCTAACCAAGGTTGCACATTAGCGTAATCTTAATTAAATGGGAGGGCAGTAATGCCCTCCTGAATATGGAGAAAATATGAAAGAACAGATTGAAGCGAAGTTAACAAAATTAAAAGAAGATCAGGCAACTCTAGTAAAGGCAGTCAATGACGGTACTAGAATGCTTGAGAAAGCAAGAGCAGACCTGAGTGCCGTAAATGGTGCGATAGTGGTTTGCACTCAGTTATTAGAAGAAGGAAAAGAAGATGGCGGAAAGAATTAGATACGGTTCAGGTGGTGTTCCTTACATTGAGAAGACCATTGAGACTGAGAAAGCAGATTTAGAATTGTCATACAAACAGTCCAAAGCTAATAAAGAGGAACGAGTTAAAAAAGAAAAGAAAACTAAAAAGAAAAAAGTAATTCAGGAAATCATGGGAGATGACCTGAAAGAAGAAAAGGAGACGTTAGATGAAATCATTTAAAGATTTTCAAAACATAAATGAAGGACCTCATCCAACTCCTGTAAATGCACCTTCTGAAAGTGATATGAACTTAAACGATATTGCTAGTGATGAGATAGTCAGTAGAATAAACCGTTTTGTAGGTTCTATTGCAGACATGGAACATATCAATCCAATGGCGGCAGTAAATCACTTACGAAGCAAGTTGCATGGTTTAGGTGTTGAAATGGTTGGTGAATTACCAGAAATGATTGAGAAATCAGGAACAGTTAATATTCCTCTTTCACAGTTTGGTGGTAGATATGGAAAAACAGGCGAAGAACCTGCAAGCGAAGTTACTAATGAAGACGGTGTTAAAAGAAATTTAAAAATTAAATACGAAACGTTAGAAAACGGAGCATGTAAGGTATACGCTGAATTAGTATAAGCGTATAATGAGATTTGACAGACTAACTAAGGACAATGTCCTGATGTTTGCTCTTAAACATTATGATAACCCTCAAGCGACAAGCGAGAAGGAGTTTTATGATGATATGAAGCGATTTAAGTACCTGAAAAGATTATTTAAAAAATATAGTAAATCAGGTATACTTAAAGAACGATTGATTATGAACCATATTATAGTGTTAGCAAATGTGTTTGGTCCTGAGGCAGTAAAAGTTTTATTATTTTTTAAAGTTGACCAGATTTATTGGGCACAATTGAAAACATTTTTAATATTCTTAAATTATATGGAAAATACTGAACTGACACAAATCTCACTAGATGGCGGTTTACTAGAGGCACTAAGGAAGATATAGATGGCAAGTACAGCAATAGACGCTTTTATAACTTTTCGTTTCTTAAAACTATTAGTTACGCCGTTTAATAAGACTGAGGCATTTAAACTTGGTATTATTGACGCAAGAGGTAAAGTATTAAGAAAGTATAGAACACTTGAGCGAATAGAAGAAAGGCAAGCATATACTATTTTACACAGGTTAGTTTTCAATGTAAAGAAATTGATTGAGAAAGTACCTGGTGGTAAGTCCAGATTGGCGAGTTATGCTGCCGCTCTATTTCTTATTAAAGAACATGTCGCTGAGTACCATGATAGTGATGGTGTAATACTGGAAAAAGAGTTTTATAAATACTTAAAAGACAATGATTTAATTGAAGAAGAAAGTAATGAGATTAAAGAAGAAATTGCTTTTGGTGACAAACTACTGAAAGGTACTTATAAGTTAGTACAAGATGTAGGCACAGACGAAGACGATAAGATTATTGGTAGAAAAGGTGATAAAGTTTCAGTCTTTGCTGACCAAGTTGCAAAAGATAATGTTATGGGACAAGATGTGTTTGAAGTTATACATGATGAGAGTAAACAAGTCTTACTTGTAACAATAGAAGATATAGAAGAAGCATGAAAACATACGGACAATTTAAGAAGGATCCTGAATTTGTAGAAGCACTAGATATGGCAGCTCGTAGAAAGATTGCCATAAGAATGAGACGTATGTCAAAGAGAATGGTAATCGCAAGACAGCGTGCCATGAAAAGAGCAGCAACTCCAGATAAATTAAAGAAACGTGCCATCAAACAAGCAAAGAACATGTTAATTAAAAAGTTTACTAAAGGTATGGATAAGAGTGATATGACTATTACAAAAAGAGCAGAGATAGAAAAAAGATTAAAGAAGATGGCGGGTAGAATTAAAACTATTGCTTTGAAAATGATACCTAAAATAAGACAAAAAGAAATAGCAAGAAGAAAGCAGATGACGAGTAAATAATATGAAAAGTTTTTCAGATTTCAGTACAGAATTATTAAAATTAAAAACGCAACTAGAGGGCAAACAGGAAGAAATTGCTAATGTTGCAGGTGACGGCGCTGTAAATATGAACCCAACAGGTCGTTCTAAAAAACTTATTAGACGAAAGAAAACTTTTAGTGTATCGCCACAAGTCTTTGATATGTTCAGACGTGGTAAGAAGAAGTTTGAAAAATGGTCTAAGTATCTAAACTTAGAAGACGAAAGTCAAAAAGCAATCTATAGTTGGGCAATCAAAAATCATACAGGTGTTCTTATCTTACAAAATGCAGTAACAGGTGAAGTAAGAGCAATCAGACATAACCGTATGGGTGGTGGTCAATGGCATAGTTTAAGTAGAGGTGTATCTACTATGGACGAGAACAAAGAAATGCCTAAAAAAGTATTAGATGACGCTGAAGAAATAGTAAAAGATTTAAAAAAGAAAAAAGCAGACTTTGTAAAAAGATATGGCAAAGACGCTAAGAGTGTTATGTATGCAACTGCTATGAAGATGGCAAAAGCAAAACATAATATAGAGAGTAAAGAATATGGTAGTATTATCAGACAGATAAAAGATAGTATTGATAACATAGGTGTGAAGAAAGAAGATTTAAACACAAGAGCAGAAACTATGTTATATGAAACACCATCACAAGCACACGAAGACAATATAAAAGTTTTAAGAGATATAGTAGAAGATAAACAAATACGAAAAATAGTATTTGAGAAGTACGGATCTATGAGAGTAAATCCTGACGAAGCAACAGTTTTATTAACAGTATATGATGAGTTGAGAGAAGACTTAAAAGTATCTTTTCAAAAGATGTTAAACTTCAATCAAATGAGTTTAAAAAGTCTAAAGAATATGTGTTTTGAATTAAGCGAAATATCATACGGCGAACCTATGGGTCTAGCAAGACCAATTGCAAGTATAGGCAATATGAAGTCGCCAAGAAGTAGACCAGCATATGCGTTAAATGCTAGAAAGAAACATAAGAAAGAAACAGCGAAAGGTCCAGGTCTACAAACATTTAAACCACAAATGAACTTAGTAGCGAGGAAGAAAAATGCAGGGAACAACTAACAAATTTTCGTGGCGTAATGCCACTATAATGTCAAAAGCAAGTTTTACTGCTTATCAAAGTCTTACTGCCTTTCAAAAGGCATTTGACCCTGAAGCAGTAATGTTTGACAAAGAAGGCACACAGGTGTTTTGTTGGCGAGACGATAAACATGCTTGTGTTGCATTTAGAGGAACAGAACCTACACAATGGGCAGATATCAAAGCAGACTTAAAAATTAGAAAAGTAAAATGTCCTACAGGTTTTGTACATAGAGGTTTTAGAGACGCAATAGATCATGTATGGGAAGATGTAGCAAACTGGTTAAAGAAAATGAAATGTCAACATGTTTTCTTTACAGGTCATTCACTAGGTGGTGCATTGGCAACATTAGCAGCAAGTAGATGGAATACAGAAACTACACACTTATATACATACGGTTCACCAAGAGTAGGTGGCGAGAAGTTTATTAAATCTTTCAAAACAAAAGAGAGACACAGATTTAGAAACAACAATGATATAGTAACTAGAGTACCACCAGAGTGGATTGGTTACAAACATGTATCAGGCGATGGTGGTAATTTTTATTACTTTGATGTAGACGGATTACCAAGAGAAGGTTTTAGTAGAGGATTTATGTTTATACAATGGGTAAAGGGTACATGGAGAGGTCTAATGCAAAACAAAACATGGGACGCATTCCAAGATCACAGCATGGGTACTTACTATCGTCTTTGTAGAGAGAAGATGGTAGAGGATGTTCAGTAGTATAAAAATAGGTCTTATCATATTAATGATGGCAGGTGCCGGTGGTGGTTATCTATATGTACAGAAACTACAAAAAGATAATGCAACACTCAAAGCAAATGCAATCAAATTAGAAAGTGCTGTAGAAGATCAGAAAGCAGTTATAGAAAGTCAAGCTGCTGACTTTAAAAAGATTAGATCAACACTTACTAAGTTAGAAGAAGAAAACGCAAAGTTACAAAAAGATAAAAAAGATTTATCAAAGAGATTAGGTAAGCATGATATAGGTAATCTTGCAGAAAACAAACCTGGTCTTGTAGAACGAATAATTAATGGGGCGAGTAAGAGTGCCGCTAGATGTGTAGAAATCGCTAGTGGGTCGCCTTTGACGGAGGAAGAATTAAATGGTACGCCAAATAGGGAATGTCCTTCTTTTTGGCCTAGCAATACTGTTTCTGAATAGTTGTGCTGGTCTTGCTGTAAAAGAATTACAAAGTTATAAAATAGAAAAGAAAAGAGAACCTCTGGACTTACCAATGCCAGAACCACTATCACTTGTAGATGTAGAGTGGATAGTAGTAACAAAAGATAATGTTGACGAGGTTATGGAAAAAGTGAAAGCAGAAGGTGGTGACTATGCCTTGTTTGCAGTAACAGACGAGGGTTACAAAAAGTTATCTTTAAACTTTGCTGATATTCGTAATAAACTATATGAACAACAACAAATCATTTTAAGTTACAAAGAGTATTACGAAGAAAATGGAGACGAATAAACAGTTACAAGAGTTAGTAAAAGATATTGCAACTCTTAAAGCGGATAGGGAAACTTCTCAACAAGTACATATGAGACTTGACGAAGCGATCTCAAAACTTACAGATATTTCATCTAGTCTTAAAAGCATGTTAGCGGTGCAAGAAGAAAAGATTAGGCGTGTTGATATGTCGCAAGAGGACTTATTGTCCCTTGTTGAACAAAGAAGACGAGAATGGAATGAGGATTTAGAACATTTACACTCTAGGATTTCCACACAGTCCAGAGAATTACGAGAGGCAATTGATAAACTAGATAGACGATTAGATGAACGAGTAGGAGTTCTGGAGAAATGGCGTTGGTTAATTATTGGCGGCGCCATACTTCTAGGATTTCTTATGCAAAAGATGGAATTTACATTATTTTAAGTATGCAAAAATAACATATTAATTAGTGGTCTTTTATGCTTGAAAAACATATGAAAATATGTTATATAGTAGTATGAAAGGAAACAAAAGACTACAATGGTACAACTTATACGACAATTTTTTAACTCACTTGGCAATTCAAGTTTCATTCTTAACAATAATTTTGATAATGTGGATGCAAATCTCGTCCGTTATTTCAGGACAGAATATGGAAGGAACTGGAAAGAAGCGCTCTCTGAGCACCTATATAATATCAACAAAAAGTAGAGATTAAAAGCTTGACTTTTTTGCTCAAATCTGATATAATAAGTAATTATTATGTCAGCACTAGATATTCAATACTTACATACCGTCTCTTATAAACTAGATAGATTTAAGAAGAAGTCTCAAAACTTATACAACTTTAGATGTGTATATTGTGGCGATAGTCAAAAGAAGAAGACGAAAGCAAGAGCATATGTTTACAAAGTTAAAAATGATATGTTCTATAAATGCCATAACTGTGGCAAAGGCACAACTTTATCTAAACTTATTGAATATGTTGACCCTACATTACATAAGAAATATATTATAGAAAAATACAAATCAGGTAATACACACTCTATCAAAGAACCAGAATTTAATTTTAAACCTGTTAAGTTTACAGATAGAGTGTTAAAGGGTTTAGATAAGTTCTCAGAATTAAAATCAGATCACCCAGCACTTAATTTTATTCATAAAAGAAAATTAGAACAACATACTGACAAATTTTATTTTGTACCCAAGTTTATGACATGGGTAAACAGTATCATACCTAACAAGTTTCCTAACATAAAGGAAGATCATCCAAGAGTAGTTATACCTTTCTATGATGTCAAAGGTACGGTCTTTGCGTTTCAAGGTCGTGCCTTTGGCAAAGAAGAACCAAAGTATATTACAATCAAGTTAGATGAGAACAAAAGAAGAATATATGGTTTAGAAAGATTAGACCCTAGTAAAACAATTTATATTGTAGAAGGTCCTATAGATA
>MDTD01203197.1_pt1 | contig 18986 bp, 14 predicted proteins | sample 811221 | NCBI WGS metagenome assembly MDTD01 (sample SAMN05326646, study PRJNA326480) | marine metagenome | isolation source: seawater | place: Pacific Ocean: South West | collected 2011 | reverse complement strand
GAAACACTGCGGTCTGGGCATGGGATGTCTGGGCGACAGAGGTTGGTTCCTCTGAACAGCGAAGATGCGAGCCCTAATAAAGTGAACTCGTTTCGGCCTCGTTACACGAAGTTGTCGTTGGCCAGCCTGCCGGAAATGGTGAAGCCTGCAACTGATATGGAAGTAACAAACATCTGCACATATCAGAGCGACCGGGGTGAGTGGAGAGAGCGCGCATCGAAAGACCTGTCACAGCACTGGGAGGGCCTTTACCGTGGCACACTATCGGAGGTCGGTAGGGGTGCAAGGATGATCGGGAAACCATAACCGAAAGATCTGCGGTGGAGGCAGTCGGAGCGGCTCATAGTAGTGATGACACAGGGTAATGCCTGTTGAGCAAAGGAGCCGTACCGATATCATGTTTGCAGAACAAGAAAGGAGTTCCGCTTGAACCATATGAGTTCCACTACGGACAAGGCAAGGCCCGGGGCGATAGCCCGCGAGAAGGGCCTGCCCATGACCCTCTCCACCTTGCGCTGGAAACTGGGCTGTAAGGCCAAACAGGAACCGTTGTTTCGGTTCTATGCGCTTTACGACCGCATATGTCGTCGCGATGTGCTGGAGACAGCATATCGTCAGGCAAAGAAGAAAGGCGGTTCGCCAGGAGTGGACGATGTCAGCTTTGAAGACATCGAGCAATCCCCTCGGGGCGTAACCGGGTTCATGGATGATCTGCAACGGGCACTGGTGGACAAGACATATCGTCCGTTCCCGGTGAGAAGGAAGTATATCACCAAACCGAATGGCAAACTGCGACCACTGGGCATTCCATGCATCTGTGATCGGGTCGTGCAAACGGCCATGAAACTGATCATAGAGCCGATCTTTGAAGAGGACTTCTTTGAGTGCTCTTACGGTTTCAGACCCAATCGCAGTGCCCATGACGCTATAGCTGAGATACAGACCAATCTCCGTGCCGGAAGAACAGCCGTATATGATGCTGATCTCTCCTCGTATTTCGATACGATCGACCATGGGCTCCTGCTCGGGTTGGTCAAGGAGCGTATCAGTGACCGCGCAATCCTCAAGCTGATCACCATGTGGCTATCCTGCCCGATCTATGAAGAACCAGAAAGAAAGCCAAATCGCTGGGAACGAAACTCCCGCAAAGCGAACTCGCGACCTGAGAGGCAAGGTAAGCTCACGACACCAACCTGCGGTACTCCCCAGGGTGGTGTGATATCGCCTCTGCTCGCGAATATCTTTCTCAACGTTCTGGATCAGGCCTTCCACACCGACCCCGGCTCTCCGTCCGTCTTTGCCAATGCCCGTCTGATCCGCTATGCGGATGACTTCGTCGTGATGGCCCGCTATATCGGACCACGTATCACTGACTGGCTGGAGGACATTCTGGAAGGTCGTCTCAAGCTCACCATTAACCGTGACAAGACCACTGTGGTGGATCTGAAGCAACCCGGCAAGTCACTGGACTTTCTGGGATTTACCATGCGGTTCGACCGCGATCTGCAGGGGCGCCCCTGGCATTATCTCAACACCTTCCCATCCAAAGGCGCGGTGAACAGACATCGCGATAAGATACGGAAGCTGACTGCCAGTGGCTACAATAAGTCCCTGAATGACGAGGTCAAAAAAGCGACCAGCACGAGTATCCTGCCCATCAATGATGTCACGTAGTCTATTCATTTCCCTCTTCTCTCCCCATATCCCAAGAAAGCCATGAATATACCCTATTATGACGAATATCTCTCACAACTGCCATTTTTATAAGTAACAGGCTTCAGTTCAAACTGTTTACGTCAACGAAGCACACTCACCTCAGGCAGAAATCCTTCAGTATCCCGCAGATCGCCGTGGCCTCAAACTCGTGGCCAGTTACCATCTCACCTGGTCCAAGCATCACGGGCCAGTCCTGTTTATCCTTCGGGATGCAGCCGTGAGATCCCTTCACCAGGTCCGGGTTCAGCGAGATCACATCCATCAGCATTCGCTGGCCCAATTTCTTCTGCAGCAGCCTCAGCGCCACCTTCCCTTTCGGGAACGAAAGCTCAGGATCGACAAAAAGCTCCACCGGATCATAGCCATACTTCCGATGGATATCGACGCACCGTGCAAAGTCCGGCGCTTTCCCATCATCTTCCCAGTAATAGTAAGAAAACCACGTATCTTCCTCCGCCACCGCAATCAGGTTCCCGGCCCGGTGATGATTCAGACCTGCCGTCCGTTTAGCCTCTCCGCTCAACACCTGCGCCACTCCCGGAGTCGATGCCAGCAACTCCCGCACCTCCCCTTCAATGGCTGGATCGTTGACATAGACATGCGCGATCTGGTGATCCGCAATCGCAAATGCAGCCGAGGCCCCGCAATCCAGCAGTTCCCGTCCCAGTTCAGGCTTGATCGTCAACCAGCCCTGCTGCCGAAACAGCCGGTTAAGCGCCACCGACCGCGAAACCTCTGAGATCCCGTATTCAGAAAGCACCACCACCTGCACTCCCCGCTGCTCGTAAAAGCGCAGCAGTTCCCCCACCAGTCCGTCAATCGCCCGCAGATCCTCGGCCACTGCCGGATCATGCGGCCCCAGCCGTTGCAGGTTATAATCCAGATGCGGCAGGTAGACCAGCGACAGATCAGGCTGCTGCTGCTCTTCAATCCACCGTGCCGAATCTGCAATCCATGCACTCGAAGGCAGTCCTGCCATCGGTCCCCAGAACGCCGGAAACGGAAACTCTCCCAGATCACCCTTGATCTGCTCCCGCAACTCCATCGGATAGGTGTAGATATCAAAAACCTTGCGCCCGTCAGCCGGATACATCGGTCGTGGCGTGATACTCCAGTTTACATCCGCATACATGTTGTACCACCAGAACAGCTTCGCCACCGTAAAGTCCGGCTTCGATTCCCGCACCAGCTCCCACAATTTCGGGGCCTGCACCAGATGATTCGACTGTTTCCAGAAATGATGCTCAGCCAGCTCCCGGTCATACCAGCCATTGGCTACGATCCCCGTTTCAGTCGGCAGCTTCCCGGTCAGATAGGTCGCCTGTGCCGAACAGGTCAAAGCTGGCAGTACCGGTTTGATCGTCGCTTTACCGTGCGCTTGTGCGTATGCCTGCAGGTTCGGCATCTGCTCACCCAGGTGCCGGTCGCAGAGTCCCACCACATTCAGCACGGCCAGCCGGCTCATGGTCGCCAGCTTTCGAGCTGTAGAATCGAGATTGCCGCCTCAACCTGTGCCACATCCATCGTGTGCACATCCTGGCAACTGCCGATGCCGGTCAGCAGCGTAATCGTCAACTCTCCGCCCAGATGCTCCCGAAATTCCTCCAGCCCCTTCAGCACCACCCGCTGCCCTTCCGCCTGCTGATCCAGAGCCGCATCATAAAGCGGAAACTTTAATTTCTCCATCAGGGTCAGCACCTCGACCGCCTTCGCCATCGGCATCAGACCCGCCAACCCGCCATACAGAATATCCACCGCCATGCCGATGGACACCGCTTCGCCATGGGAAAGCCGGAAATCCGTCATCTGCTCCAGCTTGTGCGCCACCCAGTGCCCGAAATCCAGCGGTCGGGCTGAACCAAGCTCAAAAGGATCACCATTGGTCGCAATGTGCAGCGCATGCAGCCGCGCACTCTCCACCAGTGTGCGCGCCACCGCCTCTGTCTCCAGTTGCGCCAATTCCGTTTGCCGTGCCGACATCGCGTCATACAGGGATGCATCGCGGATCAGCGCCACCTTCAGTGCTTCCACCAGCCCTTCACGCCGTTGGGCTTCAGGTTGCAGTGCCAGAAAATCCGTATCATTAATCACGGCGTGAGGCACCTGAAACGTTCCCACCCAGTTCTTCTTGCCGAACCAGTTGATCGCATTCTTCACGCCCACGCCGCCATCGCCCTGAGCCAGACTGGTGGTAGGCAGCCGCACCAGCCGCAGTCCACGATGTGCCGTGGCTGCCGCAAAGCCGACCATATCCAGAAAAGCGCCACCGCCAACTGCCACCACATACGAGTGCCGGCACAACTGATTGCGGTGAATCAGCTCCCAGACCGCCTCCACGTACTGCAGCGTATTCTTGCAGGCTTCTCCACCCGGCAACACCAGGCAGTCATCAAGCTTGTTAAGACGATCCCGATGCCGTTCGCACCAGCCGTCAATCTCGGCCACCAGCCCCGGTTTTGCCGTCAGCACCCCTTTATCCACGCAGATCACCAGTCGCGGAACGGCATCAGCCGCACCACCAACAATCGAGCTGTCGGTCAGAACATCAGCCAGCAGACCGTTGGCCCCGAAAACATTCTGGGTCACATGGATCTGATGGCGAAAAGTCAGGGTTATAGCATGGGAAATGGCAGTCAAAACAGGCCTCGTGGATCAGGTGGAAGCCACATACCATTGCAGAAACCTCGCCAATGGCAAGCCAAGCAGCAACGCCAGAGCCGCCTTTGGTTCGATCACCCACAGCGCCATCGCATCCACCAGTGAAATTGCTGCCAGCAGTAACGCCACCGCTGGACCGATCGAAGCCGGAGGATCAGACCGCATGCCGTTTACAGCCTTGGCCATCAGTACCATAAACAAAGCGCCTCCAACCGCCACCCACAGCAGCATGCCGAACGTCAGAAAGCCCAGCAGCGACCCATTACTGAAAGTCGACGAGTACCCGAGTCCTGCCAGCGGTACCAGCAGAAACAGCACCGTCCATTTCGAACTCTTGCCGTCCGGCTTACTTTCTGCCCGCGCTGTCAGGCTGATTCCTGCCACATACAGGCCCACCAGTACGGCCCAGATGATCACCATCTCCTTCAGCTCATGCGTCGGCAAGGTGGCCGGTATCAACCACAGTAACGCCCGGCACAGACCCATGATCCACACACAGCCAATCCATTTCTTGTGCCAGAGATCATAGGCCACAATGGCGGTCGCCAGCAATCCCACCAGTTCAGGATCGCATCCGGCCAGCATCAGCGTAAATGCCCCCAGAATCAGTTCAACCCCGGCCAGCACCAGCACCTGCTGCCGCGACATGATCCCTGCCGGGATCGCCCGTTCCGGTCGGTATTGCCGGTCAAACTCTTCATCGCAGACATCATTCAGCGTGCAGCCCCCCAGATACAGCAGGGATGCCCCAATCAGACACGGCACTAAAGACAGTCCCAGCCAGCCAGCACCCTCAAGCCTGCTCAGCAACCATGCGGCCAGCACATTCGTCCAGACCGTTGGCAGATTGGCAGCTCTGCCCAGATCCAGCATCGTCTTGAAAATTCCCTTGCTCATCCAGCCGCACCTCCATTTAATGTGCAAAGCCAGTCTGACCCAACGCCATCAGCGTCCATTCATACTCCCGCGCCAGCTGATCCACCACATCACCCGCTTTGATTGCCGATGGCAACACGCCCCAGGTGTAGGTTTCCATCTCCAGATGATGACAGGCACCCGGATTCTCCCCCAACCACTCAAGTGCAGCCAGCAATTGGTCGCGGGTATCCATCACCGGCAGTTCAGGTGCAGCATGCAGCGGCACATGGAAATGCACCCGCCACTCATCTCCGCAACCATGCGGATCACGCTGATGCTCAGCCAGCGCCAGGTCAAGATCCGCTACCCGGCGACGCACCTGCCCCTGCTCGGCCATTACCACCTGATGCAGATAAGTCGGCTCCACAAATGGTGCCAGCAGTTCCGCATGTTCTGCCGGATTCGGCAACCGCAGTGCCGAGCTCAGGTGCAGCTTGCTGATGCGGATGCCTGCAGCCTGCAGTGCAGCCAGTGCCGTTGCAGCTTCCTCATACTCCACCGCCAGATGGCAGGTATCATAATTGATGCCGATGTGCCGTGAAATCTGTGCCGAAAGCTCGGCATCGGCACCTTGATGCAGCCGTTCAAAAAAGGCTATTGCTTCTGCCGAGGTCTCAATCGTGCAGAGCGGCTCCGGTTCCAGCCCCAGATGCAGCTCATGCCCGCATGAAGCACTCAGTTCTGCCAGAAAACGGGCCATGTCATGCAGATGCGCAATGCAGGCCGACAGCTCATCATCCAGCGTCAGAAACGGCTTGAAGGACAGCGGCACCGTACTCACACTGCCGGCAATGCCATCCGGCAGCAACTGTACCAGCATACGAAAAAGTTGCTTGGTGTAGGCAACCCGGCTTTCCTCACGCCAGTCCGGGCAATACACCTGCTCCTTCACCCGTGTTCCATGAAAAGACCCATACGGGAACCCGTTGATCGTGAAGACATAGCAGTTCTGCGCCTCCAGCCAACCCTTGAAGGTCTCCAGCTCAGGTTCCAGATCATGTGCAGCCTGCACCCCGAGCCGCAGCCCGATCGCGTACGGCTTTTCTGCATTGCAGACCCGCTGCCGCACCCGCAGCACATGCTGCTGCAATGCCGCAAAAACCTCACCCCAGCTCTCGCCCCGATGAATATTGGTGCAATAAGCGAGATGATGGTCAGGCCCGTCGCCTGCCGAAAGCCGCATCAGACCAGTCCTTCAGCCAGACGGAACCGCGGTGACTGCGACAGGAAGGTATAGGGATTCTGAAACAGCAGTTTATCAATGGTCGCTTCGCTGTGCCCGCGACGCCGCAGTTCAAGTGCGGTCTGCGGCACCACCAGCGGCACGCTGTGCCCCCAATCGCAGGCCGAATTGATCCAGATGCGCTCGTGGCCATACATCTCCAGCATATCAACCGCCCGTGCCTTGCTGCACTTCGACTCCGGGTAAAGGGTGATCCCGGCCCAGAAACCCTTATCCAGCACCAGACTGACCGTATGCTCCTCCACATGATCGATGATCACCCGGTCAGGATTCACCCCGTGAGCCAGCAGCGCATCCAGGGTCAGTTTCGTCCCCTTCAGCTTGTCTTCCAGGTGCGGCGTGTGCACCAGAATCATCTGATCCCGCTCCACTGCCAGTTGGATGTGCGCTTCCAGAATCGCCAGCTCATTGCGCGTATTGCGGTTCAGCCCGATCTCCCCGATTCCCAGCACCGTGGGTGCTTCCAGAAATTCCGGGATCAGCGCCAGCACATCTTTCGCCAACCCCATATCTTCTGCTTCTTTCGGGTTGATGCAGAGCCAGCAGAAATGCGGGATGTGGTACTTGGCTGCACGCGAAGGCTCAAACTGCGTCAACTGCCGGAAATAGTCGCGGAAACCATCACTGGAACTGCGGTCAAACCCGGCCCAGAATGCCGGTTCGCAGATGGCCACGCAGCCGGCAGTTGCCATTGCTTCGTAGTCATCCGTAGTGCGACTCACCATGTGCCCATGGGGTTCAATGTAACGCATCGTGCTTAACCCTTATTCTTGCCGAACTCAGCCCAGACGCCGGTTGCAGCTTTGCCTGGACTTTTCTCAATCGGTGCTTCGGTGGGATCGCTTAAGATCTGCAGAATGCGCACCACCTTATTCCCGGCATCATCTGCCAGAATATCCAGTGCCGCAGCAACGGCCTCGTGCCGAATATCTCCTTCTTCACCATGCCGCTCAAGGCGATCCAGAAAGGCTGCCAGTTCAAGAATCTGCGTGCGTGCCGGCCCGAACCCTGACATGGTCAGCGGCAATGCATCGCGTTTCAGACTATCAGGAGGAAGTGCCATTTGAGGCTTTTCAGACGTCGCCATACGCTCAACTCTTTATAAGACGTTATAGTCATTCAAGTCAATGAATAGCACGCCGTTAAATCGACGTCAAGACCAATCAAACAACTCCATCAGGCAACGCCATCAGTTCTGAACTGAGTCAGAAGAAACTTCACCCACATTTTCCACAACCACCACCGATGTCGTAAAAGGTTTGCCTTCCGCTCTCGCGGCCAGCAACCGATCCAGATAAGCACTGACTTGTGACGCATAAATCGGCTGTTTCGTCGCCGGCATCCAGATCTCCATTTCTCCAGCCAGTTCCAAACCCGGATCGACCCGTTCTTCCTCCACCCGCCGAAGCAGTGCATGTACCTGCATGCCAAAATGATACTGCTTCTGAAATTCCACCCGCGCTGCCGCAATCTGCCTGAAGAAAGTCTCCTTATCCCCTTTCCGCAGATGATCCAGCGCAATCACATATTGCCCCAGACTCTCCCGCAGCACCAGCGGCGCATTAATACTCAGCCGGTAAAGATTCCCCATCCGATTACCAATGGATGCATTCTGATAATCGTACAGCTCCAGATATTTTGGTACATCATCCAGAAACACATGGCGCAGCCCCGGACTCCCCTGGTTACCACTCGCCACAATCTGTACCGTTTCCAGCTCTCCCAGCTGCTCCTTGATCAATTCATAGCTGCCCGGTGTCAACGTATTATGAGCCACCTCTTCCACCTTGGTCATGAAAAATCGCTGCGCATCGCCCGTAGTCATCTTCATCTCATCCAGCAGATTCTGCAGGGGTGATTTTTCAGCCTTATATCCGGCCAGTAATCGTTTGAAAAGCCCATTGTCACGATGCTTGAGAATGACCAACAGCGTCGAAGCCGTGTCGCAATATACCTGATAAAGTGCTCTGTCCGCAGGATGCAGCGGTTCATTGACCAGCTTCTCCAGTGAAAGTCCTCTTCCCTTTTCCACCATCAATCGCACATTGCGATGACCGACGTGCCAGGGTTGCTCTACCTGCCGTTGGTACAACCGATAATGCAGCCCGGCCACCAGCCAACCAGGGATCATGGTTGGTGAAAGCTCTTTATCTCGATTCCTACCCTCAACCGCAATACGATATAACACGCCTCTGATAACCTGATGCATTGTCCCAGCTACATCACGGTCGACATACACCCCATAGAAATAACGCTGCCCCTGCCAGAAGCCCTGATTACCATTTGGCAGCATGAAAAGCTCAAGTTGTGCCTTTGGCACGCCGAGCATCTGGCGAATCTCCTCATCCGCAAAAACCGCCAGCTTGAGCAGAAAGCGTTCCTGGTCCTGATTTTCTCCCTGAAAAACCGCCATTTTGGTCTGGTGGTCTGCCATTTTAGCCATTGCCTCAAGCGCGCACAATGCCACACATACAGGCAATATCTTCAGGCAGAAAAAGCGCATGGGAATCGTGAGACCGGCTTGAATGGGCATTCGTGGGGGAGAACGAAAAAGCGCCACTTACTCCAGATCATCCAACACCTGTATGATCACCAGCGGCGGCCTAACATCGCCGAACAATATAGCGTTTCATCCAAATGACTGCCATAATTCCCCATTCTGCCTCTGCTGCCGGAACGATGTGTCGTGCTCAAAAGAAATCTTTACGCACGAAAATGAAATCCGGCACCAGCGATGCTATAATATTTATTCTTGACATACCTTTGGAAATGTTCTACATTTGCTTTTATTGTGACATTATTCCCGATTCGAATCGGGAGTACAATTATCTTTGGGGAGAATCAACCATGAAAGACGAACCTGCCAACATGGAATTCCATGAGGTCGAAGAACGCCTGCGCGTTGCTGGCATCCAGCCTACCGCTCAACGTATTGCTATCTGTCAATATGTCCTGAATCAGAAGGACCACGCCTCAGTTGACGAAGTTAAGGAATGGGTCGATCACAAGATCCCGAAGGTCAGTCTGGCAACAGTCTACAACACCCTCAATCTGCTGGTCAAGCATGGCCTCATCAAAGCCATCAAGCTTCCTCAGAGCGACCGGGTCCATTACGACTGCAATACCAATGTTCATGGTCACTTCTACGATGAAGAATCATCCGAACTGATCGATCTTACATCGGACCAGATCAAAGTGATCTGCAATCTTGGTGATGACTTTGAGGTCGACGATATTCAGGTCCTGATCAACGGCAAGCGCAAATAAGCCGCCTGCCGCAGTATCGCAGAAGAGTTGCCTGTAGATCTCAGGCGGCACAAAGTCCTACCTCCCCTTCAGGCTTCCTCCTTCAGGAAAGCAGTGGGCCCTCATCCCCTGTCCTCTAAGTCAGGGCACCAAACAGCGAAAATGTCTTCGTACACATTCTCGGTCTCGATTACATCTTCCAGGCATCTGCCTGTCCAACGCAGCTCAGCAATTCATCCGTATCCCCTGCCAGTCCGTGTCGAGCCACCTTACCTTTGTTACTGGAATCAATCAGTGACCGTCAGCTCTGGTTAACTGACGGTCTCCCATATCACGCTTCTACCGTTCTCATTCAGCAGTCGAAGAGGATAGCATCATTCCGTCCTGATTCTGCTTGGGTAACCTGGCCAGTGCTGCTGCATTCAACGCAGCTTGTTCCGGGGTCATGTAGACCCGATAATAATCGATCAGATATTTGGCCTTGGTGGATTCCAGATCGCCCAGCCCATGCTCACTGTTACCGATCAACTGATGCCAGACGAATCGTCGTGGGCACAGAATGGCATATTGAGGAATATGCGATACGGCAACATCAATGGTACCGATGTTTATGCCATCGTAGTAAAAGGTATATCCTTCTGAGGTCCAGAGAACACCAAAGGTGTGGAATTTTTCATCCCGCAGGTTGATGGAACTGTTGACATAGCTTTCTGTGTGTCTGACAACTCCTTTGAGACTATCCTTGCCAAAATCTTTGATGATCTCTTCCGAGATTTCCTTATCACCCGACTTTTTCTCGCCAGGATCCGGCATGCTGCCTTTGACATTGATGCCATAATAGCTGTGGTATTCTCCATAGCCATTCCAATGGATAGTGGCGTGTTTGTAGTCATTTGGTGCACCGGTTGCGGTAAAGAAGGTCTGCTCAACGACATCGATTTCCGTACCCGCTTCATGAGGAGTGGCTGGGAGCCCGATGTATTTGGGATTGCTCATACGTGGAGACTGAAACCAGTAGGCATAACCGGAACCGGGGACAATTGGCATCATCAGACGAATCTCATAATATCCGAAAACCATTTCTTCCCGGGTTCGAATGCGTTGGGTGACTGGAATCCATCGACTGGGATTCTTTTCCAAATCCTTTTGTTTTTCGGGTGTCAGTTCCTTCATCAGTTCAGATTTTTCGACCGAATAGAGAGCCTGAACCAGGTTCCCCTTCCCATCAAGCCATGACCCTCCTTTAGGAAGAAGTACTCCCTGAATACCGCCACCGTGGATATAGCCGGAGCCCCGGTGATTCCAGATGGAATAGTCAAGTTCAGTACCGTTGAACTCATCAGAAAATACCAGATTATAGGTCTGACCCTCAAAGGTTTTGGTTGTCGGGTCGAGGGATTTGGAGACCCCGATGCATCCGGTCGTTGCCATTGCCAGGAAGGTGATAGTCAGGTAACAGATCACGTGTTTACACATGTTTTACTCTACTCTTTTTTGGGATGTGAGTTTGGGTTTGGATCAACGGGCCGTAGCGAGAACGCCTCATCGACCGTAGGCTCGATGAATAAAGAGATCGCCGGAAGGTGGCAGTCAGCTCTTGACTACCAGTTAAGGAATTTCTTGTTTTCGGCGTTACTTTGCGCAACGGCCAGGAAGGTTGCCGGAACGTGACCGATATGGCCATCGAAATAGGTGACATTGGCACCCAGAGTATGACGAAAATAAGCATCGTTCAGGGGAGTTGTATTCCAGGTATTCCATCGGATGGTGCGCGCATGGGAATCCATATGATCCATGACCCGATCGGGGTACTCGGTATCGTTGTATTTCCTGGCCACCCCGTTTTCACCATACACATTGGTTGAAGCATTGACACCAAAATCACTGCTCCACCAGGTCATGGCCGAAAGACTGGTCGTACTAAGCGGACAGGTATAATGCTTCCCTGCGGCTGCTCTGATGTACGATCCGGTTTCGATATAGCGTTTAGCTGTATACCCGAGGTAAGGCAGCATAACGATGGTCCAGGTATTACTGGCGACACTGCCGGACATTTTGTTTGGAGGGCGATACTCATCCTGCTCATCAATGTAGAGCGCAACCGCCATGAAGATCTGCTTCTGCTTATTCACGCAGATTGATGATTTGGCTTTATTTCTGGCTTGCGACAGCGCAGGAAGAAGAAGCGAAGCCAGAATGGCGATAATAGCTACCACGACTAATAATTCGATCAGCGTGAAGCAGGCAACCTTCCGCTTTTGACGGGAATGTGATTGATCCCAGGACATATGTACCTCCGATTGGTTTACGGTTTGTGAAAATCAGATTGATTGGCGAATAACCAGTTCCGGCTCAATGCTGACATGGACAGGCTGATCCGGTGCAACCTTGCCTTCAATCAAGTCTATGAGCGTATCAACTGCTATGCGGGACACTTCTTCGAGTCGCAGGTCTACAGTGGTCAGACCCGGATAGAGCAGCGGCGCAAATTCTTTATTGTCATAGCCAGCTACAGCGATATCATCAGGGCACTTAATGCCCATTTCGAGCAGGGTTTTAAGCACCGCTGCAGCCACCTGATCATTTCGACAGATGATGGCCTCAGGCTTTTCCCGTTTAATGAGGTCGCGTACGGCAGCACCGATCTGCTCACAAGTCGGCTCTTCATCAAAAAGGTAACGCTCATTGAAATCGTCAGCAAAGGGCAGGTCGAGTTCGGTCATCGCTTCCCGGAAGCCGCGTTCACGTTCTTTGAAGGAGCGGAACTTACCATAGACAAACTGTTTATAGGGGACGAAATAGGAGATGCGTCGACGGCCGGAGGCCGCAATGTGACGAACCAGTTTGCCCATTCCGGCCGCAAGGTCAATATCCACATAATTGAGCTTGCTGTCATCACCCGTGTTGGGTCGGTCATAATAGACCACATGGCGAAAACGGCTGCAGGTCTGGATGATGTGTTCGCAGAGATTGGAATAAGAGTTCGCATGCACAATGACCCCGACCGCAAGACGGGCACTGAAGTCATCAACCGACTTGGCAACGCTGGCTTCATTCGGGTAACACTGCCCGATCAGAGTACGATAGCCCCGCTCATTGGCGGCACGATCTTCCAGCACCAGGCGGGGAAATTCTTTTCCCGCGGCATTGGCCCCCATCAGTATACCCAGAAGCTTGCTGCTCTGTCCCGCAAGCTGACGGGCGGCCAGGTTAGGCTGGTAGCCCATTTCTCTTGCTGTTTGCATGATCCGGTCATACGTCCGCTTGCTGACCTGGGTATTATTCCCCGAGGTGCGGCTGAGGACTTTGGATACCGTGACCTTCGAAACCCCGGTGGCTTCAGCTATATCTATCAAACGAACTCGCATACTGCTCCTGACTCTTGTTAACTAACCGATAAGTCCAGTATAGGCTAACCGGTTAATCAAATCAAGAGTGTACTCATATTTTCTTCCGTGTATCTTGACTGCCTTATCCGAATTTATGCCCAAATGCATATTGGCAAACCTCTACCAGGAACTCAGATCGGTGAGAGTCGGAGTTGCAAATGTTGGCCAATTGGCACCGACCGGAGTAAAGAGCACCGCGATTCTTTCATCTGAGCTCGCAGGAACATAGCTGAACTGGACAACCCACACCCCGCTCAACGCATTCTCGCCCTCACTTAATTCCGGTGTCGACAGCACCTCCAGCTGAACACTACCAGGGTCCAGTACATCCAGACGAACAATTTTACCATCCTTGGTCAGAGTCGCACTCTGACCATCTTGAGCCACCACCACCGTCGCCTTGGTCAGCATGCGCCACGTGACCGGTTCACCCGTCTGCAAACCCGAAATCTCGTCTTGAATCAATACCCGCGCCCGATCCAGCATTGCGACCCCACGTTCGATCTTGGTTGCAGTTCCCGGATAAGCCTCGGTGAGATCCATCACCGCAAACCCCTTATTCTGCTCACTCCCAAAAGCTGTTATTCGCGAAACCGCAGTGGCATCTTGCAGTCCACTCCCTATCGTTACGGTGTTATGGCTCAAACTGCTGCACCGGTAATACGTCCAGCGCTGTCCACCGTTATCATAGTCCCAATAACCAGGCAACGAATAACTGTCAGCTCCCAGATCAATTCCCCAGCGCACCCCGTCTGACTCCAGCACAAATGAACCCAGGTCCAGATGACCGTGGGAAGCCCCGTTTTCGCCACCTTTGACTGCAACCCATAGCGCATTCGGTTCATCATTCGCACTACGAAAAGTGGCAACCTCCATCCCTTCAAAAACGGTATCCAGCGGATAATCCTCCACCGGGTCCGTTACCGCTTCAGGAAACCAGATTGCACTCAACACCAGAAAACGATCCTCCTGTCCTGCAACGGAACCCACGGCTGGCAGGTTATCCAGATGCATGGCCAATCGCTCCCGGTTCAATGCCAGCGCCTTCGTTTGTTTGAAGGTATCTGCCAGCCATTCCAGATGGCCACCCTGCCCGATATTGTGATCTCGTCCGTTTCCACAATCCGCATAATTGAAACAGATCCCGGTTGGACCGAATACCTGCTTACCGAAATCCGTCGTCTCAGCAACACCTGGAAGATGCAACAGGTTAAAGGTGCTTCCGAAATTCCGTTGGAGCGCTTCAAGTCCCAGCAGGTTATAAGTCAGTCCATAGCTCCAATACACCGGCCCCTCATACCACCCTCCGTCAGGATCCAGAAACTGCATGGCGTTCGGCAAAGAGCGTCGTGCCCCCTCCACCACCAGTTCACTCAGCGCCGGCTCCTTATCCCAGAGTGCGAGCGCCGCATACAGGTAGCCGGCATTGCAGACTTGATTATGGTTGCTGAATGACAGATCCGCCCCATTGAATGCATACCATCCCGCCCAGATCTGATAGTTGACCGGATCAGAATAGGCATATGGTGCGAATGACAGCACCTTGTCCACTAAGGCCTGCTCAATGACCTGCCGGTCACTTGCACTCAGATCATAGTACAACCAGTCATAACCGACAGCGACCGCAAAACTCATCTCCCCTGCTCTCAGAAACTGCGTATTGAACCAGGCTGGAAAGGCACAGATGGCCAGAAGTTCCGACCTGGCTCTGATGAAATAAGCCGAATGGCCTGTCAGTCGATACATCAGCGACCAACTGAGTATTCGCCCGATTGCTGCCCGAGCCTGATTCAGCAGTTCCGTGTCATTTGTCGAATACACCACCGTCGGATAACTCAGATAGAGGTCTGCCCGTCCCTTGATCACGTCCAGCAGATCATCCATCATCGGATCGGTCAATGCCTGTTGCTGAATCTCTGCCAATTGTTGATCATTGAGCAGCAGTCGGGGGTGACTTCCCGGCTGATTAGGCACCATCGCCAGCGTCTCAGCTTCATTGAGCAACTTAAACGCCGTCATGGTGATTCCCTTCGCTGGTCCTGTCCCTGCCACCCGTCCGCCATATCCAAAATATCGTTTCGTCGAAGGCGAAGACGTACTCCATGTTACAGTCTGTATATAACTCCCGTCACTCGCAGTCAGGGATAAAGTAAGCTGGCCGCTCTCATCATAGGCACCCACCAGCGTCAGCTCAAAATTACCCGTTTTGGCCCCGCCCCATGTTGCACTGGCAACCACCGTTGAGCCGTTCATGATTTGCAGAATATCATGCGGACGCAGATACCCGCTGTAACCCCCTCCGCTCTGAGCTGAACAGAGCGCATAAAGCCTGAGTTGATTATATTTCTCCCCACAGGTCAGCGAGGTCGAGACCGCAAAGTCAGCCGGATCACTTTCCCCTGTCCCGGTAAATTGACAGACTTGATAAAAATTTCCCGTTCCGGTATCTCCCGTAATGACCAGCGATTCGTTGACCGCATCATGGGTAAAGGCCAGCGTCGAAGATTGATTCCAGATGTAATAGGGTTGAATCAATGGATCGGCACGGAACGGCTCTTCATAGGGAACGAACAATGCATGGTCGCTGACCTGCCATTCTTTCCAACTCACGGATTCATTCTGCACCACCCTGCCACCAAGGCCGAAGTAATTGCCCGTTGACGGCGAACTGTCTACGGTACTGACGACTTGTTGTACCGTCCCATCATTCACATACAGAGTTAGCTCCAGTTCATTGGCCGTATTATATGTTCCTTTCAGCGCCACCATAAAATCACCCGTGGTGTTGCCCGACCAGTCCGCACTGGCCAGTACCGTTGACCCTTTGAGAATCATGATCTGATCATAGGTTCGCAAATAGCCGCTGTAACCACCAGATCCCCCGGCATTTGTCGCCAGCGCATACACGCGCTCCTGATTCCAGACCGACGAGACCGCACAGACCCCATGCACCGTAAACGCACTGCCGGCGGTGATCTCTACCGGAGTCATCATCGTATAGTTACCGTTTCCGGTTTCCCCCTCCACCACCAGCTCACGGTTATCAAACTCATACTGTGTGGATAAAACCGCCGGCACAGACGCTTCATACGTGCCATTCAACAGTGGGTTGTTCGAAAAATCATCTTGATAGGGAAATGGTACCGAAGCAAAGGCCTGGAGCGAAACGGTTACCAGAAGGTACAGACTGAATAGTCGGGACAGCGTGCGCATCATGATCTCCTTCATCCAAATGTACGGATTTTTGCCCTGCCTCGGATGTGAAATCATTGGACTATACCTAAAAGGGACAAGCATATTGCCAATTATCACATCGCAAAGTGCATGATCTAACTAACCGGTAAGTTTCAGTATAGGAAAAAATACCCATGAAATCAATACCATCATCCCCAATCCCACTCCACCTTTGCATTCACGCCAGAAATCGCGCTCCGCATTTCCGATCAGGGCTCGGTTCTTATAACCGAATCTGGTTGTTATCTGCAAGTATATCAGACTGTATGAGAGCTTCGGCTCCATGCATGGTAATGGCAACCTGTTGGGGGTGGTGTCGGATCAGGATCATGGTGGGTCTGGCCAGATTGAGAAAGTCTTCGGTTTCATAGACGGTGAGACCCCGTGCCGGGTTGGCAATCACTGTCTTTTCCGCATCCATGCTCAGGATCGCCACATAGTGATCAACCCAGAAATCATAGGGAATAATCGCGATCGCAGTTTCCGGGCGCTGTTTCTTCCACACCTTAAGTGAATCTATCCTGCGCAGAGTAGCCTGCAATTTCCCATTTGCTTTCTGTGCTGCATGCTGCTCAATGGCAGTGGCCAGCAACTCTTCATCTGTACCTCCAATCGGATTCGTCCGTGCAAGTACTGCTATCTCATATTCACGCGTATCGATCCCCAGATGCAGCAAGGCACTGACCGCCGCTGCAGGTCCGCAACTGTAATTGGTCTGCTGCAGGCAGACTCCATCCCCGTCCAGACGCGTTGGTAATCTGGACATCTGATACTCGACAATTGCCGGTCCGATAAAGGCAGGCATGACATTGGCTGCCAGAAAGATAATCGCCAGACCGACCATGCCCCATCGTGACACCCGTTTTTGCAGGCGGGGTAAAATAGCGGCCATCAACGCCACCAGCATCGCTGCCGTCAGAATGAATTCAAATCGACCCACCATCAGCCAGTTCAATGGGGGCGTTGCCCGCAAAACGTCAAAGCGTCGGGCTGCGGCAATCGCCAGTAATGTGCAGACCGATATCCCATAGATGATGGTCCAGCTGCGGGGGACTTCGCGTATGGTCGCTTTGGCACCGATCCATGCCAGTGCGGCGATGAAAACAACTCCGATGGTTTCCAGATAAATATCCATGCTCTTCTCCACAAACGTCAGGTTAGCAGCTTTCAAGGGCAGCGGATGATGGTGCAGCAGGTGGTACATCCTCATCATCTGGAACCTTGATCCATGGTGTAAACAGTCGGTCCCGGTTAAAGGAGATCAGGGCTCCCATACCAAAGCAGAGGAAGCCGGAGGCCGAAACCTGAATCGCCAGTCCAGCCATCATGATAATATCGGCAACCGGATAGATGAGCTGCATCAGCAGCACACCCGCTGCAGCATATGCCACTTCCTTCGGTTTAAGGGTGCGGTGATGACTCGCATGTGCCGCATAAGCCAGGAGCACCAGCAGTGCGATTGCCGAAGATACGGCTGCCGCATCCATGCCTTCTGCAAAGTGCAGCCACTTGAGCGTCGCCACCAGCCAGCCTGCACCGGCAAGGTACCTGCACCCTTTCTGAAAGGCCGAATCCCCCTCCAGTCTCCAGGTCAAACTATGGATCAGCAGGTAGCTGGCACCAAGCTGCCACGCCCAGTCAAGGCTCGGCAATGCCGCAAACAGCACATTTACCATGATTGCCAGCAAAGACCCCGTCCCCGTTATCCCCGTCAGAGGATGCGGCACCATCGTCGACACCGCAAAGGTAAGTAAAAGCAGGTTTACGCCCCAAGGCATCAAAAACAACTGACTCGGTACCATACTCAATAACAGAACCACCATCAGCAGGCAAATCTTCCGTTTCCCCCGACTTCCCAAACATGCCAATAGCCCATATGCCAGTGCACTGGCCAGCACAATGACCATCATTTGAGGAAGTAGCACCTTTCCCGGTGTCATGAATGCAACAGGAAGGAGTGGCATTCCCAGGGCAATCGTCCGAAATGGCAGTGGCATCGTTTTGTGTTTCCAGAAATAAATTCCGGCTCCCCAGGCTGTCACCCAGAGAAACGCCATGGCATTCGCAACCAGAGAGTCATACAGACGGATGACCAGTGGATGATGATAGAGAAAAACTACTAACGGAAATGTCAGATGGACTGCCATTATTCCTCCGCCGATAAACAGTAGATCTTTAGGAGAGCGATCGTCATGGACGGGTAAAATCAATGCTGCCAGGATCATTCCCAGACTTAAGACCATGGGGATCGCCAGATGTCCTGACGTTGGTGCCTGTAAGAGCCGTTGGGCAATACTGAAAGCCAGCCAGCCGATGGCGACAACATAGCGGAATAACCGTTGGTTCTGATACTGGATAAACGCCCAGCGGAGACTGTGGACCAGAAGATAGGCAGGTCCCAACTGCCAGATAAGGTCCACAGCCCCGCCAGTCGTCGCCGCCACTTGGTGACCACCTGCCATCAGGCAGGTACCCCCAGCGAAGGCTGCCACTGGGTGCCGGAGCACAGACAGCACCCAGAGGAGCATCAAAAGTATCGAACCGTGCCAGAGATAAGGCACCAGCATGCCAGGAAGGACCTG
>MDTD01094407.1_pt1 | contig 18986 bp, 14 predicted proteins | sample 811221 | NCBI WGS metagenome assembly MDTD01 (sample SAMN05326646, study PRJNA326480) | marine metagenome | isolation source: seawater | place: Pacific Ocean: South West | collected 2011 | reverse complement strand
GTCGGACCGCCAATAGGGGGCAAAGAGTCCGGAAAAGGCGGGCACGCAGTATACATCCCCGTTATCCGGGACGGTTTTGGCCAGGTCTTCGATTTCCGGGGCATCCTTAATCAGTCCCAGGTTATCCCTGACCCATTGAACCAGGGCGCCGGCGTAGGCAATGGAACCTTCCAGGGCATACACCGGTGCCTGGTCGCCGATCTGATACCCCACGGTGGTGAGCAGGCCGTGATTTGAAAACCGAATTTCATTGCCGGTGTTAAAGAGCAAAAAACAGCCCGTACCGTATGTGTTTTTGGCTTCCCCGGGGGAGAAGCAGGTCTGGCCGAACAGGGCGGCCTGCTGGTCACCCAGGGCTCCGCCGATGGGAACTTCCCTGCCAAGCGGGCCGTCGGGATCGGTGACGCCGAAGGCCTGGGCATCGGAAGAGGGGACAATCTGCGGCAGGCAGGCTTCGGGGATGCCCAGGGTTTTCAGGATATCCTGGTCCCATGCCAGGGTTTCAAGGTTCATCAGCAGGGTTCTGGAGGCATTGGTCACGTCGGTGACGTATTTTCCCTTGCCCGGTCCGCCGGTCAGGTTCCAGATCACCCAGGTATCCATGGTGCCGAAACAGGCTTCTCCTTTGTCCACAGCCTCTTTGACCGCGGGAACGTTTTCCATCATCCACTTGATTTTGGGACCGGAGAAGTATGTGGCGGTGGGCAGCCCGGTAACCTTTTTAAAGCTGTCCTTGCCGTGGGCCTTGTCCAGATCCCGGCAGATTCTGTCGGTTCTGGTGCACTGCCAGACGATGGCGTTGTAAAGGGGCTCCCCGGTGGTTTTGTTCCAGGCCACGACGGTTTCGCGCTGGTTGGTAATCCCGATGGCGGCAAGGTCGCTGCCGGTGAGATCCGCCTTTTTCAGGGCCTGTCCAATCACTGTCCGGGTGTTTTCCCAGATTTGGGCACCGTTGTGCTCCACCCATCCCGGCTCCGGAAGAATCTGGTCGTGCTCCATCTGGCTCAAACCGATGATGGCGCCGTTTTTATCGAATATAATAAACCGTGTGCTTGTGGTTCCCTGGTCCACTGCCCCCAGATATGATGCCATAGACGTGGCCTCCTTACGTGAATATAAGTTAACACTTGTATAATCAGTAGATATGTCTAATCGAATTTGGGAAAATTGTCCAGCCCAAAGGGGGCAGATGGCATTCGTCCCCGGAGCTTTTGGCCCCTTTCAGGTTCATCCGCCGGTGCCGGAAGCCTAAGAATTGGTCACGGGCAGCTGGATGATGAATTTTGTACCTTCCCCGGGGACGGATTCGGCCCATATTTTCCCCCCGTGGTTTTCGGTAATGATAAAATAGGAGACGGACAGGCCAAGCCCTGTGCCCACCCCCACTTCCTTGGTGGTGTAAAACGGTTCGAATATCCTTTTTTGTACATCTTCGGGCATGCCGGGGCCATTGTCCTCAATTTCCACCTGGACCTTGTCCCGGATGGGGGCGGTTCTCAGATGGAAAAGCGGCGTTTTGTTCATATGCGTATCTTTTGTCATTGTTTCGGCCATTGCTTCGGCCCCGTTTTTCAGGATGTTGAAAAAGACCTGCTGTATCAAATTGCCATCGCAACTCACCTGGGGGGTATTCGCGGCATAGTCCCTGATGATTTGAATGTTTTTGAAATCAAAGCGTTTTTTCAGATTATAGTCGTTTTCCAGCAGGGTGATGGTTGAATCCAGCAGATCGTCCAGCTTATTTTTTGAAATCTTGGCGGTGCTCTGGCGGCTGAAGGCAAGCATGCTCTCAACAATTTGTGCGGCCCTTAAACCCGAGTCCTTCATTGCTTCCAGGCTTTTATCTATCCGTCTTTTTTGCACGTATTCCCTGATGACATCCATGGTTATGCCAAGGGATTGCGCGGCTTTAATATTCGGGGGCAGGTCCTGGATGAGCCTGCGGGCAACGACCTGGGAGTTCTGGATCATCCCGGCCAGCGGATTGTTTATTTCATGGGCCATTCCGGCGGCCAAACCGCCCACTGACATCATTTTCTCCGTCTGGACCATGATGTTTTCCATGCGTACCAGGGTGGAGATATCATCAATGATCACAACGGCGTCATCAATTGAGCCTGAAATAATCGGATAAACAATCAGGTCAAAATATTTTTCCTCACCGTTTTCGGATGCCAGGATCTTTGAAAATTTCTTTGATTTTTTTTCTGTGAGGGCGGTTTTGAGTTGCGGCATCAACGGAGCGATAAACCCGAATACGTCCCATATCTGCCTGCCTGCGGCGATTGACTCATTACCCCCGCTTTTGTTGGCGGCACCGGCATTCCATTGCTTTATCCTGCATTGGGTATCGATTGTAATCAGCATGGAGGGCATTGAGTTGATAATGCCGTCCAGCAGGTTTTTTGTCTTGTGGAGCTGCCGGTTCTGGGCTTCGATCTGCTCGTATGAGGCGCTGATCTCTTTTGACATGGCGTTAAACCGCCTGGCCAGTTCGCCGATCTCATCCTGGGAAACAGGGGCAATCTGTTCGCCGTACCGCCCTTTTTCGATCCGGGACATACTCAAAATCAGCCGGTTCACCGGAATCAGGATGATTTTTCTGATCAGCCGATTGGTCAATAAGAGCATGGTCAGAATCAGAGCAATGAAAATAAGGGTGTAAAACAAAAGGCTTAAGCTGTCTTTGGTCTTCAAGTCCTTTAAGGAGTATTCCACAAGTACGAAACCGATGGTTTCGTCAAATGTGTTGATCGCCTGCAGGTACCATAAATTGTCGCGGTCGGTCCACGAGATCCACTTTTCTTTTTCCGCCCTGCCAAAGCTCCGGTGGAGGTGTGCTGCGCCAAGGTTCGGGGCACTGGATGACAGGATGTTGCCGTCCCGGTCGAATACGGCGGCGTTTTGGATGCCGCTTATCTTCAGCAGTTCTTCAATTCTCAGGCGGATGGCCCGCTCTCTGTTCTCGAAAATGGCGTTGGCAAGATAGGGGTTGTCCTTGGCGATAAAGGTGTGCATCAGTGCCAACAGCTTTTCATTGATCACCTTCGACTTGTGCGCCTGCCAGGGAATCAGCAGGCTTAGAACGGCGAACAGAACCACCACCGAGGCTTTGGCAATCTGCCGGTTGAATTGGGTGCTCAGTCTCAAGGGCTATCTTCCGGGAATTGTCTGTTTGAACAGGGTGAAGTCGCCGTTCTCAAACTTGAGAATCACAGCCGGCTTTACAGGGTTCCGGTGCCGGTCATACACAATGCGTCCGGTGACACCGGTAAAGTCACGGGTATTGGCCAGGGCGTCACGGAGTTTTTTAGCTTCGGTCGTTCCGGCCCGCCGCATGGCATCTGCCAGCAGGTACATCGAGTCATAGGCCAGGGCCATTCCTGACATGACGGATTTTTGTCCCAGTTTTTCCATGGCCTTTTGTGTGAATGCCACCGATTTGTCATTTTTCAGGTCTTTGTGCCAATGGGTCAGGTAGTAGCAATTTTCCAATTCTTCCCGGGCATAGTTGCGCATCAGGGGACTCCATCCGTCACCGCCGATAACGGGGGTTGAAATCCCCATCTTCCTTGCCGCCTTGATGATCTGGGCCGAATCCCTGGTATATCCGGGCAGAATCACTGCATCAAATTCATGTTGGGACAGTTCGGTGATCAGGTCGCCGTAATGGGTAAGGTTCTCGATATAGTCTATCCTTGCGGAAACCCGTCCGCCAAGTGCTGAGAACTTTTTGATGAACTCTTCTGACAGGTCGATGGCATAGACCTGGTCCACATTGGTCAAAACAGCCACGGTCGTGGCATCTAAGTCTTCATAGGCGAATTGGGCCAGCATCTGTCCCTGGTAGGCGTCGATAAAGCAGGTTCGGAAAATATACTCTCCGATCCGGGTGACTTTGGGGTTGGTGGCAATGGGGGATATCATGGGGATTTTGGCAGGCTGAAGGACTTTTGCCATTGAGATGGCGTGGGAACTCCACGGGCCTCCCACGACGGCGGCAACTTCCATGTTCACCGCCTCAATCGCTGCCTTTCGCGATCCTAACGCCGTGCTTTGGTTGTCCAGTTCGATGAGCTTGATGGGGCGTCCGAGAACTCCGCCGGCAGCATTGATTTCCTCTAGGGCGATTCTTACGGCGAGCAGGTGGTCAAAGGATATGGCCACGGCTTCCCCCGACATGGCATAGATGGCCGCCACCTTGACCGGCTTTGCTGCATATGCCGGTGCATAGGCGGACAATGTCACCAGAGGAGGAACTAAAAGAGAAACTAAAAAAAAATAATTAAAAAGTATTCTCATCGCCTGTGTACTCCTTGATGCTGTTTGGGGCCCAATCCTTAAATAAATACTATTTTGAGTAGGTTAACGCAAGGTATAGGTTTCACCGATACCCTTTGACCTGTCGCTGCGGTGCCGCATCCACAGTTGCTTTACTTTCGAATTTGAGTCCTGCCCGTGTTGACAAAAACTGTATATTTATTATAAGTTACGCGTCTTTTTATTTTTGCAGGACGGGGGAAATACATGAACAGTATTCTTACAACCGGGACCGTTGCCGCCGAACTGGGGCTGACGGAAGAAACCATTGCAGCCTTTGGCACCAAAGGTATTTTGCCGGGTAAAAAAGCAGAAGATTCATGGCAGTTCACAAAAGAGGCCGTGGCAGAGTGGAAGCACCGTCAGTTGTCGGCCCATCCCCAGGGGAGCCAAAGGGGGATGGACGCCATTGAAAGTGTTCTTCGCCCGGAAAGATTATTGTTCACCAGTCTGGGATCGAAAAAAGATCTGTTTTCTTATCTGGCCTCCCGTGCTGTCGATTGCGGGACAGGGCTGTCGGAGGCTGAGACGGTTGACGAGCTTGTGCAGCGGGAAACCCTGATGAGCACCGGCATCGGTCTGGGTATCGCCGTACCCCATCTCAGGCTTGCCGATGTTTCTGCCGTGGAGCTTTTCCTCCTGCTCAACGACAGACCCATTTCAGACTACGGCAGCATCGATGACAAGGCCGTGGAGGTGATCTTATTCATTATGGTGGGAACACAGATGCAGGCAGAGTATCTGCGGGTACTTGCGTCGTCCGTGAATCTCCTTAAAAATAAAACGATCCGGGAGGCTGCGCTGGCCTGTACCGACAGGGCGTCTGCCCACCGGATCATTACCGGGAAATTTTAAAATGGACTTACATGCGAGCGTCATTCTGGTACTGGCCCTGGCCGTACTCGGTGGTCTGATCAGTTCCGGTCTGACCAAACGGATGCGGGGACCCCAGGTGCTGGGGTATATTTTGGCGGGGGTGGCCCTGGGCGGGCAGGGGATCAACCTGATTCCCATTGAAACGGTGAAGACCTTAACCCCGGTCAGTTTTATTGCCCTTGGCATCATCGGTTTTCTAGTGGGTGCGGAACTTGAGTTTCATGAGCTCAAAAAATATGCACGGAAATTTTCCACCATCCTGGTGATCGAAGGGCTGCTGGCAAGTCTGCTTGTGGCCATCGGCAGTTTTGTCGTGGTGTATTTGGCCCTGGACAACTTTACCTATGCCCTGGTGGTGGGTATTGTGCTGGGGGCTATTTCCTCTGCCACAGATCCTGCCAGTACCATGGGCGTTATCTGGGAATACAGGGCCGCAGGCGTCCTCACCACCACCCTTGTGGCCATTGTGGCACTGGATGATGTATTGGCCATGGCATTGTATGGAATTGCATCCAATGTTGCCCAGCGGCTGAGTGGTGAAGGGGGCTCCATTATGCACTCCGTGCTTCACTTTGCCAGGGATATCGGCGGGGCCGTCGTCATCGGCGCCGTGGTGGGCTACGGCCTGGTTTTGTTTGTCCGCCGCCGGGGAAATTCGGAAAACAACCTCTTTGTGATGATCGGTGCGGTGCTTCTTTCCGTGGGGCTTGCCCAGACCTTTGAATCCGACCTGATTCTTTCGGCGATGACCGCGGGTATCGTGGCCACCAACCTTGCGCCCCAGCATGTTAAGCATTTGATGTCGCAGGTCCGGCAGGTGGCGGTTCCCATCTATATCCTGTTTTTTGTGCTGGTGGGGGCCAGGTTGTCGTTGTCCGGAATGCCGGGATGGATTTGGGCCGTGGTGATTGTTTACGTCATCGGCCGTAACGGCGGAAAGGTCGTGGGCGCCTGGATCGGGGCGCGACTCAGCGGTGCTGAACCTGTGGTGGCGGCAAATACCGGTCTGGGGCTTTTCTCCCAGGGAGGGGTGGCCATCGGCCTTGCCATTGTGGCCGGCAGCCATCTGAACAACATCCAGTTGACTGAGGCGCTGACCCTGGGAGACGCCATCGTATCCATTGTGACCACCACCACCTTTTTGATCCAGCTTACCGGGCCGGCTGCCGTGAAATGGGCATTGCTCAGGGCCAAAGAAACCAACCGCCGGCTGAGTGTGGATGATATTCTTGCCCAGCATACGGCCGGGGGCATCATTGAACCCTATTTTTCCTGTAAACAGGGCATGTCCCTGGAGCAGGTGATTACCAATTTCGGCAACCATCCCGAAGTGGAGTCCGTGGCCGTACTTAAAAAAGACAATCAGTTTATTGGGGAAATCAGTCTAAGGGACCTTCGTCCGGTGCTCATTGAGCGGGATATGTGGCCCCTGATCATTGCAGATGATGTGGTGAATTCCCAGACAGAAACCGTCAGTTCCGACACCAGCCTTGATGAGGCCGCCAAGATTATGGAAAACCTCGGGGTTGAACAGCTCAGTGTGGTGGATGACGGTAAGTTTGCAGGGTATCTGTTGCGCAACAAGATCCGTCAACTGGTAAAAAGCAAGACGCTTACGGCCTCTGCCGCATGATGATATAAAGGCCTTTTGAGCGGCAGATGCTTTCTTTACTATCCGCTGTTTTGGCCGAAGTTGCACAGCCTTTTCTCCGGCGGTAAGGGTCTGATCCCTGCCGCCGGAAGGCTTCTTCCCAATCGTTTATTTCCCTTTCTTCATTTTTATGCAGACCGTCGAATATTTCTTGCATAGTCCGGGTATTTCTGTTAGTAGTATCATTTTTTTTGCAAGCTTTTACTAATTTTTAGGGGCTGCAAGCCCGTCCATAAGTGAACGACGGTGATCCGCGGCCGCCCCGGAAATAGAAAAGGTAGACCGCTGTGACGGCCGAAGTCGGCGGTAAAGCGTCAGGGATTGCCAGTGGCTGTTGGAGACGCCTTGATTAAGGGTGAAAATCGATCGGGATACCTGAACCCTGTTTCATCTGATGCAACGACTGTATCCCTTGGCCTGCGGGGGTTTCAGAGTATTTGCTAATAAATGGCGCGCCAAACAAGTTGCTTGACATTAGCCGTCAGGATTGATTAATTTGATGAAATTCCCCCGGGATTACAAATTGTTCGGGTGGATATAATGCATAGGATAGAAGGAGGCTGCACCATGGAAGACGTTCCGGCGCGTGTTGAAGACCTTGATTCCAATGAAAGAGCCGCCCTGGTGGTTGACATGCTCACCCGCATTATGGTCCACCACGGTCTCTGGTTCGGTGAGGTCCGCCACCAGATGGGCATGGAAAAGGCCCTGACGGCAATGGAAAAAGCCACAAAAAACAGTCTTCATATCGCCATGAAGCACATCTCCACCGCACTCGGATTCGAGGTGGAAGAAGGTATCCCCAAAGCTCTCAAGCAGCTGGACGAAGATACCATGGACCGTTTGACATCCGCCGTGGCAAAATCCTGGCTGGCCAATGACGGGGTCTGGTTCCAGGCTGTGGAGTTCGACCACGGGATGAACGATGCCAAGCGGTGCAACGATTCTTGCTGGGGTAAATTTTCCCCCTACGAGGCCCATGTGATAAAGCAGATCCTGAACCTGGGAAAGACCCCCGGGCTGGAAGGACTGAAAAAGGCTTTAAATTTCCGTATGTATGCCTTTATCAACCGGCAGACAATCGTTGACGAGGGGCCTGAAAGTTTTGTATTCCAGATGAGTGAATGCCGGGTGCAGCAGGCAAGGCAGCGCAAAAATCTGGCGGATTACCCCTGCAAATCAGCAGGTCTTGTGGAATATACCTACTTTGCCTCCGCCATTGATTCGCGGATAGAAACCGAATGCATCGGCTGTCCCCCGGATGCGCATCCGCAAGACTGGTTCTGTGCCTGGCGCTTTCGTCTTCGGACACCGTAAGGGATGATCTGAAAAAAAGACCATAGCCGGATGTTGAATTTAGCCTGTAAATATATGAGTTAAGATCTGTAAATATATAAGGAAGGGATTGTATTATGGGAGTCATTTCGGACAAGATCCAGGAATTGAAGCAAAAAGAAGCAAAGATCAAGGGGATGGGCGGACAAAAAGCCCTGGCCAAGCGGCGTGAGAAAGGCGTCCTCAATGCCAGGGAACGTCTGGACCTTCTCTTTGACAAAGGTACCTTCAGAGAAGTGGATATGTTTGTGACCCACCGGTGCACCAATTTTGGCATGGAGAGCAAAGAGATCCCTGCGGACGGCGTGGTTACCGGTTACGGCCGGGTGGACGGCCGCACCGTGTTTGCCTACGCCCAGGATTTTACGGCCCGGGCCGGTTCCATGGGTGAAATGCAGGCCAAAAAGGTGTGTAAGGTCATGGACCTTGCCATGAAGGCCGGCGCACCGATTGTCGGGATGAATGACTCCGGCGGCGCCCGGATCCAGGAGGGCATCGATGCCCTGTCCGGCTACGGAGAGATCTTTTTCAGAAACTCCGCCGCATCCGGTGTTGTTCCCCAGATTTCCGCCATCATGGGGCCCACGGCCGGCGGCGCGGTCTACTCCCCGGCCATGACCGACTTCATTTTCATGGTGAAAAACACCTCATACATGTTTATCACCGGACCCAACGTCATCAAGGCCGTCACCGGCGAGGAAATCAGCTTTGAAGACTTAGGCGGCGCCATGGCCCACAACGAGAAATCCGGCGTGGCCCAGTTTGCCTGCGAATCAGACGCGGACTGCATTGACCAGATCAAGCGCCTGATCTCCTTTATACCCTCCAACAACATGGAAGATCCCCCCATGTTACCGCCCTCGGATGATCCCAACCGGATGGATGCAGGCCTGGACACCATCATCCCGGACAGTCCCAACCAGGGTTATGATATCAAGGCTGTGATTTCATCCATCGTGGACAATGGCGATTTCTTTGAGCCCCACCAGTACTTTGCCAAAAACCTGGTGGTGGGCTTTGCAAGGCTCAACGGCCGGTCCATCGGCATCATCGCCAACCAGCCCAACCAGATGGCAGGCTGTCTGGACATTGACGCATCTGACAAGGCCACCCGATTCATCCGGTTCTGCGACGCTTTTAATATTCCCATGCTGACCATCGCCGACGTACCCGGATACCTGCCCGGTTCCAACCAGGAGTGGGGCGGTATCATCCGCCACGGAGCCAAGCTGCTTTGGTGTTACTCCGAAGCCACCGTACCCAAGCTGCTGCTCATCACCCGCAAGGATTACGGCGGATCCTACATCGCCATGTGTTCCCGGCATCTTGGCGCAGACATGGCCTTTGCCTGGCCCTCGGCTGAGATCGCTGTGATGGGTGCCGAAGGCGCTGCCAACATCATCCACGCCAGGGAGATTAAAGGTGCTGATGATCCGGCAGCCAAGCGCAAGGAAAAAATCGACGAGTACAACGAACAGTTCTCCAACCCCTACTGTGCGGCAGCCAGGGGCTATGTGGATGCAGTGATCGTACCCTCGGAAACCCGGCCCAGGCTCATCGATGCCCTGGACGCACTCTCCACCAAACGGGAAATGCGGCCGGCCAAAAAACACGGCAATATCCCCATGTAACGGTTTTTTTGAAAGGATTTCTCTATGGATAAGAAAAAAATGGCTGCTGCCATGGCAGCCGTCTACATGTATATCAGGACCGGGGAAGAAGCTGCTGCCGCTGCCCAGGCCAACGCCGAACCCGTGGCTCCCCCCAAACCTCCCGGACCCATGGGCAATGTCTGGGGCCTTTCCGGCCGCCAGGCCATTATGAATGCCAGCACGATGATGCAGCTGCGGATGTTTAAGTAAGGCACAAAAGCATGAATGTATCTTCCATTGAAATAGATGCTTTTTGCCAGCCCGGAGGTTTAGTTACGCCGATTCGGTTTGAAAAAGCCGATCCTAATATGATGTCAAGCCTAAAGGGTAAACTGAGACGACAAAATTACTTTATATAAAGAGAGGACACTATGAGCGAGCATACCCAAGTCAAAATGGTTGAAATGAACTATGACAAAGACCGGCCCAAGGCGGAGAAGCCCCTGTTGATAGAGGATATCTCCCTGAGGGACGGCCACCAGTCTCTGTTTGCCACCCGCGGCCGCACCGAGGACATGATCCCTGTGGCCGAACAGATGGATGAGATCGGTTTCTGGGCCGTGGAAGTCTGGGGCGGTGCCACCTTTGACACCATGCACAGGTTCCTGAACGAAGATCCCTGGGAACGCTTAAGAACCTTGAAACGGTATTTCAAAAAGACCCCTTTTTCCATGCTGCTGCGGGGCCAGAACCTGGTGGGCTATCGGAATTACGCCGATGACGTGGCCAAATTGTTCGTTAAGAAAACCGTGGACAACGGCCTTGATATTTTCAGGACCTTTGACGCCCTCAACGACTACCGGAATTTTGAAACCGTTGTTCCCGTCATCAAAGAGTGCGGTGCCCACTTCCAGGGCTGTATCTGCTATACCCTCACCGAACCCCGCCTGGGCGGAGCCACCTACAACCTGGACTACTACCTTCAGAAGGCCAAGGACCTGGAAGATATGGGCGCAGATTCCATCTGCATCAAGGATATGGCAGGTCTCATGTCTCCCTACGACGCCTACGAGCTGGTCAAGGCCATGAAAGCGGAGGTCAAACCGCTGATCCACCTGCACTCCCACTTTACCTCCGGCATGTCGCCCATGACCCATTTCAAGGCGGTTGAAGCCGGCGTTGATATCATCGACACCTGTATGAGCCCCTACGCCTACAGAACCTCACACGCCGCCCTTGAACCCCTGGTGATGAGCCTTCTTGGCACCAACAGGGACACCGGTTTCGATATTAAGGCCCTGGCCGAAATCAACGAAACACTGGAACGGGATGTCATGCCCAAGTACAAGCATCTCCTGGACGACACCAAGGTCTCCATGATCGACATCAACGTACTCCTTCACCAGACGCCTGGCGGCATGCTTTCCAACCTGGTCAACCAGCTGCGTGAGATGGACGCCATCGACAAAATCGACGAAGTCTACAAAGAGCTGCCCAGGGTTAGAAAAGAACTGGGCCAGATTCCCCTGGTTACCCCCACCAGCCAGATCGTGGGCACCCAGACCGTCAACAATGTGCTTTTTGACACGGATGAAGAACGCTACAAGATGATCACCGCCCAGGTTAAGGATCTTTGCTACGGCCTCTACGGCAAAACTTCCGTTCCCATTGATCCAGACGTCCAGAAAAAGGCCCTCAAGGGCTATGACCGCGGTGAAGAACCCATCACCTGTCGTCCGGCCGAAGTCCTGGAACCTGAACTGGAAGCTGCCAAGGAACAGATCGGCGACCTGGCCGTGGATGATGAAGACCTCATCCTCTACACCCTGTTCCCCGTGACCGGCAAAAAATACCTGATGCAGAAATACGGCAAGGAACAGGTGCCTGACAGCGTTAAACCCATTACCATGGAAGACGTCAAGAAGCAGGATGAGATGCTCAAGAAAGCCAAGGCCGGCAAGCTCATCGAACCCAAGGCAGATCTGCCTGAGAAAAGCGAATTTGCAAGAACCTTCAACGTATTCGTGGAGGGTGAATACTTTGAGGTGGGTGTTGATGAAGTGGGCGGCTCTCCGGTGATTACTTACGCAGCCCCGGCTGCAGCCCCTGAAGCCCCCGCTGCGCCTGCACCTCCCGCAGCTCCCGCAGCTCCAGCGGCCCCTGCACCTCCTGCTGCCCCGGCAGCGCCGGCCGCCCCTGCTGCGCCGGCAGCACCAGCAGCGCCAGCGGCGGCACCCAAGGCTGAAGCGCCCAAGCCCGCAGCAGCATCCGGTGCCGGTACACCTGTGAAAGCCCCCATGCCCGGCATGGTCATCAAGTATGCAAAGAACGTTGGGGACAGTGTAAACGAAGGTGAAACCGTGGTTATCATCGAAGCCATGAAGATGGAAAATGCCCTGCCGGCACCTGCCAGCGGCACCATCAGCGCCATCAACTTCAGCTCCGGTGATTCCGTTGCCAAGGATGATGTGCTGGCGACCATCGAATAGCCGAGCATATCCTGGCATCGGTAAGCATTAAACCATAATCAGGCCCGGAAACGGGCCTGATTTTGTTTTGAGAAAATGAGGCAATTAAAACGTCCTATTTTCCTGCTTGCCATACGCTTTTATGGGGATGACACCGGGATGTTTACCCATGAGGAAGCCATCGATAGGTTAAAAGCTTGCCATATTAATTTCGGCGGCGTTTGACAAGGACGGTCCCGTGCTTATTATGGTTAGCTGAACCGTCAGATTACCATAGGAGATTTTAATATAATGGCTTTTGAAACTAGAGAAGAGCTTCTTGAAAAATATATCAAAATGGACAAACCCCACTGTCCCCACTGCGAAGAGGAAATGACCCTGTGGGAAGTACCCCCCATCAATTTTTCCGATGGCCTGGGATGGCAGACCCCCTATCTGTTTGTCTGTTTTAACGACAATTGCCCCTCATTCAGGGGCGGGTGGGAGCATTTGATGGATACCATGGAGGCACCGGCCTCCTACCGGTGCATCAACGAACCCGGTGCCTCTAATTTTGAGTACATGCCGGTATTTTCTCCCATCGGGGGCACAGGCTCCAAGCTGGACGATGCAGCGCTCATTGAGCAGGAAGCGCAGAAGCAGTTGTCCATCCAGACCTTTTCCCTCCTGACCGATTATTACATGTCCAAAGACTGGGACGAGATTTTAAAGATCTGCCTGGATCCCAAAAAGCCGCCCAAGGCCAGGTTGAAGGCTGTAGAAATGGTGGCGGAACTCGCCGATGTGGAAGCCATTGAGCATCTGCTCAACCACAAGTTTCCCACCCCTGTGTTGAAAGATGGGGTGGAAAAGGCCATCGAGCAGCTCCACGAGCGGCATTTCACCCGTGAATGTCCGTTCTGCGCGGAAATCATTAAGAAACGCGCCACCTTTTGCAAGCATTGCAACAAGGACGTCCCCAAGGGGTAAGCCCCCCATATGTATCAGATGAATCGGTAGACAGCGGGAGCAACTCTGCAAGTGACGCAGGACTGTTCCCGTTTTTACCAGCCATACCCCTCCAAGCCCTTCCCATCAAATGTTTTGCAGAAACGTAAAACAAGAGATGACAAGCTTTCCAAGGTTTTCCACATTTTCCCCAATCTTTTATGTCATTGTTGCCGTATCTCCATCCGGGATAGGTCTGGCAAGGCCGTTCTGACCGAGAAAAACGGGTTCAACCGGGGCCGATCGTGTGGACGGCTTGACAACCCCCTGATTCAACGCCACCTTACTGGCATAATCTTTAGGTTGTGTTAAGTCTCAAACCGGATCGTAACAGGAGATGGCAATGGCTTCAGCAGGCAGTGAAATACCGTTCAAGGCGGCATTGAAGTTCTGGGCGAAACTCGGGGTGATCAGTTTTGGCGGGCCGGCCGGGCAGATCGCCATTATGCACAAAGAGGTGGTTGAAGACAGGGGGTGGATCGGTGAAAATCAATTTCTCCGGGCGCTGAACTTCTGCATGCTGCTGCCGGGTCCCGAAGCCCAGCAACTGGCCACCTACATCGGCTGGCGGATGCACGGGACCCTGGGCGGCATTGTTGCCGGCGCGCTGTTCGTGATCCCTTCGATTTTTGTGATGCTGGTCTTAAGTTACCTGGCCGTGGCCCACATCGATATTCCCCTGGTGGCTGCCGCCTTTTACGGTATTCAGCCGGTGGTGGTGGCCGTGGTGGTGGAAGCTGTGTTGCGTATCGGTAAAAAAGCGTTGAGTCATGGCCTGCTCTATGGATTTGCCGCGGCCGCATTTGTGGCCATCTTTTTAATGAAGCTCCCATTCCCACTGATCGTGGCAGGGGCCGCTTTGGGCGGATTGTTATGTCAAAGGGTATTTCCTGCGGTGTTCTGCAAAGGGGTATTTGACCCGGAGGCAAACGAATGCGTGCTTGATGATGAGCCGGATGCCGGCCAAAACAATACATCCTTTGGACGTCTGGTGCAAGTGGGGCTTATTTGCCTTGCGCTGTGGCTGGCCGTTGTCGGTGGGGTTTGGCTTTTTTCCGGCAAGGAGAGCGCCTTGTCGGATATCGCCCTCTTTTTTACAAAGGCGGCCTTTGTTACCTTTGGCGGGGCCTATGCGGTGCTCAGCTACATCACGGATGTGGGGGTGGCCAGCGGCTGGTTGAGTATGGAGCAGATGCTTATTGGCCTGGGGCTTGCCGAGTCCACGCCGGGGCCACTCATCATGGTGACCCAGTATGTGGGGTTCATGGGGGGATGGCACCTGCCGGGGGGCTTGTCTGCCTTGACTGCCGGGGTGATTGCGGCACTGGTAACCACCTATGTAACTTTTCTGCCCTGCTTTTTTTTCATCTTTGCAGGGGCTCCTTTCATCGAAGCCATGGCCGGAAACCAGCGTCTGCAGGCTGCGCTGACCGGGGTAACGGCGGCCGTGGTGGGTGTGGTGCTGAACCTGGCGGTATGGTTCGGTTTAAAGGTGGTTTTTCCGGCAGGCGGCATGGATCTGTTTGCCCTGGCCTATGCAGTGATGTCTTTGATCCTGCTTCAAAAATTCCATCTGCCGGTGCAGTATATGGTGCCCCTGGGGGCTGCGGCGGGGATGGTCTGGAAACTGTTTATTTATTAACTTTTTCCAGGTTGAAGGACCGGTAAATAATCATTTCCCCAGGTCGTTTGGCCGGATCCAGCGGTGTATTTTCATGGGTGTCCATCAGTTTGGCCGCCGCTTGCTTTGACGGCACCGCATCCAGTCCCTTGCCACGGGGTTTGCCGGTGAGGGTGTCCAGAACAACGGCATCCCTTCCGTCGGTGCTTACAGCCAGAGGGATTTGGGCGTCATACACCAGGCGGGCGCCGGCAATGATTTCACGCTCATAGGAACCGATGGAGCCGGCAACGCAGGTGACTGCCATTACCGGTCTGTCGCCTGCGCAGACCACAAGATCTATGGCAGAAGGATAGTCTTCTCCCTTGAACTGAACGGTCAGCGGCACATCCACACGGATATCTTCTTTGGCGTAGCCCTTGGTTTCAACCAGGAATTTTTCAAATATCTGCCGGCTGGCTTCCGCCCCGACATTATCGATTTCTTGTCCGGTGATATAATCTGTAATCTGTTCCATAATGATCTTTTGCGTATGAGGTTAAGGTACCGGTGCCGGGTTAAATCAGGGATTTTCCGGTCATCTCCGGTGGTTGTTCCAGGGCCATGGCTTTGAGAATGGTGGGGGCGATATCTCCGAGTCTGCCGTCTTTCACCCGCGCTGTTTGATAGCGATTTCCGGCCACGATAAATCTGACCGGATTGAGGGTGTGGGCCGTGTGGGGGGATCCGTCCTGTGCCACCATTTGCTCCGAGTTGCCGTGGTCGGCTGTGATAAAGGCGGTACCGCCAGTTTCCCATATGGCTTCCACCACCTGGCGGACACAATTGTCAACGGTTTCGCAGGCCATGACGGCCGCATCAACAATACCGGTATGTCCCACCATATCCATGTTGGCAAAATTCAGCACAATAAAAGGGTATTTGCCGGATCTGATTCGGTTGCAGGCTTCCCGGGTCACCTGTTCGGCGCTCATGGCCGGTTTCTTATCGTAGGTGGCCACATCCCTCGGGGACGGGATCAGGACGCGTTCCTCTCCGGGGAACACCGCCTCATCTCCCCCGTTGAAAAAATAGGTGACGTGGGCATACTTTTCCGTTTCAGCGATGCGCAGTTGGGGCAGCCCTGCCCGGCTGATCACTTCCCCAAGAATACCGGTCAGGTGCTGGGGGGCGAAGGCTGCGGGCAGGTCAAAGGTTTCATCGTATTGGGTCATGGAAACAAAGCCGGCCAGGGCCGGCGTTGTTTTTCTGGCAAACCCCTGAAACGCTGGTTCCGTAAATGCGCGGGTGATTTCCTTGGCCCGGTCGGCCCGGAAGTTGAAAAAGATAATGCCGTCTCCGTTCCGCACACAATCTTTGGAAGGGTCACCGAAAAATACGGGTTTAATGAATTCATCGGTTTCGTCCCGGTTGTAGGCCGCCTGTACGGCTGCCAGGGGATCTGTTGCCGACGCCCCCTTGCCCTGCGTATAAAGGTCAAAGGCCTTTTCCACGCGATCCCAGCGGGTATCCCTGTCCATGGCCCAATAGCGGCCCACAAGGCTTGTGATGTGTCCCACGCCAAGTTCCGTTGCCTTTTCATGTAGTGCCCGGACAAAGGTGATGCCGCTGGTGGGGGATGTATCCCTGCCGTCGAGGATCGGGTGGATGCACACCCGGGTGAGCCCGGCCGCTTTTGCCATCTCCATCAGGGCAAAAAGATGGGTGATGTGGCTGTGCACCCCGCCGTCGGACAGCAGTCCCAAAAGATGAAGGGTATTGCCCGATTGCTTCAGCCCGGACATAATCCCTTCCAGAACGGGATTTTTAAAAAAAGACCGGTCTTTTATGGCGGTGTTGATGCGGACAAAATCCTGGGGCACCACCCGGCCGGCGCCGATGTTCATGTGACCCACTTCAGAGTTGCCCATGGTGCCGCCTGGCAGACCCACATCCGGTCCTGAGCAGTTCAGGCGGCTTGAGGGAAAGGTTTCCAGCAGTTGATCCAGAAAGGGGGTGTGGGCCATGGCCACGGCATTGCCGGCAAGGTCTTCGTTTATCCCCCATCCGTCCAGGATCATGAGGATCGTAACCGGTTTATCCGCGGAATTGTCCCTGTCCGGATTAGAAGTCATCGTAGTCTTCATCCTCATCATCGCCGGCATCCGCGTCGATACGGAACCCTGAGAGGTCAACCTTTATGGCGTCGCTCCACAGGCCCTCAAGATCGTAGAACTCTTTGGCACCGGATTCAAACACGTGGATAATGAGGTGCCCGAAATCCAGAAGCGCCCACTCCCCTTCCTTTACCCCTTCAAAGCCCAGGGGCTTAATTTTATTATTTCTCAGGGTTTTGAGAAGATGTTCGGCAAGGGATGTGGTCTGCCTTTTGGAACCGGCCTCCACAATCACCACCATATCTGCGTAGGATGTGAGTTCGGATACGTGAAGGGCGGACACGCTTTTGGGTTTCCGGTCAAAGATCGGGGTGATGTAAGGAAGAAACTCGTCTTCCAGGGCAACTGAATCTGTCATGTATATAAATCCTTTGTTCTGATGAGGGCTGCCACACGCTCCGGGACAAGTCCTGAGATGGAGAGCCCTCTTTTAATCCGGTTCCGGATCTGAGTTGATGAAATATCGATCTTCGGGACGTTGCAGATACGGATCGGTTTCAGGTTGCCATGGACAAATGTATTGTCCATTTTCAATTTGTATCCTTTTGAAATCCGTTCGTCAATAAATGAAGCGTAAGGTGCAAGGCCTGTCCGTTCCCCCCGGAGCATAACAATGATCGGTACCCGCTGGAATATCTTTTCCTGGTCTTTCCAGGTGGGGATATCAAAAAAGGCATCCGACCCCATGAGCAGGTGAAAGTTCACGCAAGGGCCGTGAACCTTTTCAAAGGCGTCAAGGGTATCAATGGTAAAGGACGGGCCCTGGCGTTTTAATTCGATATCCGAGGCTTCAAATCCGGGCATATCCGCGACGACGGAGGCCACCATGGCCATTCGATCGTGGGCTTTGGCCAGATTTGAAGTGGGTTTATGGGGAGGAGATGCGGACGGGTAAAGGAAAATTTTATCCAGTCCGCATGCGTCCTTCACATGGCGGATGATACCGATATGGCCGTTGTGAAGCGGATTGAATGTCCCACCGAAAAGTCCTGCATCCATAGTCGGCCGACCTGACGCTTATTGCTTGTCTGTTTCCGGGTTGTCCTGATCGTCCCGGTTTTCCCGGGCCAGTTTTTTTGCCAGGATTTTGACCAGACGGCTTACCCCGTCCCCTGTGGCTGCGGAGATCGTCACCACCTTGCGGTGGGGCAGTGCCGCCTTGAATGCCTTTATCCGGTTTTCAGTGCCGGTCAAATCCGTTTTATTGAGCACGATAATCTGGGTCTTTCCCGACAGGGAGTCGCTGTACATGGACAACTCCCGGTTGATGAGATTGTAGGCGGCCAGGGGATCATCCGGATCGATCTCGCCTGAATCAATGAGATGGACCAGGATACCGGTGCGTTCAATGTGCTTTAAAAATTTGATCCCAAGTCCGATACCCTCATGGGCCCCCTCAATGAGTCCGGGAATATCCGCCACGGCAAAGGGTTCCCCAAACGGCGCCTCAACCATACCGATGGTCGGGGTGAGGGTGGTAAAGGGGTAGTCGGCAATCTTGGGACGGGCGGCAGACATGGCTGAGATCAGTGTGGATTTTCCTGCGTTGGGAAGGCCCACCAGTCCTACATCCGCCAGGAGCTTGAGTTCCAGCCGGATTTTCATCTCAGTGCCCGGCAGGCCGGGCTGGGCGTATCGGGGAGCGCGGTTGGTTGCCGTGGCAAAGCGTTTGTTGCCCCGGCCGCCTTTGCCGCCGTGGGCAATGACAAGCTCTTTGCCCAGGTCCGTTAGATCGGCAATGGGTTCCAGGGTTTCCGCATCTGATATCAGGGTTCCCTGGGGTAGATCCAGAACACAGTGGCTGCCGTTTTTGCCGTGTTTCTGGCGGCCAAGACCGGGCGCCCCGTTTTTGGCCTTATGGAGTTTCTGACGGCGATATTCGTAAAGGGTGCGTTTGCTCGGGTCCACCCGGAGGATTATGTCTCCTCCATCGCCGCCATCTCCACCGTCAGGTCCGCCTTTTTCAATAAACCGCTCCCG
>MDTD01040210.1_pt1 | contig 18986 bp, 13 predicted proteins | sample 811221 | NCBI WGS metagenome assembly MDTD01 (sample SAMN05326646, study PRJNA326480) | marine metagenome | isolation source: seawater | place: Pacific Ocean: South West | collected 2011 | reverse complement strand
CGCACCTTCTTCACGCAGGCGTTTTCTGAGTTGTTTGACGTCGATCATATGGACATTGTGTCGATCGGTCGTGGCTGCAAATGCGCCTGCCATGCCTGCCGCTTCGCCCATCACCAGGCAGACGGGCATGACGCGTACACTGCCTTGCACAGCACGGTCGGCTGAGATGCAACGTCCTGCGACAAGCAGATTGTTCAAGCCACGAGGTGTCAGGCAGCGATAGGGAATGCCATGGCTCTCACCGGGATTATATCGGCGGGCCACCTTTTCTGGATCGTGTCCTTTGCGACGAATAGCCTCCTTGCTCATGTGGATATCCAGGTAGTAGCTGTTGCGGCCAATCTCATCATCAAAGCTTCGGCGTTCTGCATAATCTTCCACCCTCAGAACATAGTCCCCCATCACGCGTCTGGTTTCGCGGATTCCCATCAGTGAGCCGGTACTGACCAGATAGCTGCCGGCAAATGCATGGGGATGGTATTCAGCCAGGGCATCACGCATTTGTGCAGCAATTCGACGGCCCTTGATCAAACCTTTGGATAGGGAAACTGGGTCCGTATTGTCTACGCCCCAGAGATGGCCGGCATTAAATCCGACGGTGGCTGGTCCGACGATGTTGTTACAAAGATGATTATCGATGATCAGGTCATACTTGGGATCAGCAGCCATCTTGAATACAGGACTTTTAGGATTCGAGCCATGCATCCATTCACCGTGACGATAGTGATATTCATCCACGTTGGTGATCATAAAGCAATGCGTCGCAGCTTGTAATTCACCGATTTCCTCATCACCCTTTTCTATTTCCGCACCGGCCCAGGCAGATAGATCGGCATCGCCAGTGCAATCAATATAGACTTTCGCTTTGTATGCGCTTAAGCCGCCTTTGTTGCTGACAAGCAAGGCTTGTATGTTGCCTTGGTCATCCACGTCGACATCGCTTAAGACGGTGTGAAACAGGATTGAGGCACCTGCGTCGGTTACCAGGTCGTCATAGATTCGCTTTAAGAGTTCCGAGTCGATAGGCGTCCAGTCGAAATGATCTTCAGCCACATGAGGCATGCCCGAGATGCATTGCTTGAGGACGCGCTCGGCAATGCCGCCGTAAATGATTTGCTGTTTGTCGGTGAAGGGGCACCATGCGGGAACAAGCCCGGAGGTGCCCATGCCCCCCAATGCGCCGGTCGCTTCGAGCAGTAATGTTTTGGCACCTTCACGAGCTGCCGAGGCTGCGGCACTGCAACCGGCGGGGCCGCCACCGACAACGATAACGTCCCATGAATCATCCAAAGGCAGGCTGCGTTGGGTTAATTGGTATTCCATTTTCAATCCATCTCCTGAAGGCACAGGTGTGTTGTATCGGGTCATGCTTTTGACTGGTTGTGATTTTTCAAGCCGGACAAACCGTCAAAGGTTTCACATTATTGTGTAAAACTTTAGAGAGATCGGTGCATGTTGCATTTTCTTGCCGATTGCTTCCATGGCAATTTCAGTCTGTTATACATGCGTATTAATGCAATAAGTCTACGATAAGGCCAAAAGAAGACAATGCACTTTACATCGAAAGTTTTTGCATTATCATGCGGTTGTCAAAGGATGTGAAACGTGGCTTTATCCAAACACAACGCAGCTACGGTTGCTGATCGAATCGCTGATCTGATTGAACACATTCAGGATCAGTTTGAAATATCCCTGACGATTCACGATCGGTTTGGGATTTTTATTGAGCTGGATCATCCTGTCATCATGCAAAGATTGGCTCATCAACATCCATTTTGCGCGTTCGAGCGAAAGATCTGGAATGCCAATTGTGTTCGTGATTGTCAGAAACGCTGTGGCGAGTTGGCCCAGGACAAAGCGGCTCCTTTTGTTTTTGACTGCTGGAAGGGCGGGCGGCAAGTGGTTGTGCCCATGATTCAGGATGGCGTTTATGTTGCCACCCTGTTTGCCGGGATTTTTCGGGGGACGATGAAAAAAAATCTTGATCGTGCCATCAAGGATAAGCAAGGCGAATTACCTGTTTTGTATGACGCGGAGAAGCTTGCGACCACGCTGCATTTTCTGGTTAAAGGCATGTTGGCAGAGTTGTTTGAACACCGGGAACTTGCCAATGCCCGTGGCAATCGAAAAGAGCAGATTCTTCATTTTTTGCGCTTGAACGCTCCTCGTCCCATTTTTCTCAAAGACCTGGCAACTGAATTGTGCCTGTCTGCTTCACATACCAGTCACTTGGTGACCGAACTTTTTGGTCGTTCCTTCCAGACGCTTTTACTTCAAGAGCGCATCCGACGCGCCCAAGGTTATCTGCGGACCACCGAGTTTTCCCTGGCAACCATTGCAGAGCAGACGGGCTTTAAAAGCGTTTACTACTTTGGGCGACAGTTCAAACAAATCGTTGGCATGCCCCCTGGAAAATATCGGGAAGCCAATCAGCGTGTGTAGTGCTTAGGGCGCTCTAAGTGGGTAGCAGTGCTTTGAGCCTTTGGGATAGATTTTGAGCCATGCGATGCATTCCCCAATCCGATGGGTGCGTCAGGTCATGGGTGAGGCATTGGATGCAATCGAGAATTTCCGGTCCCTCAATCAAGTGCAAATTGGCTTGTCCTGCTGCGGTGACTTCTTCGCGGAGAATCTGGCGAAAAAGCCGTGTTTTTTGAGCTTCGTCAGAGTCCGCAGGCTTGCAATAATCCGAGCCATTGGAGAAGAGCGTGATGCATGCGACAGGTTTGTCCGGGTGCGCCTGGGCCACTGCCTTCACGCCGTAGCCCACGCGTTTGCGAAATTCGTCAGGTTCAAATCCCATCATGTTCACGGATAAGGCCAGCGTGGCAATGTCCCAATCATCGCGCGAGGCGATATAGTCGAACATCTCTGGTTCGGCATGACAGGATCCGGCCATGCCGAGATTGATCAGGTCCGCCCCGAGCATCCGCGCAGTCTGTGCTGCATAGCAAAGATTCGGCCTGGTCGCGCAGCCGCCTTCCGTGATTGATGTCCCGTATGCAAGATAGCGCAGGCTCGGCATTTCTTCGGGCAACGGCGGGCGAAGGTTTTCACCTTCCACCTTCACCACGGTGACTTCCTGGCGTGGCAGCAACACACGGATCACACGTGGGCTCCATGGATCGTTGATAAGCAAGTCCGGGCTCGTGTTTGCCAGTTCTTGATTGATGGGTAAGCGAACCGTCAGCGGATTGGCTGTGATGGGGTAAAGCCCACGATCCATGATCGAGCCGTAGCTGACCTGGTATTCGCCAGCTTGTTGTGAAAACAATGTGACGTGAACCGGCCCGTCAGCAACGAATCGCAATTCACAGTTGGCGGCGCACAAGCATCGCTTCTGCGCGCCGTGATTCAAGTGTTTGCGAACGGTTTCGGGCACACGTAGGATTTTGTGACAATCGCCCCACGTATCAATTTCAGCAACATTGTGAAGCAGATAATCATTCAGAATCATGGCTTGTTCTCTGGTAGCGGGTGTGGCTATTTAATTAAGGAAATAAATTGTTGTAAAACAAATATTCAGGAGTAATTTCATTGATGCGTCAATCAGTGGGGACAGTATTTCATCTTGCATGGGGGCGATGCGGGTGGCGAGACGATGTTGTTAGCGGTGTTGAACTTTTCAAAGGATATTTCAGATTCGAGGATTGGATTCAAGGCATATTTTTTGAATTTGAAAGTCATGGCTATTCTGCCTGTTGTGTTGGATATGGGTGCTACAGTTGTTCCAAAGCGCCCGTAGCCAAGCGGGATCGACAAGTGCCCAGGTGAATTGGTGTGTCTTAAACAGTGACCGCTGCAGGGGCCATGCCCAACTGGATGCTCCCGCCACGCATGAGGGTTGCGTGATCCAGCTTCCAGTCTTCACATGGTTCGTCGTTGACGAAAATGGCTTGGCAATCAGTTGCGTCTGCGTCCCGGGCAATGGTCCACGTGTTGCCGTTTTCCAAGTGAATTTGAGCCAAGGTAAACAGCGGGACGTTGAGGTTGTACGTTGCCTTGCCCGGGCACATCGCAAAGAGCCCAAGGGCATGGAGGACATACCACGCGCTCATCTCGCCGTTGTCTTCATCACCGGGAAAGCCGTCGGGTGTGGCATGGTAATGCTCCGTGAGCACGCGGTGAATCCAGTAGTTGGCACGATCGTTTCGACCGGCTTCTGCAAAGAACTGGAGCACGTGATGGACCGGCTGATTGCTCTGGGCATACTGGCCGAGATTGGCCAATGCCATCTCCGTCATCTCGTGAATCTCACGCGGGTAATCGCCTTGTTCAAAGATCGGCTGCATGGTCAGCATGGTTTCGAGCTTTTCAACGGTCGCTTCATCGCCGCCCATCAGTTCAATCAATCCCTGCGGGTCGTGGGGCACGGCCCAGGATGACTGCCATGGCCCGCCTTCAATGTAGTCGCGTGTCCAGGCAAATTCACAGAAGGGTTCGACCCACTGCCCATCGCTGTTTTTTCCACGCATGAACCCAACCGTCGGATCAAACAGATGCTTGTAGTTTTGTGCCTGCTTGCGGTATTGGGCTTCGATGTCGGTTTTACCGAGTTTGGCAGCAAGTTGTGCAACGCAAAAATCGTTGTAAGCAAAGTCGAGTGTACGCGCCACCGCGTGTTCGGTTTGATCGGATGCGACATAGCCATGCTGGGTGTAATGTTTAACGCCCAGGCGACCTTTTCCGCCGGTTTCGTCACCGGTTTGCGTGGCATCCTTAAGCATCGCTTCCAGGGCTAATTCCCAATCAACACCTTCAATGCCCTTAACCGCCGCATCCGCCAACACGCTTGCTGCATGCGTCCCGACCATGCAATGGTGATAGCCTGGCGAAGCCCATTTGGGTAACCAACCGCCTTGCCGATACGCGTTAAGCCAACCCTGGAGTATCAAGCTCAAACGCGATGGGCAGAGGATGGTCAACAGCGGATAAAGCGTGCGGTACGTGTCCCAGAAACCATTGTCGGTGTACATCGGTCCGTCGTGAATTTGGCCATCAAACGGACTGTAGTGAATCTGCTTGCCGTGTTCGTCGACCTCATCAATCTGGCGTGGGAAAAGCAGGCAGCGATAGAGGCAGGAATAAAAGGTTCGCTTTTGCTCAATGTTGTCCGTTTGGATTTCAACTTTGTTAAGCAGTTCGTTCCAGCGGCGTTGTCCATCATCAAGCAATTGCTCCAGCGTTTTGTCCGCCAACTCCTGTCGCATGTTGGTCATCGCCTGTTCATGGCTGATGAAGCTGGTGCCGATTTTCAGCGTGACCGGTTGGCTGACCGCATGCCCCAATTGCAGAACCGCGGACAACGCATGACCTTCACATGGCTCATCCATATCGCTTGCTACACCACGTTGGTCCAGGCATTGGACAGCATCGACGTGGTGTGACAATTCGATCACAAAATACATCCTGAAATTTTCAGGTGCCGCGCCGCTGTTGGCTGTGGTCGAACCGAGCAGGCGATTGTGTTGCCTGTCGAATTGCAATTGGGTTTGACCCGGGAAGGTTCGAATCTTGATGGCTGATCGCTCGTTGGCCGGCATTCGCAATTGCATCATCGCGCAACGCTGCGTGGGCACCAGGTCAATCGTGCTTTGAATGCTGGGCAGGTTCAAATGCATGTGATGCGGGGCAAGCTGCTGCTGGTCGATATCATATGGGTACACCGGCAGGGCAGCGTGATCGCACCAATCACCAACCAGGGGGGTGATCACAAACGGCCCGTAATCCTGCATCCAAGGCGAGGGCTGGTGTGTCGCACGAATGCCACGGAACGTGTGGTTGCGGTAGGCAAAAAACCAAGGGCTTTCCTGCGTTTGGATGGACCATGCGGTCATCCCCCAGGGCATGGTGACCGAGGGGTACGTGTTGCCATTGGAAAGATCGTGCTCCGAATCGGAACCTTGCAAGAGATTGACAAGAGAGAGTGGTGATTGCGGCATTGTTGCTTCACATTCAGAATAGATGATGGATCGTCGGATGTACGTCTTGTGCGAACCAATTTGTCCGGTTAAGTATAGAGTGCTCAGGTGGTGATGGCAAGAAAAAGCGAATAAATCGAAAACTTGATATAAGAAATTGTTTTAAAATGATATATGCAATATTTATGTATTGTGGATATCTCTGTATCACACAAAATTGTGTTTTTGGAAAATGGGTTTGCTTGACTTTGTGCGCTTTGATGGAAACAATCAGACAAGTTGTTCGCATAAATTAGAGGTGGTGACGAAATGTCTCAAAGCCCGCTGTATATCAAAATCTACCAGAAATATCGTCAAATGATTGAGTCTGGCCAGATGAAGCCTGGGGACAAGCTTCCAACCGAAGCCCAGATATGTGAAGCCTTTGAATGTGGTCGGCAAACCGTATTAAGGGCGTTGCAGTTGCTTCGTGCTGAAAAATTCATCAACCGACGTCAGGGAAGTGGTAGTTTCGTTTCCGAGAAGATCAGTGGCCCGGACGTCAGTTTGCAGCCCCATACTCAGGCCCGTAAGCAGATCGCGTTGATTTGTTCGGATCTGACGCATAGTTTTGGTCACGAGTTGGCGTTGGGATGTGAAGCGGCAGCATCGAAATTGGGTTATGACTTACTGCTGTGTTCCAGCCGATTCGATGTGATTGCTGAAAAGCAACATTTGATGCGCTTTCGAGACTCGGACATCGCAGGGATTCTCTTGGTGCCCACCATGCCACCGGTCAATCAGGAGTTGGTCAAACGTCTGGTCAATGATTTGGATCACCAGGTTCCATTAGTCTGTTTAGACTATGGTTTTCCCGATCTTGAATTGCCCTTGGTGGGGATTGATAACTTCCAGGCAGCCCATGATGCCGTGTCCTACCTGATCGAAATGGGGCATCGCAGGGTGGCTTTTATTGTTAATCATATTAACCGCATTGAATCGGTTCATACGATCAATATGCGTTACCAGGGCTATCGCCAGGCACTCAAAGATTACGGTATCTCGTTTAATTCTGATTGGCTTCAGGAAGCGGCTGCTGACCCTGTTTCCCCTGTTGGAGATCAAGCGGATACCACGCGTTATGGCTATGAACCGATGCATAAACTATTGACACTGCGCGAGCCTCCTACAGGCGTGTTTTTACTGTGGGATGAGTTGGCCCAGGGAGCCATTGCAGCTATTCATAATGTCGGCATGAAAGTACCCGATGATATTTCCATCATTGGATTTAACGATGATCCGATAGCACGCATGCTTAGTGTCCCATTAACGACCATTCGACAACCCGGTGTGGATATTGGCAAGCAGGGCATCGAGTTGCTGGCCCGCATCATTGAAAATCAACCTATTGAACAACAGCAGGTCATGTTACCCACCCGCCTTGTGTCTCGAAGGAGTTGTTCGGTTGCACGCAAATCAGAGTGCACTGTTATTTCGAAGTAAAAGATAGTTTTTTCAAAACCGTTTTGTTTTATTGTGATAAATGACTTGTAAAAGTCACATGCTATATGTTTGTCTATATAACTTAAGGATTGTGCAATGCGTACAAGGCGAAAAGCATTTACGTTGATTGAATTGTTGGTCGTGATATCGATTATCAGCCTGTTGATTTCGATTTTGCTGCCATCCTTGCGAAAAGCCCGGTTGGCAAGCCAGAAAACCGTAGCTGCCTCCAATCTGCGCAGCGTCGGGCAGGCTCATTTTTTGTATGCGTCTGATAACCATCAATGGTTGCCACCGATCAGTGCTACAGGAGAACATGTCAATAGGTATAAGGCGTGGAATAAGTTGGTTAAGTACAAATATGCTAGTTATAAATCATTTTCATCTCCTTTGGTGGAACAGATGTCAACCAGTTTTTCAATTCGGAAAGATGGATATAATAATTGGAGCTATCTTGCGGAAGATGGCATGCTGGTTGTAGCTTATGCGAGCTGGAAACATGGTGGTTGGGGCGTTCGTGAAGCCAACCACAAGCTGGGGCAAACCGCTACGTTGACTGATTCACATCTTAAGATGGCATGGAATTATCAATACGACATTCCACAGAGACTGGGATTTGCTCATATTGTTTATATGGATGGGCATGTGATACAGTCGCCAACAAATAGTTATACAGATTGGGCGTCATTTATGTATCTGTGTCAGTGATTCAGTTTGTAACGATGGCAGGGATTTGACGTAAATGCAAAGAAAAAAGCTTTAGCATCGATCGAATTATTGCTTGTGATATCGATTGGACCTGTCTGGCAGAAAACAGGATGCTAGTTCTTGCTTATGAAAGTTGGGAGTATGCAATTGACGGGGAGTTGACGACAGCGTGGAGGTAATCAAACGCATGGAGATAGATGAGCCGCTGGGTGAAGTGTAATTAAAATTTTATTGGAATTGCCAATACGATGTTGCCTTGCGTCATGGTTTGGGGCGCGTTGTCCACTTGGATAGACATGTGATTCAAATACCCACATTAAATTATGATGAATTGGTTAGTTTGTGAGATTGCAGCATAAAGTAGATTAATTACCATTGGATTGATTGATATGAATTTATTATTTTCATTTGCTCTTAGCTTGATTGTTTTGTCTCAAGTATTGGCCGGGACTGAGTATTTTTTTTCGACAGAAGTCAACAGTCAGGCTGGAGGACAATTAGGTAAAAATGCAGACGGCAACCCATTTCAATGGGATGCGCTGCATTCACAATACAACGGCAGTGTCATTAAAGGGCATATTCGAATTGGTAACAGGCAAAATGCCAACGTGACCTTTCTCTGGACCCGCAAAGAAGGTGACAAGAACGCTTATACCATCTGCCCGCAGTTTAAACTCCGCCGGGAAAGTCCAGGGCATGTGTTGCTGGAAGTCGGCTTTGATCCGGTGTATGCCCGTACGCAAAAACAGTGGCCCGGCGGATATTGGGTTTCCAGAGACGCGATGTGGCATGCCGTCGTGGATGAGCAGGTTTGGGAAAAAGAGAATCAAAGCCAGTCATTAAATCAGCAAGGTCAGACAATTCTCGTCCCTGCTGGCGTGCAATCAATCTATGTGCGTATCCGTTCAAATGAGCTATCAGATAAGGGTTTTACGCACATTGACAATGGCTCGGTTGCGTTTGAACCGGTCAATCAGGATGAGCCATTGCAGCATATTTCGGGCACAGTGCAGGATGTTGTTCAAATGGGTGCCGACCCGACAGGGCAAAGCGATTCCGCGGCAGCGATTCAGAAAGCCCTGGATCAAGGCGGTCGTGTTGTCATTCCTTACGGTCAGTATCTGATCAGCCGGACACTTGTGATTCGTAAGTCCAACACCATCCTTGCCGGCCAAAAAGGAGCGGTCATCAAGATTGCTGCCAACACGCCGATTACTGCCATCGAAGCTGATCAAACAGCCGGTGTTTGGAATATTGGTAATATCCTGATCGAAAATCTGACGATCAGAAACGATAAAACGAATTACCAACCTATGAAAAATATGCAGTACACACGTGGAATTGATCTGGCAGGTGTGGTTGATAGTCAGGTACGCCATTGCGAGATCCATCATTTTCAGCACGATGGGATCATCATTGCTCACTGTAAAAAAGTACAGGTCAGTGATTGCACCGTCTACGGTGCCCGTCACGGAATTACCGTCAATGGTCAATATGAAGGTGGCAAGTATGGCAATTGGAATATCTTCATTGATAACTGCCGAGTCTATGATACCTGGGACACCGGCATTATCGTTGGCTACTATTCCCGGTTTGTCATCGTCAAGGGTTGCATGGTTGAAAATTCCCGATGTCACGGCATTGATATCTTCAATACCTCCGACGTCCTTGTCAGCAGTAACTTCATCCGTAATTGGAATTCGCCACAATTTTCCAAGGTGACAGGCCATTCCGTGGGTATCTTCGTTCATCCGGACTGGGGTATCACAACCTATGTTCCCACGCAGAATATCCAGGTAGTCAACAATCACATTGTTTTTGATGATAAGCAAGGTCCTGACTATTCACCTTTGGCCCTTGAGGTATTGGGCAACGTCGAAAATATCACCGTCACCGGCAATCAGTGTGTCGGTGGTGCCGAGGCTTTTTCCTTACGCGCCCAGCCGCACGATCGTTATTACAAAGCCCGGCGTGATCAGCGCGAACCCAAAGCGGATTACCCGAGAAATGTGATTTTTGCCAACAATATTGCAGAAAAACAAACTGGACGATATCTCACCATCATTGGTATCAAAGGCATGACGGGCTTGTTTGCCAATAATATCTTCAAGCCTTCAAGTGGTGCCTTTGCTGATATTAAAAATCATCTGAGCGATTTGAGTATTTCAAACAATATGTTGCAAGATTCTAATTTAAAAATACCGGATTCTTTTCATGGTCAAGGAAATTTGATACTGGAATAGCAATGGCATAAGATGCCCCGCGCTCCGTTTGAATTGTTTGATTTGATACAGGATTTGAAACATGCCGCGAACCCCTCACGCTTCGGTCAAGCTCAAACACCGCATTACTTCGCTGGAACGCTGGGGGATGCGGGAGTCCGCGGATTTTCAGTCCCAATCGGTGGCCTGTATTCAGGAGGCCGGCTTCAACGGTGTACTGGTCAATGGCGGTAGCGGTATTGGCCCGGACATGATGACGCCGGAATCGCTGGTGCACAGCGATGTCATCCCGGACCTGATGCCGCGAACGATCAAGGGCAACCAGCGAGAGATGAATCGCCGTTGTGAGCTGTTGACTGAAGTTGATATCAAGCCATGGATTTGCATGTGGGGTGTCCCGGGGGCGGATACCTCCTCTGGCACCGCCGCTGCCGAATCCAATCGCCTTTTCAGTCGCCTCACACGCCATGAAATCCAGGCCAAATTTGACCGTACGCCGGATATCTTCGGGCAGCGCGGTGCCGGCGGATTGAGTTGGCGGGGCTCGCGTCCGCTTTGTATCTCCCATCCTACGGTGCAGGCCTATTATCGTGACCTGATTCAGCAATTGATTAAGACCTATTGTTTGCAGGGCATCTTTTATTTTCCCGGGGATCACCAACCGGAAACCTGTGATGATAACTGCCCGAGATGCAAAGCCACCGGCAAGGACAGTTGGCAGCGCATGCTCGAATATGTCAATATGCTCTACGAGGCTGCCATTGGGGTCAATCCGGATTTCAAGATGTATTTTACCTTTTGGAATGTGCGCGACACCGATCCGGAACGAGCACGGATCAAGCAGATGATCAGCCAGCTTCATCCCGGTCTTGGTATCTGCATGTCGCTGAGTGATGTGGGATATGACGAACGTCCAGGTGGGCAGATGCAGTTTGATCAGCCTTGGGTGATTCGTGCACAGCCCGGTGAACTTTTTGTCACGACCGCGAAGCTGGCTCATGAGCAACAGCGTCCGATCATGGCGATGGGTGAGATAAGCCAAGCTGAATTGTGGGACCCAGTTTGTCACAACATGCCCAACCCGCAGAAAGTGTTACAGTGGCTCACGCATGCCAACCAGGTTCCCGGCATTGATGCGATCTGTGATTTCTGGGGGCATCGTCGCCCGTATCATTCACATGCCAATCACCGGGCCATGCATGCCTGGCTTGATGATCCGACTGCGAGTCATGATGTTTTGCTTCAACGATCTATCGCAGCACACTATGGTTTGCCTGATGACAAGCCCCAGCTTCTTGAGCAGGCAATCGCGTGTCAAAAGGCTTTTGACAAGACGGTCGATGAGTGGGCGCTCTTGGCATGGTCGCAACGTTTCAGTTATGCCATCGGTCGGGATGCGGCACGTGGCCGATTGTACACTGCATTAATTCCGCAGACATTCAAAAAGATCGACGCAGGTTTCTGGGATCAACGATTCAAAGTGCAATGTGAAGATGGGATGCGCTTCATGGAACTTCAGCTCAAGGATTCAAAAGCTTGGTTGAAGATAGCTGAGCAGTTTAACGAATGGTCCATCCAGCTTGATGCAGCAGGTAACATGGCTGGTGCGAGGTTAGCCAAACGTGAATCACTGAATATTGCGTTGGCCGCCGAACTCATCGCAAGCCAGGGCAGGACACTGGGCAGTTTGCATGCATACAATACCGGGGACACGCAATCCCTCGGACAAATCATTGACCAGGAGATCGACGCCCGCGAACGTCAACTGCTGATAACCGGCGAACTGGGTGATGGGGCTGGCATCAATGTGCGACTAGTCAGCGAAGACATCCAGAACATGCGTCTGTATCTGTCGCATGATGCGTTTCCTGACGTGGATGATGCGCTGTTTAGTTTTACTGCCACGCCCTATACCGTTTGACCATTGCATAACAATCAAGCTAGCTGACTCACTGTAGCGGCGCAGCGGATTGTTGCTTAGGCTCCTAAATTTTCCGAGAGCCAACGTGATTGTCGACGGTTCGAGTCCGTTCACCCGCTCTTTGACAACGGCTGACAGCAAATGTTAGCCGTTGTTTATTTTGCGCACGGGGCAAGAGTTAGGGTGAATTGGGGATTAATCTTAGGTGTGGTTCTTTTGTCAGTTCTTGACTGTAAACGCCTGTCCCAGACTGAGATTCGGCACTGGAAAATGACTGGAATCATAGCGTGCTGGATGCTTGTTTGACGATGGGTTAGCGAATGCTCTTGGATTTATCGTACGTTAATCGTACATGTTGTGAAAATTTCGTAAAATTTAACTAAACAAATGTTGACTGACGAAAATAACGGTATAAGATTGAAGCATGAGTGTAAGCCAACGTGACATTGCAATGGAGCTGAATCTTTCGGTGGCGACGGTGAGTAAATCGCTGCGCAACAGCCCCGAGATTCCAGCGACCACCAGGGCGCAGGTGATTGATGCCGCTGCGAAACTCGGTTATCGGGTTTCGCCGAATCGTCTGCAGGCCCAGGCTCAGAGAAACGCAGCCAAGCCGCAGAGCATTCAGGTTGGTTACTTGGTGCAGTCTGACGACTCCGCGAATTCGCCCAATGTCTATTCGTCATCCATGGTGCTTTCAGGTATCAGTGAAGCGGCACAGACATTGGGTGCCTCCCTGTCGGTTTACTATGTGCCTCTGAAGGATCGCGACCATTTGGATGATGAGCAGTGTCAGCCTGTTGCGATGCGTGAAGGTTTGCTTTCGGGGTTAATTCTCTACAACTATTATCCGCCTCAGATTGTTCGGTATCTCTCGACGTTAATGCCTTGCGTGCATGTTCTGTTTCGCACGCCTGGATTGCATGTCGATTGCGTGGAGTTGGATTCGGAGATGGCCATCGGGCAGTTGATGAGCAAGCTCTACGAACTGGGCCATCGGCGCATTGGCTATTTGGGGGGGTGGTCGGACCAGTCGCATGCCCAGGCACGTTTTGGGGCCTACGTGCAATCGCTGGTTCGTTTGGGATTAACTTTTGACCCAGCTATTTCATTGGATTTGCTCGACACGTTTGGTGCCGATCAGCAGCCGAGCCATGAGGTGGAAAAGTGCGTGGTCGAATTAACGAAGCAGGGCGTGACGGCGTGGGTGACCACCAACGCGCACCTGGCTTTGCAGTGGCATACCTGTTTGACACAAGCCGGGTTGCGTGTGCCAGAAGATGTGAGTTTAACCGGCATTCACGGTCAGCCTGATGCGTTGTCCGTGCCGAATATGACAGCGGTCGATTTGCCGTATGCGGACTTGGGACGGTCAGCGATGGAATTGGTCTTGCGGCGAATTCAGTGTCCGACGATGCCGGTTCAGCGGGTTGGATATCAAGGCAATTTTATCGAAGGTAAGACAGTCTCCAAGCCGCGCGTGATTTGATATTGGATACTTAACCCTGGTTTTGGGAAGGATTGTGTCATGAAACACAAGACAGCTTTCACATTGATTGAATTATTGGTAGTGATTTCCATCATCGCGTTGCTCATTGCGATCTTGTTACCCGCTTTGAAGCATGCCCGTGCTGCAGCTCGTTCGGTGTTGTGTCAGAATAATCTTAAGCAGAACGGAATCGCATTAACCATCTATGCCGATAGCTTTGATGAGATGTTGCCGATGTGTGCGCCCAATGGGGAAGGGCTCATGGGGCAGAATGACAGCACCAAGACGGATAATTACGATACCGGTTGGGCGCACCTGCTTGTCAAAGCTGGCGTGATTAAAATCAATCCTGCGATGGCATGCCCCGATACAAACTATACCCCTGGTCGTGCCGAAGCTTTTATGAGTAAGACATCACTCATCGGGCAGTCCGGATCTTACTACTATCGTATACATTTGCGATACAACGGCCCATACAGCAAGGTTTTGAACCTTCGATATCCCAGGCCTTTCTCAATTCTTGGTGATAAGTACACCATCAATGGTTCGACGTTTGCTTCTACAAATCACACGATCCAATACGTTTATAACGGATTGATTTCCGACGGGCATGTGAATGTTGTCAAAGGACCTCTGGAAGGTTCCTGTGGTGTGAACTACTACATCCTCAATAGTGGTCTTTACTGGAATAAGTATCTTCAAGGTGGCGATACTGAATGATTGGTAATCATCTTTACTCTGCCTGAGTCTGGAATTTGTGAACATATTTAGTTTTGGAGTTAAATGTGAGTTTACTACGCACATGCGCGATTTGTATGAGTTTCCTTCTTGTCGGGAAGCTTGTTGCTCAAACACAGACACCTGAGCAAGCTCCTGTGACGCAGCTTATCGCGGGTTTTGAAAGTCCAGTTGATGATCTGGTCGGTTCGCCATGGAAACTTGAGTCCTATGGTAAAGGCGCAGTCGATCTGCAATTTCAGGAAACGGATCAGGCAATAGGCAAGGCGGCATCGGTTCACTGCGACGGTTCGGCAGGGCCCAAGGGACTGTTAATGCACGGTCTTTCCAAGCCAACAGATTGGACGCGCTTTGTCGAATTCTCTGTCAATGTCATGCGCCAAGGTACCGGGGAACCCAATCGCCTGTTTCTGCAGTTCTGGTCAGTTAACGAACAAGGTAAACGCGTCAACGAAACTGTGATGCTCGCACCGAACTTGCTTAAGACGCTCAAAAAAACAGGGCAATGGGTGACTCTTTCGGCCAAGCGATCTGCATGGTCCAGAACCAATTTTAAAAAAATCATCATCGTCAAATTTATTTTCGATGGCATTGATTCAGATGAAAATATGCACTTGTTTTTCGATCAGTTCACCGGCACATTGGACCCAAACTATAAAGAGCCACAAAAAGTAAGTCATCTACTCAAACCCGGCAGTATTGATTCACTGGTCAACTTGCCAGATGCGTTTTATCAACGATCCGGTTTGGAAAACATGCCACGGCTTGATTACCGTTCGATGACGATTGTCAACGTCCGTGATTGCGGGGCCAAAGGCGATGGGAAGGCCGATGATACGCAAGCCTTCGTCGAAGCCCTGGGGCAACTGACCGATGCGGATGTCTCTGAAAACGGCGGCATTGTCTATATCCCCGAAGGTGTCTACCGGTTTGTCCAGCCACGCGGGACACGTAATTTCTGGGTGGTTGGATTGCGTGACAGCAAAATCAACAAGCTGCGCAATATCCATTTCGTCGGGCAGGGCGAGGGCAGCATTATTCAGTTTGACTCGGATCTAAACAATGTGCCTTTCGGTTGGGTGTTTGCCGCAGCGGATAATGTCTCGTTACGCGATATGTCCTTCCGGTACTTCCCCACATTCGATGTTCGCGGTGGTTTGGGACGCTCAGGTTACAACGTGCAGTTCGGCGGATATCCCAGTGTCAATCCGCGTGATGTGAAAAATATCCAGATGCTTCGCGTACACTTTGACCAAGGCGTCATCGGGCCATGGGTGCAGAGCGTGAAAAATGTGTGGGTGGTTGGTTGCCAGGTGCGCAACACCACGGCAGATGGCATTCACTTTGAAGCTGTTCAACACAGTACCGCAGCCTACAACTTCGTCGAAAATACCGGCGATGATCTGATGGCCTGTATCTCTACTTCACACCCCAAATACCACGTCGAAATTTCCAACGACAACCGTTTTATCCATAACACGCTCATTGATTCACGCCAGGCGCGCGGCGTTGCCATGGGGGGCGTGGCGAATCAGCTTGTTGACAATTGGATTGAACGCGCGTCAATGCCAAGCATCATGTTCAATATTCACGGGCATAATGGAGCAGGCAATCCCATCATTGATGCATTGGTTGCTGACAACAAAATCTACTATGGCTCACTGACTGAACGCGATGACAGTCCGACTTCACATCGCTACGGTGGCATGATCAAAATGGAAACCCATTTGAAAAATGTCCGAATCGAAAATAACCTGCTTTTTGGCGGCGAATGCAATGGGATTTACTTGAATGTCGGTGCAATGCGAGCAGGACAAACGCTTGAATCACGTACCAATCACAACCTTCAGATCATCGGCAATACCATCACCAATCAAACTGGTTCGGCGATCGTTCTTGAAAAGGACATGCCGGTGGATGGGGTGACCATTGAAGGGAATCGGTTCTTTGATAATGGTGCAACAAGTGTTGTATTTGCCAGCCCAGTCAAAAATTTTAAGCTGCGTGACAACATTGTTGATGCGATGCCCCGTGTCACACAAGCGGGTTTGGACACTAAAGCCATCATGGCAGGATTTGAGCAAACCGCCAACCCTTCGCCAAGAAGTGATCCGTATCGGGCGATGCGTTATGCACCATCAGAAAAAAACTGGAATTTGGTGGGAGACGTTAAGCCTGCAACTCAAAACATACTAGATATCAAGGCATTGGGCGCGATTGGCGATGGTGTGCATGATGACCGTGAAGCGATTGAAAAAGCGTTGACACAACTCTCTGAAACCGGTGGAACGCTACGGATTCCGGCTGGCGTCTATCGTATCACTGTGCCTGAAAAGCAACCGTTGGATTTTACCAAAGTGTCTCATCACCTGATGCTTCGCGATGCCCAATCCGTTTGCATTGAAGGTGAGGGTGCCAATTCTGTTTTGATTTTTGATAGCCCCGATGCGCACGGCCTGCGCCTGTTCGGCTGCAAACGGGTGGTCTTGCGAAATGTTACTTTCAAATTGGCAAAACAACCGCCGCTTCGCCGCAATCGTGCCTTGGTGCTGGTCAGTCATTCATCTGAAATGGTGGTTGAAAAGGTGACCGCAGACCACTCCGCGGGACAGGGGATTCGTGTTGACAGCAGTACTGGGGTTCGCCTGGAAAATCTCACCGTCAATGATTGCGGGACCATGGGTATTGACCTTGTCGCAAGCCGACAAGTGGAAGTGACCGGTTGTCATATCAATCGGGCAACTGACGCTGGGATTTTCCTGGGATACAACGGCAGCATTCACCGCATGCCTGAGTATCTGAAGATTCACAACAACACCGTGACCCAAACCAAACAGGGCTTCGGCATTGCACTGACCACAGGCAAGGAGGTTTTGGTTGAAAAGAATCAGATCACTGGCACCTATCAGGCAGGCTTGGTGTTGTATCAATTCTCCCTTTGGTATCCCCCCTTGTCGTTGACCCTGAAGGATAACCAATTGAGTCAATGTAATACGGGCGCTTCAGCCTGGACCAATGCCCCGATTCACTTGTCTGATTTAAAGGGCGGTGACATCAAGTTGACGGACAACAATGTTACAGGCGGTAACGGCAAAGGGATCTGGATTGACAGGAATCGTTTGGGACGCTTAACCGTTCAGAACAACACGTTTGCCAGCGACATTTCCCAGCCGGTCATCATCTCTGAAAAACAGCGAAAAATGATTAAGCAATTGATCATGGATTGATGTGATTAGGGCGGGTTGGTGTAACTATTTTAATATACTATTTACGCTTGAGTTGACTTAAATCCTGCAAAAGTGTACACAAATCCATTTAAGCTAGGATTCGAATATGCTCAAAACCTCATCGATTCAAAGGCAATTGCCGATGAGCCAAAGGCCCACATTGTTGTTACCGATAGGTGGAGATGAAGTAGAAGATTTTAAAAAACCGTCTTTCTTCATTTCACTAGGTTCCTGTCGGTTTAATCAGTACAGTTCAGGCTGGGGGAATAGTCTGGCGGATTAGTTTAGCTCATGGTGGTTCCGTTTTATTTTCGGAACGATAGTATGATCGCACTTTCAATGCATGAACGGAAAGGTAGAGAGTAATATATAAATAAAACCCAGCTTTAAGCTGGGTTATATATGATCTAGTTTGTGAAAATATTAGCTACTTAACTGTGTACATGCTTCCACGCTGTCCTTTAATATTCTTACGAGCAATCTGCCCAGTCTTTACAAGCTTGAATAGAGTTTGATCGGCCTTGCCATTGCGGCCTTCAGTTATCCAGTGTTCGTTGACTTGCGCCGTAGTGCACTCGGGATTGGCTTGTACGAATGACAAAACGAAGTCGTTGGCAGTGATTGTAAATGAATTGCGAGTACGTTTTCTGCCTGGAAATGTAGTTTTTTCAGGGCCATTAGATTGTGCCTTAGCGACAGGTTTGAGCTGTGGCGCACTTAATCCCAAGTCTTTGAATGTCTGGTCTATGGCTTCGATGGCCTTGACGTGCTCTGCACGCTCGTCATGAAGCTGTTTCACGAGCCTGCGCAATTCGATTGCCACATTGGATGTTGTCATTGGGGAACTCCTTGTAAAAAATGGAACATATAGACAGGCGGGGTGTAGAAAATATCAGTATGAATATATTTTTTCAAGGGCCATTGGTATTATATACATATATTGCGGATATATACCCTCATTCATAATCCTAATTGCATGCATATGTAAAATGTGCGACGGTGTGACGCGGGTTGTTTGATGGGGACGAAACAAAATATGTAACGTGCTCTGCCAGCATGACAGATGGGTATGTTGAATTGTCACTTGTGGCAGTCATTTCAGCGTATCCGTTGCACAATACCACTGCATTCAACATATTCTCAAAAACCAATACCCGGCGCGCTATTTGCACCACATCCCTCTGCCACAAGATGGCGGGGTGGTCTTATTGACTGGTCTTCTCATGGCCGGGGAAAGGAATCCAACGTGGTCCAGAACATGCGATACGTGTCAGCCAT
>MDTD01178467.1_pt1 | contig 18989 bp, 10 predicted proteins | sample 811221 | NCBI WGS metagenome assembly MDTD01 (sample SAMN05326646, study PRJNA326480) | marine metagenome | isolation source: seawater | place: Pacific Ocean: South West | collected 2011 | reverse complement strand
GAAATCATCCAACACGATGATGTCTCGGTGGTGAATAAATGGTATCAGAAAAGTTGAGATTGGCGACTGATCAGTCGTAGCGGAAAACGCCCTTACGCCATGCGTACACAAACGCGATGACCGTTGTCAGGACGAAAAAGAGCATGCGTCCCAGGAACACGATCGGCAGGTCGCTGTGTTCAGACAGGCTTGGGAAGACCGTTGCCCAGGGATAAAGGAAGACAATCTCCACGTCGAAAACCAGGAAGGACATGGCCACGATGTAGAACCGGACGTTGAAGCGACGACGGGCCGAGCCCACCGGATTCATACCCGACTCATAGGTCATGCCCTTGATCTTGCCTTGTTTCTGAGGCCCCAGGAGGTGCGTCAGGATCAGGTTGGCGACAGCAAAAATCACTGCCATCATGATCAGGACGGCAACGGCGCCATAGTGGCTGAAAGATTCTTGGGCGAGGAGTGTCAACATGCTCCAAATAGTAGTTTTTTTATCTCTGGTTTGCAAACAAACATTCCACCAGAACTTGGGAATGCAATTGCTTCAAGAACGTCACCGTGCTCTGGATTTCTCAACTTGTCCCCGCAAGCCGTTTGTTTAAACTAGTCACATGCAGACCTACCTTGATCTCTTGCAGTATGTCCTGGACCATGGCGTGGACAAATCCGACCGCACCGGCACCGGGACCCGATCCATCTTCGGCTACCAGATGCGCTTCGACCTGGCCAAAGGCTTCCCGCTGCTGACCACCAAAAAAGTCCACACCCGGTCGGTGTTCATCGAACTGCTCTGGTTTCTGCGGGGCGAAACCAACATCAAGTATCTGCATGACCACAACGTCACCATCTGGGATGAATGGGCGGACGAAGACGGCAACCTCGGCCCGGTCTACGGTTCGCAATGGCGCAGCTGGCAAGGCGCGGATGGTCAGACTTACGATCAGATCACCAAGCTCATCGAGCTCATCCGTACCAATCCTGATTCCCGTCGCCTGATCGTCAATGCCTGGAAAGTGGATGAGGTCGACAAGATGGCCTTGCCACCGTGTCATACCATGTTCCAGTTTTATGTGGCCAACGGGAAGTTGTCCTGCCAACTCTATCAACGCAGTGCCGACATTTTCCTGGGCGTGCCGTTTAACATCGCAAGCTACGCGCTGCTCACGCACATGATCGCCCAGGTTTGTGATCTTCAGGTCGGCGAGTTCGTGCACACCTTTGGTGATGCTCACATCTATTCCAATCACATGGATCAGGTCAAGCTTCAACTCTCACGCGACACCCGCACCTTGCCAACGCTCAAGCTCAACCCGAATGTCAAAGAGTTGTTGGACTTCACTTATGATGACATCACCATCGAAGGCTACGATCCGCATCCCGTGATCAAAGCCCCGATTGCTGTTTAAAACCGCTTGCGGTTTAGCGCGTTTCATATTTTGATGACGATAAATATTTTGAATCGAGAATACCCGTTATGCATCTAGCCATGATCCTGGCCTTGTCTGAGAATAACTGCATCGGCAAAGATGGCGACATGCCCTGGCATCTACCCGATGAACTCAAACATTTCATGAAAACCACCACGGGGCACAGCATGATCATGGGACGCAAAACCTTTGAGACATTTGCCAAGTTGCTCCCCAATCGTCGGCATATCGTCATCACACGCCAAGTCGACTACCAGGCACAGCAAGAAGTCGATGTGGTGAATTCACTCGATGCTGCGATTGATATCTGCAAACACGAGGACAAAGTCTTCGTCATCGGCGGTGCTGAGATATACCGGCAGGCCTACGACAAATGTGACCAGCTCTATCTCACCATTGTCCATGCCAGTTTTGATGGCGATACTTATCTCAACGTCATCGACCTCAACGACTGGCAGGAGATCGAAAAAGAGTTTCACCCAGCAGATGACCGTAACCCCATCGATTACACCTGCTACGTCTATCACCGAAAATAACCCAGATCAGCTCAGCAACATCAAGTCAGCCTATCCATCTTATTTGGCATGTCGCTGTACACGACTGATTCTGTTATAATCCCGTCCAACCCAGTAGGGCGATTAGCTCAGTTGGCTAGAGCGCATCGTTTACACCGATGATGTCACTGGTTCGAGTCCGGTATCGCCCATTTTTTAAGAACCGCATTCCAAAAGGTTTGCGGTTTTTTGATGCGCTGGAATATTCCTGGCAAAATATGCCATGAATTTGTTTGCTCCGCATTTTGCTCCATTTTCACTCAAGTCATTGGCCGGCTGGCATGCTTGAGTCGCTGTGGGGAATGGTTGCCAAACAATGTGATGTTGATAGAGGTAATTTTGGGAATCCGATATTTGAAGATTCTGCGCATTTGAAATGCAGGTGGGCACCTCATGGGTATGCGGTGAGTCGCTTATGTATTACGTGTATTCTTGTTGTTGTGACTGAGTGCGGTGTCTTACTCGTGCTGTGGTGGTGCCGCTGATTCTCGGATGATTAACTGTGTCGTCACGCGTACCTGGCATCCGTATTCGAGTTTGGTTTGACGTGAATCCAGACGTACTAGTAGTTGCTCGACGGCGCGTCGCCCCAGATCGCCTGTGGGAACATGGACCGTTGTCAATGCAGGCGTCATGAACGTTGCGCCTTCCACATCATCAAAACCGACAATACTCAAGTCTCGTGGAACCTGCAGGCCACAGTGTTGTGCAGCACGAAGGACGCCCAGGGCAACCCAGTCATTGCAGCAGAAAAGCGCGGTGGGGCGATCAGGCTTGTTGAGCAGATGAATCATCCGCTGTGTCGTTTCCTCAATGTGACTGGTACCTTCACTGATCCATTCGTTCTTGACGGGGAGTCCAGCTTCGAGCATATGCCAGGTAAAACTCACGCGACGTTCGTGGTATGCCGGATTGCCCACGCCCCCGACATAGCCGATATTGCGATGCCCAAGTGAAGTGAGATATTCGACCACACTGGCAACGCCCTGGAAATTGTCAATGGTCACCACATCTACAGTGGCATCACAAATCATGTCGACGAGAATCAATGGTTGTTTACAATTCCTGGTGAATTCAGTCAGGTCGGGGCTGGGCTCGCCGATGAGCAGGGCGCCTTTTTTCTTGCCCGCATTCAGATCGGTGAGAAACGGCTTGGCGGTCAGGTCATGACAGACTTGAAGCATGGCTTTGAGATTGCGATGACGCAGTTCGTCCAATACGCCATCGACAATGTGCTGGAAAAACGAATTGGATAATCTCAGGGCAGGGGAGAAGAGTTGTTGGCCTGCGATCTTTTCCATGGGGCCGACTTCGAGGCCGTCTTTGCCAACGTGTATTTGTTCAAGCGATCCGCGTTGGAAAAGAATCACTTCAACAACGTTGGCTGTATCGGTTTCTTCCGATTTGGCGCGGCGTTTGTCAGGCATACCGCGTGGTGGATTTTTGGGGACATAGCCTTCTTCCCGAATGGCACGTTCAACACGTTGACGTACACGCTGACTCACTGAGCCACTGTTATTGATCACGCGCGATACCGTGGCGGGTGAGCAGCCTGCTGCTTTACTGATGTCAATCACCGTTGTCATTTTGACCGCCTTGTCTATCTTTGCCTGGTGAGTTTGGCATGGTGTACTGTGACATTGTACGAGCCATCGGTCACCATATGATCCTGTAAAAATTGAAAGATTTTTCAATTCTTCATGATACATCGATTCGGATTATAAGCTAGTTTTCATTTTTTTCACAACTAAAAATGATTTTGGTTAATTTTAGATTGCATTCCCGAAGAGTCAAGGTGTTTGTATATAATGTTTTAGTTGGATTATTTATGTTTTCATGAGATTTTAGGATGATATTTATTTTCATTTTTTTACATTGATTTTTCAAAGCAGATGTCTATCATCCCGTAGAACCCAGGCAAACTCAGGTGGGGGATGTGCGGTTTGAAGATATTCAGGATGCGTTGATTCAAATGCGTTTTGTGATTGATGGGTAGCCCCAATTCGGGGATGTGCAGGTATCGGGCAATAATCAACAGACATTGGTCAAAGGGAGCTGATGGATCATGAACAAGTCAAAAGCTTTTACGCTGATTGAACTTCTGGTGGTCATCGCCATTATTGCCATGCTTGTGGCCATTCTCCTACCCGCTTTAAGTGCTGCCCGTGAGGCGGCTCGAAGTGCTCAATGTATGTCCAACATGCGTCAGATCGGCATTTGTGATGAAATCTATCGCAGTGACAATGCCGAATACTTCACGCCGTTCATGCGTACCGATACGTACATGGGCAATGCCAAAAAGGGACGTTTCAATAACGGTTATGAAGACAAGCTTTGGTATCAGTGGCTTTATCCCTACTCCCGGACCTACGCCATTTTCAATTGTCCGACCTACGACATCTCTGGCGATATGGCAGGCAGTGGGCCGACCGGTGTCGGAAGTCACGTGATCAATAAACGGGGGGAACTGGGCAAAGATGATGCCATCGAACCGGGGACGGCCGGGACCAATGGTAAGCTGCAATGCAACTACACGCGACAGATCCGCCTGGGCAAGACGGAGTACCCACTCTCAACGGACAACTATTTTGTAGCACGTCGACAGTTGATGCGTTTCTTTGAAGTCGAGCAACTCGCCGGTGCCCAGGGTGTGGGGTTATCTGATATTTTCTCAACCATGGATGGGACCTGGTGGGTAACCGAAACCGCCGACATTCCCGTGGATGATTGGCACGCATGGAACACAACGGGCAATCCGTGGCGTTTTGTTCACCAGGGCAGTGCTTCGAACAATCTCTATCTTGACGGTCATGTTGCTGCAAAGAAAACTGAAAACTATCTGGAAGCAACGATCAAAATTCTCAATCAGAACGTGACGCTGCTTTATACCAATTGAAGTTTAATTGGTTGTTAAATATCGCTTGATTCAAAATATCAAAATGGGCATCACGGGAAATTGTCAATATAACAGTCAATTTATCGCAGGTTATGATCATGATGAAAAAGCACGCATTTACACTCATTGAACTACTGGTTGTCATTTCGATCATCTCATTATTGATTTCCATACTCTTACCTGCATTGGGTGCAGCGCGTAAGGCAGCCCGAACATCAATGTGTTTAAGTCGAATGCGACAAGTCCTGGTCACCAACTATGCTTATCAGGCTGACTATAAAGGTTACAACACGCCGCTATGTAAAGATTCGGGCCATCAGGATTATTGGGGGGCAGATCAAGGCAAATATCGCTGGCAGAATTACATGCAAGTCTACAGTGGTAACTACAATATCTTTAACTGTCCCGAACGTGAAGTGCACTACCCGCAGCATTCCGTCCTGAACCAAAAAACCGAACATCCTGACTTTCCTGGCTGGTTTTTAAATCGTGGACAATCTCTCAACGCCGGTGCCCGAGCCAATATGGCCTGGTCGAAGTATGTCGGGGGCTATGCAGACGTCGATCCGCGTCGAAATGAAGACGTCGAAGATGTTCTCGTTGAAAAGGGTTTTGGCAGACTGGCCAATGCGGTGGCAGTTGCGGATGGCAGTTTCTGGACCACAACCAATAGTGATAGAGGTGCTACGGTGGACTACAGTATTTTCCAGCCTTCACGTTATGTCCATACTGGCCGCATTAATCTTGGCTTTTTGGATGGTCATGCCGCGACAAGAGTTGCTGAAGATATCGATTCTCGCCCCTGGCCCAATGGTGGATACATCACAACTCAGACACAGTAACTCTGCCCCTTGCTGTGTAAGACTGAGCATGCGTATGAGCTCAATTTATTTTCATTAACTCAGTAACCTCTGCCAATCAGACGACGCTTGTCGTCTGGAGATACACCATAAAGGTTGTTTCATCATGAAGCGTTTTGCATCAAGTCTCGTTTTACTCACTTTGCTATTCACCTATACAGCTATCAAAGCACAACAAATTATCCCCAGCGACAAAGGATTGGTGATTCATGCTGGTGCGTTAGGTGAGTTGACTTTGCAGTATCCATTGCTCATCACCAATACGAATGGGACAGTGCAACCGAATGGGCCCGTGAAAATCTCTGATCAGCAGGTTCATATCTCCTATGCCGATGGCAGCGGATTGGTGATTGTTTGCAAAGATGGTGTATTCAATTTCCAGTTTCACGATCTGTCTGACGATATCAAATCCATTAAATTGCAGATGAACCTGCCGATTGAATTGAAAGATGGGGCAAAATGGGACCTGGGGAAAAACGGTTTCAAAGACTTCCCTGCTCAAACCTCCGCTGACCCATTCCTGTCTCGTGGGAACATGCGCGACCTTGCCCTTCGCAAGGGTGATGACGGATTTGCAATGCACATCGAACACGGTTATCAGCAACTCCAGGACAACCGGAAATGGAATGACAAAAAGTTTTATTGGATGGCCTCAACGCACCTGCCACGCGTCAATGGCAATCGCTCGTACTACACGATCAAATTCACGACACTCGATGGCAAGACGCTCCTCTCACCAGCTTCAACGTCTGACGTTTCGGCAGTAACTAAACCGGCTTCTGCAAAGGCAAACACAGCGGCGCAGGTCTCCGTCAAGTTAGGGGAAAAGGGCATCACGTTCGATCTCAATAGTGCAGGTCAGTTCACTTTGCAGTACCCCAAACTCACCGGGCTCAAACCTGCAACCCCCGTGCGCGTCAATAATCAATCTGCATTGCAGACCGAGCTTGAATATGTCAACGGTGCCAAGGCCATTTTGACCCTTGATGATCAACGTCAAATCAAGATGGTGTTTGACAATCTCCAGAATCAGGCCAAGGCGATGCGCGTTGAGATGCCGGTGCCGATTACATTTGCCAAGGGTGGTAAGTTCGCTGCAGGTGATCAACAGGGAGCTGCGTTCCCCGAAGAAAAACAGGACAAACCGTTTCTCTATCAAGGCAACACCGATAAGATCACGCTCATACATCCAACGGGTCCGGGCTTCACTTTGACACTTCCCAAATACGGCTTTCAGCAACTGCAGGACAATCGGCATTGGAAATGGAACACTTTTTACTGGTGGTATAGTCGCAGCCTTCCCAACGATGCAAACCGTGCGGAATTTGTGATTCAGGTCGGTGATCTTCCCGGTGGTGCAGTCAAAGCCAAGCCTGTGGTTGATCAGTTCGGTCAATGGATTGAAGCCGACTTCCCAGGCAAGGTGCACAGCATGGAAGAACTCAAGGCCGATGCAGCAGCAGACGAACAATACTACGCATCACTGACCCCACCGCAGCTTGATCCCTACGGTGGTATCCCCGGCTCAGGCAAGCAATACAATCTCAAAGCAACCGGTTACTTTCATCTGGACAATATCAAAGGCAAACACATTCTGGTCACACCCCGGGGAAATGCGTTCTTCCAGTTGGGGGTTTGCAGTCTGACACCCTGCGATGATTACACGCGTGTCCGAGGCCGTGAAGAAATTTACCAGTGGCTACCCAGCCAATCCGACCCGCAGTTTAAATCCGCGTGGCGTCCCAATGACTCAGGTGTCTTTTCGTTTCTTCTGGCCAACCGCATTCACAAGACTGGTCAACCCTTCGACCAACTTGAATATGTCGACATGTGGATCACACGCGAACGCAAGTGGGGCTTTAACAGTCTCGGCGCATTCTGTCCCGTGGGCGGGAAAGTCAATGATGTTCTTGCCAAGCACAACTATCCCTTCGTGGGACACCTGCCTTTGGGGAATCTCAAAATGGTTCCTGATGCACATTTGATCTGGGACCCGTTCGTCCCCGGCATTGAGCAGGAGATGGATCGTCGTATGGCCAAGTATGCCAGCGAGTTCGCCAACGATCCACTGCTCATTGGCAGTTTCATCACCAACGAACCGCACATTGAGGAAATCCCCAAAGCCGTTCCCATACTCAAAGCCAGTGAATCCGCTGCTAAAGCAAGATTGGTCCAATTGCTCAAGGAGCGATATCCCAATGTTGCTGACTTTGCAAAGGCCTGGAACATCAAAGCGGATCGTTATGAGCAGGTGGGCCAGATGCCGTTGAACATCACCACCAAACAGGCCTCCGAGGACATGCAGGATTACTTCGCATTGTTCCTGGATCGCCGTTACAAATTGGTCCACGATGCCTTCCGCAAACATATGCCCAATCACCTGCTCATCGGTGACCGTTGGATGCCCGGCACATCCAATAATGAGTTGCTCATCGCCACAGCAGCCAAGTATCTGGATATCATCAGCATCAACTACTATGCCGTCGGATTCGATCGGGATTACCTGGATCGCATGCATCGCTGGTCCGGGGGTAAACCGATCCTGCTCAGTGAGTTTTATTACACCAGCCCAGCCGAATCAGGCTTGCCCGGCGGGCGTGGTCTGGCATCACAAGACAAACGCGGCAAAGCCTATCGCAACTATGTCGAAAGCGCGCTGGATACTGGTTATGTGGTTGGTATCGAGTGGTTCATCAATGTCGATCAGGCTGTCACCGGACGCTTTTTCCAGGGCTTTAATGGTGAAGCCAACAACACGGGTCTTGTTAGCGTGGCGGATCGTCCGTACAAGGACATGCTCAAGCACATGATGGATACCAACTACGATTGGTTTAGTGTCTTTAACGGTTCGCGTAAACCCTATCAAATCGATGACCCGAGTTTCCATCTGGCAAAAGGCGGCTCGAAGAAAACAGTCACCATTGACCGTATGACATTGCCGTTCAAACTCGATGGCAAGCGATCCGAGTGGCCGTTAACACCGCCGTATCGCATCGCCCGACCCGGTGCGAAAGCTGAAGCGAGTTTCCGCATGGCATGGGACATGGACAATCTCTACCTCTATGCTGAAGTCTTCGACGAAACACCCATGATCAATACTCAGGACGCTGGCAGCATCTGGAATGGTGATGCACTTGAACTATTCATCGGCATCGAAGAATTTGACCGTGTGGGCAACATGATCTACTCCGACCGACAAGTCATTTTGCGTGGTGCACCAGCTGAACCGGGAAAGAACAAAGCGTGGATTGCCAACATCCCAAAACAACTACCGGTCGATACCATGGTCATACCCAACATTAATAGCAAGGGGTACACCATCGAAGCTGTCATTCCATTTGCATCATTGAATATCGTCCCCAAGTCAGACCAACAACTGCTATTCGATATGGCGCTGGATAATCGAATCACTGATCGCGGTGGACGTCATGAACAGATACTCTACAACGGCAATCAACACGCTTCGCGCAACCGCGGCGTCTGGGGGCGTGCGATACTTGTTGATTAATTCTGTTTTCGATCACACACTAGTCGACATTCACGACGAAAATCCAATACAACAACACACCAATCGCAGCAGTTCGAATGCTGCGATTTGGCATGCGCATTGGAGGATCATACATCGTCTGCAGAGGGCATTGATGCCCCTATCTGGTCACGATCCCTCATTGGATACCCTGTAAGGTTATTTTTGCGAATTAATCCAATTTGTATTTCAAAAGGTCTGTAAAAATTGATTTGAACGTTTTATCATGAATCCATCCTATCTGTATTGGGGTCTACAACTTCTGGCATTTTGATGAAACGAGGACGCGTGTGAATATTCCATTACCGCAGCACGTCTATGCTATTGAGCAGGCGTTGGGCCAACAGGAAGCCTGGAATCAACCACTCTGGGACGCAATCAATCCATACATCAATCAGGCAACATACACCCTCGCGACAGATGTTTGGCAAGGGGATGATCCAGTAGTCTATTGGGTTGAAGTCAGATGTCGATTTGATAACGGCCACGATGTCGTGGGGATGGTACCGTTTCTGGATGCCAGTCAGATAGCCCGGAATATCCCGTTCCCAATCTCTGATGTCTCTGCAGGTCAGCGTGTCTTTCCCCCGTCTAACTGACATATCGCTGGGAAATATTATTTCATCCATCAACATGTTGGAATCACCATGAAGCAATTCATATTACTTGTCGTCCTGATTCAAGTTTGTTTATTAGCAGGTTGTGCCAATCGTCCTCTCCAACCCAAGTTGCCAGTGGGTGATGATTGGAAGCAGGTTCAGGAAGTTCAGGCGGAGGTGCAGGCGATCCAGAGTCGTCAGTCACAGCGTCATGTCTGGATTGATGCTCGTGATATTGAATTGCCACTAACCACTTCGGATGACACACCCACCGACACGAAGTTATACAACTTTTATGTCTGGGCAGACAGTTTGGACCCCAGTGCCAAAGTGCAAGACTTGTTACATAACGAATTGGAAGTCGAAGTCACCGGTGCTGATGCAACCATTGAGCCGGTGACCTATCAAAACTCTTCAACGGATACGAATGCCGGCTCAACCAAGAGTCCGAATCTGCTTCGGATTCAGTTCAGTTCTGACACCATCGGCGATTCGATTACGATTGTTGCTTGGTTCAAGGATAAGTATCTCGAGTATGAAACGCAGAGACGTCAAGCGATAGAAGATTTGTTAAAACAGATCGAAGAGCCTCAACTCAATTCTGATGATCGGGATTTACTGTTCAGTAACTTGGAAGACAAGCTGAATCAGAATAATCCATGGGGCGAAATTCGACAGATACGCGTTTTTAATGGCGATCTGCATACTCGGATTTATATGGCCAGCTACGATGAAATTCGCAGTAGCTTTGGGGAAACCTTTGCCAATTATTTTCATGTTGGACGCGTGTACCTCCGCAATAAACATGCTGATAAAAAACTCATCGTGCATACGACATCACTACGGGCTCGATGTTTGTTTTATCGGGAGCCAAACAAGAAAGTGGCCAAGTGGTTTTTGCCTGATGACTTGGATGGAACCTCGCAAAATAACGAAACCAAGCGAAAAGTCCTGAAGCAGGTTGCACGGTCACTTGTCAGTACGGGGTCTGGAAATCAGACCCAAACAGGGCTTTCACGTGATCAAGTTGCAAATTTACTGATGATTGCCCGGGAGCTTGTCAGAGAGACCACCGTCTTGAAGTTTGTGAAAAATGCTGATCGAAATAAAACCAGTTATGTCGCTGTCGAGGCAACGCAGACAAATTACAATGACGATCAAATAACCAAACAATTTCCCAATAAATTTGGTCTTGAGGGATTGACGGACGCACAGAAAAATGAAGCGGTCCAGATTATAAAACAGGCTTATGTACAGTTCAGTGATGTCTATATCAACCATGGTAAAAGTCTCCTTGAAATAGCCAATCAACAAATTGCCAATTCACGTGTTTCAGCTGCTGCACCAATCCCTGATCCATTCCCATATCCGAGCCCTGCTTTGATCAATCTCAAGGACGCTTACAAGGATGCATTGGTGGGCAAGAAAGGGCTTTCAGCAATGACACTTCGTCCTGCTGATCAACTCAAATTTGAAAGTATGCTCAATGATCTTGATGAGGCCATTCAGCGCAAGACATCGCAAATTTTCAGTCAAACCATGCAGCCCGTCACCCCCATGGCAGTCCGTTATGGTGTCAAAACCTCGCCGACAGAAAAATCGTTAGCCAGTTCACCGGATTTATTTTTACAGTCCAAGCTCAGCAGCATCGGCTACATGTGGTCGGACTATTACCGGCCGATGACCTTTGAAAGTGTGCTCATCTCTTTGTTGGACCTCGGCAAACGGGACACCAAGAAAGTCATTATGGATTGGTTGGAAACGGCAGGCGTCTTTGCTGGAGCTTTAGTCGGGTTGGGCTCGATCAATGACGAATTCACGCGACAGGGCTTCTCTGATGCTGTTGCATTATCCACCGGTGTCTTTATCCCCGAATTGCGTAAACGCCTGCTTGATGATCTGGACAGTCGCCTGGAGAGTTTGGGAACACAAAGCCTGGGGACCGTTATCTCCATCCCCCCCAACGAGCCGGTGGATGGCTATGTCTTTTTCCCCAAGGGGCCGATCTTCGGGACAGGGGTTGATGAGTTTAATATCAATGTGCCTTCCTACATCGTGGACATTGACAACGTGGATGTTGTTGTTGACGGCTCACTGGTCGATAAGGATTTTGAATTTTCCTCGGGTGTGCAGGACCCCGCTGAACTGGTGGGTGAAGCCAAGACAAAAGGACATCGGTTACGTGATGAGCGGGAATCCGAACTCACAGCCCTGCAAGGCAAGCTGGAGAATTACACCCTGAGTACCTTGCAACTGGATGTTCGTCGATTATTGCGTCAATCCCCGCCGGACACGATGGGTGCTATGAAGCTGCTCAATGCATACAAGGATGTCTATGGTGATGATGATATGACTTTGATTCTCACCAAACTGGAAACAGAGATTCAAAACAAGTCCAATGTCAGTGACAGTATCAAGATCATGAAAAATGATACCACCGGCACGGATATCACCACACTGAAATTAGTCGGCAGTGGAACACCGACCGTTTACGCCGGTAAATATCAAGTTCGTTTATCGGATAACCCCAATACTCAGACTGCTTTCATGACGTTGACCAGCGGTGCATCGACTCCGCCAATCAAACTCACCGCGACAGAATCAGCTGGCGCGACCAACCAGACAGACACCACCGCTGCAGAGTTACTCTTTAAATCCGCTGATGCAACGGCTGCTGACAATATTCATGCCTGGCATGAACCTTTTATCATCGAAGTGAAAATCGATGATTACGAGGGAATTGAAGATGACCATCTTTATGTCGAACATCGTCTAAGTGGTGCGGATGCCAGGTTCCGTAGCTCGAAGGTTCTGCGACTTGTCATTGAGAAATAACTCATGCAGCTGAACGATACCTGCGTTCTGGTAGACGATAACTCTGTGTTTTAGCACCGGGGCCAAGGTAGTCTTCGAGTTTGAAATAGTTCCGCACGGTATCAAGGTTCATGATCAGCGATTCAAATTCATTGGCATGATAGTCGTAGTTAATGAACCGTTTAAACTCCAGCATCTTGGTCATGAACTCCTGAGCTGAGCCATAGTCGTAAAGCAGACCATGTGTCTTGAGTGAGGCCATGTTTTCATTACGGTTTTTCAGTGTCAAATCATTGATCTTTTCACGCATCGCAGGACTCAGCGAATCCCAATCACCAATCATGTCGTGATCGATCACGCCTGCCTTGAGTTTGGTCGTGCCATCAGGCATTTTGACTGGGATGAAGTAGACGTTATCCAAGTGCCCGTCATACCAGATGATATTCTTGCGAGCCATCTCCGCATAGAGATCAAGCACGGCTTCTTCGTGTTGGTCGGACCACTTGCCAGCTTTGATCATCGCTTGGCGTTTACCGGCTTCCGCAGCGTTGTACAGTTCCTTGTGATCCACCAGTTTCCCTTCGTCCGGCAGTTTTTGAACAATCACATACGGGTTGGCCGGATCGGGATTGATCTCGGTGACTTTCATTTGCCTCACACCACGGGCTTCCAGTAGATCGCTGATTCGCTTGGCATCATGCACCATCTCAATCGCGTCGCGTCCAGCTTTTTCCGCAGCATCTGTCTTGAGAAACTTGATTACTTCACCGGGGCGTTCCTTGATTGCAAAGACACGGCTGTAGGCACCTTCGCCGATAGGCTTACCTACAGTCAACTGCTTACCGTCCGCTGTTTTGACCACATCACCGGTGCTGTAGGTTCGTGTTGGTAGTGGCGTGGGTTGAGCAGCCTGACTAAATGACTTGGGCAATTCAATAGGCTTGGCTTTGGGAGCAGCCGGCACAAAACCAAAGTCCGCAGGCTTTGGGGGGGCAGGCGTCGGAACATCAAATGGATTGTTCCTGGCAGCAGGGTTAAACCCAAACCCACCAGGTATCGGCTGCGGATCAAGGCGTGGTGTCGGCAGTGGTGCCTGCCCCGCATCAAAACCCCCAAACACCGGTGCGCTGGGATCATTGCCAATCCGGATTGGCGCATTGGGATCAAGCGGTGTGGCAACCCGTGGCGTTAACCCATCATCAACGTCCGGCATGCGCGCAGCAGGTGTTGGCAAATCGCGCGCAACCGGCGTTCTGGGATTGGGCAACACGTCATCAAATCGCCTGGTCCCATTGGGCAATGTCTTACTCGGAGTTGGCAGGATATCATCAAACCGTTTGGTTGCACTGGGTAATTCAGTCCTTGCTGTGCCCGGCAGGTTTTCGTCAAAGCCATCCTTGATTCGTTTGGTCCTGGGCAAATCCGTCCTGCTGGCGGTGGGCAGATTATCATTAAATCCGTCTTTGATGCGCGTGGTCCGTGGTAATTCCGTTCTGCTTGCAGTCGGTAGCGATTCGTCAAAACCGTCATTGATTCGCGTGGTTTTGGGGATATCCGTCCGGTTGGCTGTTGGCAGGTTGGCATCAAAGTCATCGTTGAATCGGGTGGTGCGTGGCAAGTCCGCACGTGATGCACTTGGGATATTCTCATCAAACCGATCGTTTAAACGCATGGTTGGATTGTCATCCAATCGATGCCTTAACTCTGAACGACTTAATCGTCTGGGGCGTGCAGCAGACCCATTAGCAGGGCGATTGAATCGACGAAATTCAGCCAACTCATCATCCAGTTGATCAAAGTGTTTGGTCAGATCATCCCCCACACCGCGAACCGGTGAGAACCGATGCGTAGCGCCGGTCAATAAGTCCGAGGCTTCCATTGCACGATTGACGAATTGTTCAGGCGTGAGTTTCAACTTCTTTAATACAAGAGCAAAAGCATCGCCATCATTGCGCACCTTCTCCAAGGCGACCGTTTCATCGATCACGCGCGTCAGGTCTTCGCCGAGAATATGTTTCAAGTCCACGCCTGCGCGATGTGCTGCATCCAACTGGCGGACGAAATACTTACTCGTCTTCATCGCACTTTTTTTGGCAATCTTGTAGCGTTCAGCTTCGGTCAAAGGGACGATATTGCCCCGGTCATCCACCTTGGTCAGGTCTCGACGGAACCGACCTGCATCATCGAGTACGCCTTTATCGTTGAGTTCCTTAAACAGGTTGCCCCGGTTCTCGTTAAAGGAGTTGATGTATTGACCGCGTGTCAATGGCGGGTCTTCTGCTAATGGTGATTTAAGGATGTCAGGATCAATGACACGTTTATCTTTTTGCAATTCACCGACGACATGCTTGATCGTCCCTTCGGTCTGATAGGCTTCGGAGGCATAGTACAAAGCTGCCCCCTGATTATTGCGGAGATTACCCGAAAGGGAAGTGCGCATCCGATCCAGCAGTTCTTTGGCATCGGCTTTGGAAGCTGCTTGGGTGGCAGGATTCGTATCACTGATCAGTTCGTTATACCGACGGAGATTACTGGCAAAGGCACTGCTTTGATCCTTACGCGGAATCTTGAAACTGGCGGGTTTACCATCAGCCAGCAAATCCAAACCATTTTGGTATTGACGCAATTCATCAATGCGCGTGAGTGTTTGGCCATAAAGATCGTTTTGAGCACGCAGTCTTGAATTCGCATCCGATGGATCGAGTCCCAGTTCGTTGATGCGTTTGTTAATGGCAGCACGCGATGCAAACTCACGCGATTCGACTTCTTCGAGCAATCGCTTGATGGCACCTTTGTGTCGACCGGGTGTCGCATTGAGAACTTCGTTGACGTGTTTCTGCCATTGACCGGGTGTCATGTATTTTGCGTTGGCCATGTGTTCATACATGAACTGCTGAACATCATCTGCTCCCTTGGGCCCCAACGCTTTAGCCAACGCGGAGTCTGGGGGGATGAATGAGTACACCGGGTCGGTATAGACATTGGTGTCAAAGACTGTACCGCTTTCACGTCCGCCATAGAGTTTGCGGTAACGCTGGTTAAACTCCGTGATGACACGCTCTGCGCCGGGGCCTTTGATGGACAGGTCATAATCGCTGGTGAGAGTCGTTGAGCCAAAAGCCTGTGCTTCGAGTTTCTGGCCGGTCTTGGCTTCGATCCGACGCATGATATCGTCGAGCAGTTTGTCGACTTCATGCTTGCGGAGTGTACCGAGTTTCTGCAAAAGAACCTTGTCGGTGGGGGAGCCCATTAGGTTGTCGGTAGCTGCTTTCCAGCTTCCACCGAAGTCGTTCATGAGTGTGTTTTTCAAAGCTGCGCGTTGTGCAGGGGACAGATCAACATCGCGGCCGGTGAGCCAGCGCATGTCCGCATCGGAAAGTTCGTGATGCTTGCCGTTCTTCAAGCCTTCCAGAACATCATCAAGAATCGCTTTGCGTTGGCTGAGATTGTCGATCCGATCCTGCAAGGCACGTTTGGCTTTGGGACTGACTTTCAGGTTGCCGGTTTTGGCCTGATCCTGAAGCCTGGCCATGGATTTTTTCGAAGCTTCAAGGCGTTTGTTTATTCGCTTGGCTATGTCATCAGCCTGCTCCTGTGTCACGGGACGACGCACTGACGGATCGACATCTCTCGCACGCGGCGGATCAAGATCGGCTTTGGTCAACGGCGGGGCGGGTGGGATGTTCTCGTCAAAACCATCTTCAAATCGTCGGGTTTTGTTCACATCGGCTGGCGCATCATTGGCTGCGGTACGTGAACGATTGGTGACCGATGGGGTGTCAGTGGTTCCTGCTGTACGCGTCGGTCTTGGTGCTGGTGGCAGCAGGTCATCGGCAGTTCGATGTGGCGTGGGTGGCAGGGTGCTGTTGGCTGACCGTGTGTTGACCGGGGGCTGCGCAGTTGCGTTCCGTGTTGGATTGCTTGACGTACTGGACGTTGTGGTCCGTCTTGGTGTTGATGGTGTTGCAGGTGGGATATTGTCATCAAATCCGTCACTAAAACGCCTGGTTTTGTTGGTATCCGTTGGGACACTGTCCGATGCTGTCCGTCGGGGTTGCGTTGGCATATCTGCTTCGGCAGCACGACGCGGTGTTGCTGGTGGAATATTGTCATCAAACCCGTCATCAAAACGCCGCGTCCTGTTCACATCCGTTGGCGTATTGTTTGTAGCAGTCCGCCTTGGTGTTACGGGTGTGTTGGTGTTCGCTGGCTGACGCGGTGTTGCTGTGGTGTTGTTGGCTGTCCGCGCAGGTGTGTTTGCTTCGGCAGTTCGTGACGGTGTTGCTGTGGTATCAGGTTCATTGACTCGACGAGGCACTTCGAGTGAATCGGCATCTGCTGTGCGTCTTGGTGAATCAGGGACATCCGTATCAGCAGCACGACGTGGCATGTCCGGGGCATCAGGCTGTATATTCCGTGCAGGATTGGTTGGCATGTCCGGCTGACGCGGATTCATTGGTAATTCGCTGTCGCGTGAAGCACGATTCAGAGCGTCGGCCATGCCCGTTTGCTCCGTCGCCTCATCGGTTTGGCGTACAACAGTCGTCGGCGGGACATCATCCGCACGGGTGACCGCAGGCAGGTCTTCGTAGCGCATGCCGTCAAGTTGATGACGCGAATCGCGGGCAACGGTACTTGTCGCGTCGGTGGTGGTGTTGCCGGCGTTGGTGACTCGCGCGGAGTTGGTTGCGCCGGTCGTTACTTCATCGGTGTTTCTTGCTGTAGCTGCAGCCAATTCCTGGGCTTGTTTTTGCAGATTCTCAAAGCGACTAAGGGCACGGTTTTGTGACCATGTCAGGCCCAATCGCCCCGTGCGTGCGTTACTGCTGATCTGCTTGATGTCCGCAATGTAGGCCATGTACTTGGCCTGGTCTTCGGGGGAGAGTTGTTTTAGCGCGTCAAGTCCACCACCTTGAACTTGTTTAGCAAGGCGCGCACCTTCTCTGCGGAGTTGGCGAATGGGGATGTTGCGGATGGAATCGAGAAATTGTGCACGGCCTGCAACGCCGCCGACTCCTGCCCCCAAAACCGAAAGTCCAAGTTCCATCGCAGACATTTCGCGAGCTTTGGCTTCGGCTAACCGGTCACTGCCGAGTACCATCATGGCGTTGCGGGCAAAGGCGACACGTTCTTTGTCTTCGATGTATTCGGGGACCTGTGTGGCAAGGGTGATGCCCAGATCGGCAAGGTCAATGCCGTAGGCGATGGCGGTGCCGACAACACTGCCACCGGAGGCAATGGGGATGGCAACCAACGCAGCGCAGGTGATGGCAAAGGCAGTGTCGAGTTTGGCGTATTCCTCTTGCGCCTGCACGGCATCAGCCAATTGATGCAAACTCGAAACGGCTGCATGGGCAGGCAAATCAGGAACCCACTGCGTTCTGGCAGGATCACCAACACGTTCAATTTTCACCAAACGTTGTTTGACACGATCGACCATGGCATCAAAGCCATATCCCGTTAACTCCAGTAAATCTTCCAACTCACAGGTGTCGATCTCCTTGGCGTCGGACATGGCTTGACTGATCTGAGCTTTGAGATTTTCCATCCCCTCAGCCAGCGCGCGATTCGCCCACTCTCTGGCACGCCTTGGTGTGATGCCGAAGTATTCACTGATCCATTCAGTCTGCCAAATGGCACTGAAATACAACGGATCACCATTGGGCGCGGTGACCGTGACATGATGAAACGCAGAGTTGCGGTCAGACATTTGTGAACGGATCATGTTCGCCCAGGTCCAGAGCATGGCCTGTCCCCGGATGCCGTTGAGAAAGTCCAGTTGTTCCTGAGAGGCTTTGATGAATTCCTCACGCAAGAGCAACATGGCAGCGTGATCACCAAGCGTTACGTAGTTTCGAGCGATACTCAGTTCGGTGACGATCAGATTGCTGATGGTATCCACACGATGTGCCGTTTTCTGTCGCAGTTCCACCGGCTCGACATCATCGTGACAACTCGCAGCTTTGATGAGCGCTTCAAGCCACGTACTCCCAAGATCAGCAGGGATATGATTGACATTCACCGTTGTCACTGCCGGGTCAATTTTGAGTAAGCCTTCCTTGGCAATCATCGCGTTGAGCGTGTCGCCTTTATTCACACGGATATGCAGGCGAATGTCCTTGGGCGCAGGATCATTGGCGCCGATCAGGACGATGGGTTCGGAACGATAAAACTGTCCGGTCTTTGCCGGTTCGCGGCTGGACATGGTCACCGGGTGTGGGACTTTCTTGACTAGGAGGGTGTAGTTGTCCGGGTCTTCCTCTGTTTGTTGTTCGGCAGTTTCTGCTGAAGGTTCACTGGCGTTCGTTGATTCTTT
>MDTD01025680.1_pt1 | contig 18993 bp, 21 predicted proteins | sample 811221 | NCBI WGS metagenome assembly MDTD01 (sample SAMN05326646, study PRJNA326480) | marine metagenome | isolation source: seawater | place: Pacific Ocean: South West | collected 2011 | reverse complement strand
CCCGAGGATCTCTCCGTCAGACCCGCCGCCGAGCCGCGCATCGACGGGCCGCGGCGCGGCGATCCGACCGCTGTTCTAAGGCACTTTATGGCAGCCACATCCGAACAAGACCCGAGCGGCGCGCAGGTGGCAGCCAAATCGCCGGGCCGGGGGGCGGCCCGTCGATGCGCGGCGGCGCGCAAGCGCGCCTCGATTCCGCGCTGGGGCGAGAGGTCGGGCTTTCACTTCGAGTGCCTACGGAGTACTATAATCCAAAGGCTCGTTGTGATTTACGGCGAAAACTTTTCAAAAGCCTCGGTGAATGACAGCAGGACGGGAAAACCCTCCTTGTGTGTCCGCACTGCTTCTTCAATAGTAGTGTTTTTCTTTCCTGCGTGCGCATAGTCATGTCGCCACAAGAGAAGCTGCTCGTAAGCCTTATCAATCTCGACCCTTGCAATCCTTCTGTAGAAAGCCTTTCTTCTTGCCATCTTATCTTTAAAGTGACTAAGGATGCTTGGGCTTCCGTAACTGCAGTACTGGCGGAGATCGCGGAGTTGAATACGACTGTTCAGTTTCGAGAAGGCACCCTCCGTAAACCGACCGAATTCTAGATGGTGTCGCGTTGAGTAGTCGATTAAAGTTTGTTTGACGATATTCTCATAACACGAAGCAATCAACACTGTTAAAAGTCCTCCAAGCTCAGCGCGAAACTCAGTAACTCCTCTTGTTCCTTCTGGAGCAAATCGATTCGCGTGTGATACGAGTTCATCTATAGAAGCAGTATAAGAAAAAACCTCGTCTCTCGTCATTTGGACAATATATCTTTTGCGCGATTAATCCGTTGCCGTAATGTCGCCGTATCCGTGGTGGCACCGGTTATACTCTGTTTGAATTCGTGGTCATCAAAAAGAGAGTCATAATTTCTCTGCAGTTTGCTTTTATCTATGGAGGGATCCTCGAGCATCGCAATGAAAACTGCCTCAAGGACTGCGGCGTTTATTACGCGCTTTGGCCTAAATGGCTTCTCCAGGCTTTCGGCTACTAGCGCGGTGACTCTAAGAAACTCATTTTCAAAATCTGGTATCCAGTCAAAATTCCAGTCTCGCGCTTTACGCATAAATGTATTAAGATGCCGCAGCATTGGCTTTTCATAGTTCTGCCAAGAACGGAAGAGCGAGGCCAAGCGCAGGACCAACTCAACATCTTTTTGGGTTTTGTCAGGTGATTTAAGACCGAGAATGGATTGCCAATTAGTATCAGAGTTAAGGCGCCTTAAGCTTTTAACGACTGGGCCGCGATACACGGCATTTCTTATCTCTTGCGGTTTTAATTGAGTGCCTCCCGTGTTGAGCCTTTCAAATATGTGAAATACGCTGTCCGCACCACCTTTTGGTGACAATTGACGAATATTAATCGCTCGAATTGTCGAACTCTTTAATCTGCGCTGATCACGCGAAGATAACTCCGAGAATGTTTTGTTGTTATACTCCGAGCGTTCGGACAAGCCCTTAAGTTTGAAAACTTGCCTCTTTCCCTGTCTGTCTGCTTCGCCGAAGAAACCAGAAAAGAAGTACTGTACGGACATCAATCGCTGCTGCCCGTCGATTACCTCTAGAATTCCCTCATCGTTTTGATATAAAAACACTTGTGGGACTGGTAGCCCCATCAGGAAAGATTCGATTAATTTTGATGCCTGTTGAATCGTCCATACGAATTTGCGTTGATAGAACGGAATAATAATATCACCATCTTCAATTTGCTGACTTATAGTTGACAACGGTGGATCGGAGGGTGAAACGGAAATATCAAATTCGACGTATGGCGTTTCGTCATCCTCGTGTTCGAGGCTTAGTTCTTGATCAGACATTAATCACCCCCTCAAACTCCCGCCATTCCCCCTTGGACATGCCCGAGGTCTCCTGCGTCACCGCCTCACCTTTCAACATCCGCCGCACGCAATCAAGAGCGGTAGCCGAGAGCGTGGCACCGCCCAGGCGGTAGTCCTCGAAGGCGCGCCAGGTGTGGGGCACCCAGTCGGCCACGATCTTGCAGATCGCCTCGGCATAGACGCGGATTTCATACTGCGCATGGGCGTCCGCCCGCAGCCGCAGGAAATGCAAGAGGTTGTGCAGGTCGGTCTTCCAGTACCATTGCGTGTAGATATTGGCGGGCAGGTTCATCCGCGCCAGTTCGCGTGCCAGCCCCTGCTGCCCCTCCGTGGCGATCATCGCCTCGTAATGGTCATAGGCGCGCATCGCGTCGGAGCGCAGGATGTCGAGCACGCGCGCCGCCTCCTCGGGGTCGAGCGCCGCCCCGCGCCCCTGGTTGTTGGTGCTCGATTGCGCGGCCAGCGCCTCGGGGGCGGGGATGTAGAATTCCCGGTCGAGGATCGAGTAGCGGGCCGAGTATTCGTTGACATTGGCCGTGCGGTGCCGGATCCACTGCCGCGCCACGAAGACCGGCAGCTTCACATGCAGCTTGATCTCGCACATCTCGAACGGGGTGGAGTGCCAGTGCCGCATGAGATAGCGGATGAGCCCCTCGTCGTTCTGCACCGATTTCGTCCCCCGCCCGTAGGAGACCCGCGCCGCCTGGCAGATGGCGGCATCGTCGCCCATGTAGTCGATCACCCGCACGAAGCCGTGATCGAGCACCGGATGCGCGGTGTAGAGATGGGCCTCCATGCCGGGGGCGGTGGCGCGCAGGGTCTTGGCGGGCGCGGCGCGCTGCGCGTCGATTTCGGCCTGTTGTTCCGGGGTCAGCGGCATGGGAGCACCTTTCGGGAAGGGTTCGAGCGGGAAGGGTTCGAGTCGATCCCGACTATATCTTGCGGGTGCCCCTGTGGCCAAGCCGATATCGGGTGTTCTTGCCCCGCGCCGCTTTGCCCTCGACACCGCGCGCCTGCGCCCTATCCTGCGCGGGCAGGGTGGCCTTGTCTGGCACCGGCGCGAGACCGACGCGCCACCGGCGCGAAACCGGCGCGAAACCGAAAGGAGACACGATGAAAATCCGCTATCTGCACACCATGGTCCGGGTGAAGGATCTCGAGGCCACGATGCGATTCTTCTCGCTTCTCGGCCTGCGCGAGACGCGCCGCTGGGACAATGAGGACGGCCGCTTCACCCTTGTCTTCATGGCCCCCGAGGGGCAGGAGGACTGCCCGGTCGAGCTCACATACAACTGGGACGGCGACGAGGGCCTGCCCTCGGACAGCCGCCATTTCGGCCATCTCGCCTATTCGGTGGAGAATATCTACGAGATGTGCCGGCATCTCATGGAGAACGGCGTCACCATCAACCGCCCGCCCCGCGACGGGCGCATGGCCTTCGTGCGCAGCCCCGACAACATCTCCGTGGAACTGTTGCAGGAGGGCGCGGCGCTGCCCCCCGCCGAGCCCTGGACCAGCATGGAGAATGTCGGCCACTGGTAGGCCGTGGCCGGTCGCGGCCCGATTTCAGTAGATATACCTGATCTGGTCGCTCCAGTAGCGTTCCACCCGGCGCAGCGCGCCTGTCACCTGGTCGAGCCCGTCCGGCCCCAGCACGCCGCGCCCCTCGAGCCCTTCGGCATGGCGCTCGAAGAGCGCGGCCACCACCTCGCGGATGCCGCGCCCCTTCTCGGTCAGCCGCACCCGCACCGCGCGCCGGTCCACCTCGCATCTCTGATGGTGCATGTAGCCCGTCTCGACCAGTTTCTTGAGGTTGTAGCTGACATTGCTGCCCTGGTAGTAGCCGCGCGATTTCAGCTCGCCCGCCGTCACCTCGTTCTCGCCGATATTGAACAGCAAGAGCGCCTGCACCGGGTTGACCTCAAGGATGCCGAGCCGCTCGAACTCGTCCTTGATCACGTCGAGCAGCAGCCGGTGCAGCCGCTCCACCAGCGCGAGCGCCTCGAGATAGCCGGTAACGAAGGCGGCGCGCGCCGGGGGCACGCCAAGGGGCCTCTGAAAGCTCATCGAAATCTCCCTTGCGGTCGCGTCGCGGGGGAGATTGCGGGAAAACCGCCAATAATCGGTTAAACCGCGCGGCAGGTGTCTAAAATCCGCGCTATTTCCCGGCGCAGGCGATGCGCGCGATATCGTCGATCAGCGCGGCGAAGCGGGCAGGGGCGCTGCCCTGGCCCGTGACCCATTGATAGAGATCCTGGTCGTTCTCAGAGAGAAGCGCGTCGAAGAGATCGAGCGCGGGGCCGTCCATCGCGTCAAGCCGCGCCGCCGCATAGCGGCCAAGGATGATGTCCATCTCCTTGATGCCGCGGCGGTTTGCGCGCATGGACAGGCGGCGCAGGCGATGCGCGCGCGGCTCGTCACTCACCGGCTTCTTCCCGAAGCCGCGCCCGCAGCGTCTTTTCGAGCCGCGCCAGCCGGTCGGTGGAATAGACAAGCTGCGTGCGGATGTCGCGGATCTCGGTCAGAAGGCCCGAGATGTCGGGCGACAGCTCTCCCATGGCGGGCGCGTCGGGGCCTTCGCCCTCGCCCGACAGAAGCCAGAGCAGCGACACGTTCAGAAGCCCCGCCATCATCGAGAGCTTGTTGGCGCGCGGCTCCGAAAGATCGTCCTCCCAGGCCTTGAGGGTCTTGAGCTTGACGCCGAGCCGCTTGGCAAGGTCGCTCTGGCTCATGCCCGCGCGTTCGCGCGCGCCGGCGATGCGGTCGCCAAAGGTGGTGGTCTCGGGGTCGAACCAGTGCCCGGTGGTCTCGGTCATCGCGCTGTCCTTTCCGGCGAAGCTGCTTGATCGCTCTCCGTGGGCACCCTAAGAGGTTTGGCAGGTGAATTCAAACCGGAGCCGACCATGTCTCGCCTGTCCGCGACGCTCGCCCGCGTGAAGCCCTCTCCGACCATCGCGGTCACGACCAAGGCGCAGGAACTGAAGGCTGCGGGGCGCGACGTGATCGGCCTCGGTGCCGGAGAGCCGGATTTCCCCACGCCCGGGCATATCCGCGCGGCGGGCATCCGCGCGATCGAGGAGGGCAAGACGCGATACACCGCCGTCGACGGCATCCCCGAGCTCAAGGCGGCGATCTGCGAGAAATTCCGGCGTGACAACGGGTTGCGCTACGAGCCTGCGCAGGTGAGCGTGGCCTCGGGTGGCAAGCAGATCCTCTATAACGCGCTGATGGCGACGCTCAACCCCGGCGACGAGGTGATCATTCCGGCACCCTACTGGGTGAGCTATCCCGACATGGTGCTGCTTGCGGGCGGCGAGCCGGTGATCGCCCCGGCGGGGATCGAGACGGGCTTCAAGCTCACGGCGCAGGCGCTCGAGGCGGCTATCACGCCGAAAACGCGGTGGTTCATCTTCAACTCGCCGTCGAACCCGACCGGGGCTGGGTATTCGCGCACCGAGTTGACGGCGCTGACCGATGTGCTCCTGCGTCATCCCCATGTCTGGGTGATGACCGACGACATGTACGAGCACCTTGCCTATGACGATTTCACCTTCTGCACCCCCGCCGAGGTCGCCCCCGCGCTCTATGACCGCACGCTGACCTGCAACGGCGTTTCCAAGGCCTATTGCATGACCGGCTGGCGGATCGGCTATGCGGCGGGGCCCCGGGATCTCATCGCCGCGATGCGCAAGATCCAGTCGCAAAGCACCTCGAACCCCTGCACGATCAGCCAATGGGCCGCCGTCGAGGCGCTCGACGGCCCGCATGATTTCATCGCCCGCAACAACGCGGCCTTCGTGCGGCGGCGCAACCTTGTGGTGGATCGTCTGAATGCCATTCCCGGCATCGCCTGCCCGCGTCCCGAGGGGGCGTTCTATGTCTACCCTTCGATTGCCGGGCTGATCGGCAAGGTCAGCGCGGGCGGCGCGCGGATCGACACGGACGAGGATTTCGCCACCGCGCTGCTGGAGGAAGAGGGGGTGGCGGTGGTCTTCGGCGCGGCCTTCGGGCTTTCGCCGCATGTCCGCATCAGCTACGCTACCTCGGACGAGGCGCTCGACGCGGCCTGCACGCGGATCGCGCGGTTCTGCGCCGGGCTGCGGTAAGAGGAGCATATGGCGGGCGATCTGCCGGACTATTACTTCCGCGTCCGAGAGAACGGCGCCTTCGTCTTCCGGGTCGATACGGAGAACCGGCAGCGGCGCATCGACATGGACCAGATCGCCACCGTCAACATCCGCAAGGGCGAGATCAAGCCGCACGGCGACCGGCAACTCACGCCCGAGGACATGGCCGCGATCGAAGAGTGGATGGCCGAGCGGCTGAAGCTGCTCGAACATCGCGACATCGACGACATCCTGCGCGCGGTCGATTACCTCAACACCACGGCCCAGTGGGCGCAATCGAAGGCCACCGACGATCAGCTGGAGCAGGTGACGGATGCGCTCCTGCTGGCCATGCACGATCTGCGCACGGTGCTCGTGCGCAAGAAGGCGGACCGGCTGCTCAAGGGCGGCTGACGCCCTGCGCGATGGCCGTGGCCGCGCGCGAGAGGCCGCCCGTCCCGTGCGGAATGTTCAGGGCCACCAGCCCCGCCTCGATCGCCCCGAGCGCGCCGAGGATCATGTGGGCGTTGACATGGCCCATATGGCCGATGCGGAAGAATCCGTGCCAGGCCGGATCGCCCGGCTCGGCCATGCCGAGCCCGATGCCGAGCGTGACGCCCGCATTGTCCTGCACCCATTGCCGCAGCGCCGAGCCATGCGGCGCACCGATCCGAAGCGCGGTCACGGCATGGCTGCGCAGCGCCGGGTCGGTGACGTTCATCTCCAGCGGGCCGTCGGTGCCCCAGGTCTCGCAGGCCGCCCAGATGGCGCGGGCAAGCGTCTCGTGCCTGTCCCAGATCGCCTCCATCCCCTCGTCGCGGATCAGGTCGAGCGCGGCGCGCAGCCCGTAGAGGTGATGGGTGGGCGCGGTGCCGCCGAAATACTGGTAGAACATCTCGGGCTCGGCGCGCTGCGTCCAGTCCCAGTAGCGCGGAATGGGGCCAAGGCGGCGGCGCGCCTCGGCCGCCTTCTCGGAGAACCAGACGAAGCCAAGGCCCGGCGGCACCATCAGGCCCTTCTGGCTGGCCGCAACGGTCACATCGACGCCCCAGGCGTCCATCTCGAAGCGGTCGCAGGCCAGCGAGGCGATGCAATCGGCCATGAGCAGCGCGGGATGGCCCGTTGCATCAAGAACGTCGCGCAAGCCCCTGATATCGTTTCTAACGGAGGTGGAGGTATCCACATGGGTGGCCAGCACGGCGCGGATCGCGTGGCCCGTGTCGGCGCGCAGCGCGGCCTCGACCCGGCCAAGGTCCACGGCGGCGCGCTTGCCGAAATCGAGCATCTCCACCTCGATGCCCTGACAGCGCGCCACCTCGGCCCAGCCATGGCCGAACCGGCCCGTGGCGGGCACGAGAACCCTCTCGCCCGGGGCGAGCGTATTGGCGAGCGCCGCCTCCCAGGTGCCGTGGCCGTTGCAGATGTAGATGGCCACACGGCCCCTGGTGCGCGCCACGTCACGCAGGTCGGGGATGAGGCCCGCCGTCATCTCGACCAGCTCCCCCTCATAGATGTTGGGGGCCGAGCGGTTCATCGCGCGCAGCACCTCTTCGGGCATGACCGAGGGGCCGGGAATGGCAAGATAGGCGCGGCCGTTGGCAAGGCTCATGGGGTCGTCTCCAGCGGGATGTTCCGGGGATGGTCCGGCGCGACCTTACGCCGGTTTCGGGCAGCGTCAACGGGGGCTGCTCAGCCGCGAAAGCCGGTGGCGACGACGAATTTCTCGGAACTGTCGGCGCGCGAGGCGGGCGGCTTGACATTGGCGACCTTGTCGAACCGTTGCTTGAGAAGCTTCTGCAACTCGCCCTCGGTCCCGCCCGCCAGCACCTTCGAGACGAAGGTGCCGCCCTCGGCCAGCACGTCGAAGGCCAGATGCGCCGCCGCCTCGCAGAGCGCGATGATGCGCAGATGGTCGGTCTGCTTGTGCCCCGAGGAGGCGGCGGCCATGTCGGACATGACCACATCCGCCTTGCCGCCGAGCCACCCCTTCACCTTCTCGTCCGCGCCATCCTCCATGAAGTCGATCTGATGGATCTCGGCCCCGGCGACGGGCTCGACCTCCTGCAGGTCGATCCCCAGCACAAAGCCCTGCCGCTTGCCCGGCTTTTGCCCGAGCGCGTTGACGCGCGGCACCGCCACCTGCAACCAGCCGCCCGGCGCGCAGCCCAGATCGACCACACGCGCGCCGGGTACGAGAAAGCGGTATTTGTCGTCCAGTTCCATGATCTTGTAGGCGGCACGGCCGCGATAGCCCTCGGCCTGCGCGCGCTTGACGTAAGGATCGTTGAGCTGGCGTTGCAGCCAGCGCGTCGAGGAGGCCCGCCGCCCGCGCGCCGTCTTGACCTTCACGGTCAGGTCGCGCATCCCGCGCCCGGAAGTGTTCCTGCCATCAGGCCCCTTGGCCATCACGCCTCTCCCTCTTCAAGCACCCCGTCGGCGGCCATCTGCGCATAGAGCATCCCCTCGCGCAGCCCGCGATCGGCGACCGAGAGCCGGTCGGTGGGCCAGCAGCGCAAAAGCGCCTGAAGGATCGCGGCGCCGGACATGATCAGCGTCTGTCGGTCCTGCCCGATGCGCGGATCGCGCCGTCGCCCCGCCGGGCCGAGCGCAAGATAGTCGCGGATCACGCGGTCGATCTCGTCGCTGGTCATGGTCAGGCCATCCACCTTGTTGCGGTCGTATCGCTTGAGTCCGAGATGGCTTGCCGCGACGGTGGTGACGGTGCCCGAGGTGCCGACGATCTGGAACCCCTCGCGCGACGGTTCGTCCTTGTAGGGGGCGAACTCGGCCAGGTTTTCCTCGAAGAACCAGCTCATCAGGGCAAAGCGGGCGGCATCGTCCTCCACGTCGCGGAACTGCTCGCGCAGCGTGGCCACGCCGAGCGGCACGCTGATCCAGTCCACCACCCGCGCCGCCGGGCCTGTCGTGGCATGGTGAAAGCCCAGATGCATCCGCATGATCGCGCGCGCGCGATCGGGCGGCGGCACGTCGCGCAGGTCGATCCAGACAAGCTCGGTCGAGCCGCCGCCGATATCCACGACCAGCAACTGTTCGGTGCCGGGGCTCACCAGCGGCGCGCAGGACACCACGGCAAGGCGCGCCTCTTCCTCGGGCGGGATGATGTCGAGCCGAAGCCCGGTCTCGCGCTCGATCCTGGCCATGAACTCGCGCCCGTTCGTGGCGCGGCGGCAGGCTTCGGTCGCCACGAGCCGCATCCGGGCAACGCGGTGGCGGCGCAATTTCTGGTGACACACGCGCAGGGCCTGGATGGTGCGGTAGATCGCCGCGCGCGACAGACGCCCGGATCTTTCCAGCCCGGCCCCAAGCTGAACGGATTTCGAGAAACTGTCCACCACATGGAACTGCGCGCCCTCGGGGCGGGCAATCAACATGCGGCAACTGTTCGTTCCGAGATCGAGCGCCGCGTAAAGCGGCGGACGATCCGGGAGGCTCGGCGCGGGGCTCTCTACCGGTGTCGGGATAGCGCCCGCACCAATCGGACGCTTGGGCGCCATGACGTCACGCCCTCCATTGCAAGTTGTCTCAAGCGTAGAGCGATCCGGTCCGGCGCGCAAGGGCCGCAGGTGCCTCAGGCGGATTTGGCGGTCGGGTCTCGGCGGCGCTCGGCGTGCAGGGCACGGCCGCGCTGCACCGCGTCCCTGGCCCCCACCTCGTCCAGCCAGCGGGCGAAATGCGGCTTGTCCTCCAGCGTCTGCTGCTGCCCCTCCCAGAGCGAGCACCACCCCCAGAGCGCCATGTCCGCGATGGAATAGAAATCCCCCGCCACGTAGCGATTGGCCGCCAGCTGCCGGTCGAGCACGCGATAGAGCCGCGCCACCTCGCCGCGATAGCGGTCCTTGGCATAGGGGATGTCTTCCTTCGCGAACTTCAGGAAATGATGCGCCTGACCGGCCATCGGCCCGACGCCGCCCATCTGCCACATGAGCCATTGTTCCACCGCGATCCGTTCGCGCTCGGTCTCGCCCAGAAACCGCCCGGTCTTGCGCGCGAGATAGAGCAGGATCGCGCCCGACTCGAAGATGTGGATCGGCGCGCCGTCCGGCCCGGCGGGATCGGTGATCGCCGGGATCCGGTTGTTGGGCGAGATGGCGAGGAACGACGGCGCATGCTGATCGCCCGCGCCGATGTCGATGAGATGGCAGCGATAGGGCAGGCCCATTTCCTCGAGTGCGATGGACGCCTTCCAGCCGTTGGGCGTGGGCCAGTAATAGAGGTCGATCGGATCCTGCATGGCGTCTTCCTGTCCGGGGCAACCGGGTCAGAATGACGCTTTGCGGCCCATTGGCAAGGGGATTTCGGCCAGGATCCGGGACCAGCGCGGGGCGGCGCGTTCGGGCAGGGCGGCGCGCAGCTGCGCGAGCGACAAGCGTTCGGGTGCCCGCAGAAGCGCCCCGTAGAAGGGCAGCGCCCCGGGCCGCGTGTAGGGCGACCAGTGGCAGATGCGCGCAGCGGGCGGGGCGATGCCGAAGCCCGCGCCGCGCAGCACCGCGAGCGTGTCGGGATCGTCGAGTTGCAGCGTGAGGACATTGGCCCCGCTCGGCAGGGCAAGGCCGAGGCTGCGGTCGCCCCGCGCCGGCGGCGCGATCAGGCATTCCAGCAGGAAATCGTAAAGGTCGTTCTCGCGCGTGGTGACATTGATGATCTCGGCGGCGCGGCCTGCGGGCGTGGCAAGCGCCTCGGCGGCGTGGCGGCCGAACTCGGCCCCGGCAAGCAGGATCACGCGCCCGAGCGCGCCCGGCTCGAGATGGCCGAGCGCCGAGAGCACGACCCGCGCGCCGAAGGAATGGGCGATGGCATGCACCGGACGATCGGGCAGGCGGGTGCGCAGGGCGCGGATCGTGGCGGCCAGCGCCGCGCCCGCGCGCGCCGCCTCGCGGTAGGCGCGCCAGAGCGAGCCGCGCGCGTGCCAGCCGAAGCCCACGGCGAGCCCCTCATCGGGGCGCATGCCGTCGAAGCCAAGACCGCGCGGCCAGGACACCACCTTGAAACATTCGCGCTCGGGCGAGAGCGAGAAGATGTGGCGGTGCGGGCATTCCTTGGCATGGCCGGGGGTATATTTGAACCCGTGCACCATGACGATCACGGGGCCGGGCCCGGGATCGGGCATCGCTTCGGGCAGATCGTCCCCGGCATTCAGGTGTATGAGCGGCATGGTCCCGACCCCACAACATCTTGTGGCGAGGGGATAGGCGCGCCATATGTCGGCACCGCGACGCTTTGGTTAAACTACCGTGACAGAGTTGACGCGGCCGCAAGCTGCGGCTAAAGCGCCACATGTGGCGATTTGTTACCGGATTGCGGGCCACGTTAAACAATTCCGCTAAAGAGGTCAGGAGAAAGCCCCCTTTCGCTTGACCGCGGCGGGGGCTTTTTCACTTGGGCCGCGCGCCCGGAGGACGGACATGAAGACACGCACGAAACTGGTTCATGGCGGCACGCGGCGCAGCCAGTGGGGCGAGGTGAGCGAGGCGCTCTTTCTGACCCAGGGCTTTGTTTACGAGACCGCCGAGGCGGCGGAGGCGCGGTTCCTCTCGGCGGGGCCGGACGAGTTCATCTATGCCCGTTACGGCAATCCCACGGTGGCCATGTTCGAAGAGCGCATCGCCGCGCTGGAGGGGGCGGAGGATGCGTTCGCCACCGCCTCGGGCATGGCGGCGGTGTCGGGGGCGCTGACCTCGCTGCTGCGGGCGGGCGATCATGTGGTGGCGGCGCGGGCGCTTTTCGGCTCGTGCCTCTACGTGCTCGAGGAGGTGCTGACGCGCTTCGGCGTCGAGGTGACATTCGTGGATGGCACCGACCTTGAGCAATGGCGCGCCGCGATCCGGCCCGATACCCGCGCGCTGTTCTTCGAGTCCGTCGCCAACCCGACGCTGGAACTGGTCGATATCGCCGCGGTGGCGGAGCTTGCCCATGCGGCGGGGGCCGTGGTGGTGGTGGACAATGTGTTTGCCACGCCGGTCTATTCGGGCGCCATCGCGCAGGGGGCCGATGTGGTGGTCTATTCGGCCACCAAGCATATCGACGGGCAGGGACGGTGCCTGGGCGGGGTGGTGCTGGGCAGCCGGGACTATATCCGCAAGGTGCTCGAGCCCTACATGAAACATACTGGCGGCGCGCTCTCGCCCTTCAACGCCTGGGTGATGCTCAAGGGGCTGGAGACGATCGACCTGCGCGTGCGCGCGCAATCGGCCAGCGCGCAGAGGATTGCCGAGGCATTGCAGGACGATGCGCGGGTGCGGGTGATCTATCCGGGGCTTGCCGAGCATCCGCAGCACGCGCTCGCGCTGCGGCAGATGGGGCAGGGGGGCACGGTGCTCGCGCTCGAGATCGAGGGCGGGCAGGCGGCGGCCTTCCGCTTTCTCAACGCGCTGGAGATCGTGCTCATCTCCAACAACCTGGGCGATGCGAAATCCATCGTGACGCATCCGGCCACCACCACCCATCAGCGCCTGGCCGTCGAACGGAAGGCGGCGCTCGGCATCACGCCGGGGCTGGTGCGGCTCAGCGTCGGGCTCGAGGACCCCGAGGATCTGATCGACGACCTGCGCGGCGCGCTTCGGGCGGCGGCGGGCTAGCGAAAGGCGCGTCGGAAATGATCCGGCCTGTCGGTTTTGACGTATGGTCTTACGTGAATGGCAAACACGATGGAAACGGCCTATGTTTCCCTCGTGACGAGCGGACAGGGAATTTTCCGTATGAACGTGCATCCGTCTGACATGCGGCCCGTCCCCGACCGGGACGAGGCGAAGGAAGCTCTGGCGCGGCTCCGGGCCTGGGCGTCCACGGCCACCCCCGAGGAGGTGGCCGATCTCGATCCGGCCATCGCGCGGCTGTTGCCCGGTGCAGCGGTGACCAACTATCCCGCGCTTGCGCGCGATTATCCGGAAGATTTCGCCGCGACCGACGCCTATCGCGCCACCCTGCCAGACCTTCAGAACGGGCCGGCCTCGCTCATCCGCGGCACGAAGCAGCACCTGCAGCATGTGGGCATATCCAATTTCCGCCTGCCCATCCGCTACCACACGCGCGACAATGGCGATCTCACGCTTGAAACCTCCGTCACCGGAACGGTGAGCCTCGAGGCGGGCAAGAAGGGCATCAACATGTCGCGCATCATGCGCAGCTTCTACAAGCACGCCGAGAAGACCTTCAGCTTCGAGGTGATGGAGGCGGCGCTCGCCGATTACCTGAGCGATCTCGACACGCTCGATGCGCGGTTGCAGATGCGGCTGTCCTATCCGGCGCGGCTGCGCTCGCTGCGCTCGGGTCTGGAAGGGTATCAGTATTACGACATCGCGCTCGAACTGGTGGAAAAGGACGGGGTGCGGCGCAAGTTCATGCATCTCGATTACGTCTATTCCTCGACCTGTCCCTGTTCGCTGGAGCTGAGCGAGCACGCGCGCGCCACGCGCGGTCAGCTGGCCACGCCGCATTCGCAGCGCTCGGTGGCGCGTCTCTCGGTCGAGCTGGTGGCCGGGGACTGCCTGTGGTTCGAGGATCTGATCGAGCTTGCCCGCCGCGCCGTGCCGACCGAGACGCAGGTCATGGTCAAGCGAGAGGACGAGCAGGCCTTTGCCGAGTTGAACGCCGCCCACCCGATCTTTGTCGAGGATGCCGCGCGGCTCTTCTGCGAGCAGTTGCTGGCCGATCCGCGCATCGGCGATTTTCGTGTGGTGGCCAGCCATCAGGAAAGCCTGCACAGCCATGACGCGGTGAGCGTGCTGACCGAGGGCGAGACCTTCGCCGCCACCAGCCTCGAGCCGCGTCTCTTCCAGACCCTGGTGCATGGCGGCTGAGCTTCTGCCCGATCTTCGGGCTGAACGATGCGCGGCGTCGGCGGGGCATTGCTCCATGTGCATGATGTGATTTGACCTCGCATGGTTTTTGCTGCATTGCAGCAAGAGACGGGCGCAACACGCCTGTCACCTGTTCGTGCCATCATGGCCGTCACCTGACGAAGAGGATCAGAACTCATGCTTGCACCCGATCTGCCGCTCAAGCTGTCTGCCGCCAGCATCCGGCTGACCGGCTACATGGTCGAAACCCAGTTGCGAATCGCCCGGATCATGACCGAGGCGGGTCTGCGCGCCACGCCCTTCGGACCGCTTTTCAGGACCGCAGAGGCCCCCGCGCGCACCGCGTCCCCGGCAAGGCCGCGTGCCGCACGCGCCGCTGCCGAGCCTGCGGCAAAATCCGCGACCCCGGCCAAACCGTCGCTGCCCGTGATCAAGGAAGAGCCCTCGGCGACGAAACCCGAACCGGTGGCCAAGCCCGCCCCCGCGGCGAAGCCGCAAGCCAGGACCGCCCGGAAGCCCGTGCCGAAGGCCGAATCCGCGTCGTCGCGGCCCGCCCCTGTGGCGCAACCATCGCCCGCGCGCGCCGCGGCACCCGAGCCGAAAGCGGATCGGCCCGTGACGCCCGCCGCGCCGGCCAAACCGGCCGACACGGCCGGGCTCGACACTGCGCCCAAGCGTCCGCGCGCGCCCTCGGCCCCGCCGCCGCTTCCCGTGCGCGCATCAAAAGTCGAGACGGAATAAGGGCTTGACTGGTCGGGATGCGCGCGGCGCAACCCGGCCATTCGGTTTTGGCGCTCGTCATCCCGGCCCCCGTGCCCTAGATTCAGTTCAGGGAGGAAACGCATCACATCCGTGAGGTTTCCAGATGACCACCACCACCACCACCGAAATTTCCTCCACCCTGCGTCCGGGGTTCTGGACGCGGTTTGTCGAGGCGCTTGCCCGCGGTGTCGAGCGCAGCGCGCGGCTTCGGTCCCGCCGCGCCCGGATCGAGGCGCTCGAGGCGAAATCCGATGCCGAGCTCGCGCGTCTCGGTATCCGCCGCGACGAGATCGCCTATCACGTCTTCAGGGACATGTTCTACGCCTGAGCGGCGCAGATCCCCACGGCCCGCGCCCGGCAAGCGGGCGGGGCCTGTGCTGCAATGCGGCAACACCTTGCCGATCCCGGTCGCGGTCCCGCGATTCGGGAGGTTCGATATGATAGACTGCGCCTTGGGGAGGAACGTCTCGCAACCGACGAGAAGGGCACCCGATGACCGCAGATCGCCTAGACCCCCGTTTCCTGCCCGCCGGATGGCGGCGCGATCTCGACACGTTCCTTGCCGAACGCGCGGCGGGCATGAACGCCTTCATGCTCTCGCGCAGGCGCGTCGAGAGCGTCATGCGCCTTCAGGCGCTGAGCGACCGCGACCTTGCCGCGATGGGGCTCAGCCGCGCCGATATCCCGGCCTTCGTGTTCGAGGATCTGCTGACAGAACCGGCCTGAGACCGCGCAGCCGTGCCGCTTGACAGGGGCAGACCCCCGCGCCAAGGCTGCGCCTCATGTTCGATGTGCGCCCCGTGGGATATCTGGTCGGGCTCATGGTCATGGCCATGGGGGCGACCATGGCCTTGCCTCTGCTGGTGGACATCGCCGAGGGGCGCGAGCACTGGCCGGTCTTCGCCGAAAGCCTGATCGTGACCTGTCTGACCGGCGGTCTGGTGGCGCTTGCCTGCCGCAATTCGGTGGGGCAGGGGCTCAGCATCCAGCAGGCTTTCCTGCTCACCACCGCCGTCTGGGTGGCGCTGCCGCTGTTCGGGGCGCTGCCCTTCATGCTGGGCGAGACCCGGCTCGGCCTTGTCGATGCGATCTTCGAATCGATGTCGGGCATGACGACGACCGGCACCACCGTCATCGCCGGGCTCGACGACCTGCCGAAGGGGCTTCTGCTGTGGCGCGGCATCCTGCAATGGCTGGGCGGGCTCGGGATCGTCATCGTGGCGCTGGTCTTCCTGCCCGAGATGCGCGTGGGCGGCATGCAGTTCTTTCGTGCCGAGGGATTCGACACGCTGGGCAAGGCGCTGCCGCGCACCGTGGATATCTCCAAGGGGGTGCTCAACATCTACCTGGGACTGACGGCGGTCTGCACGGTGAGCTATCTCGCGCTCGGGATGGATGCCTTCGACGCGACCGTTCACGCGCTCACCACCGTGTCCACCGGCGGCTTCTCGACCATGGATGCCTCCTTCGGGGCGTTTCCCGGTGCGCCGCAATATGCCGCGACCCTGTTCATGATCCTCTCTTCGGTTCCTTTCGTGCGGCTGATGCAGCTTGTTTACGGCGACGCGAAACCGCTCTGGCGCGACACGCAGGTGCGCACCTATGTGCGCTGGCTCTTCTACGCTTTCGCGCTGATCGCGGCCTATGACATCCTTGCCCTCGGCCGGTTCGAGGAAGAGCGCCTGCGCGAGCGGCTCTTCAACGTCGTGTCGATCTTTTCCGGCACCGGCTTCGGCGACGGGGACGTGACGGCCTATGGCCATTTCTCCTTTGCCATCCTGATCATCGTCGGCGCGATCGGCGGCTGCACGAGTTCCACCGGCTGCTCGATCAAGATCTTCCGCTACCAGATCATGCTGCGCGCGCTCGGCCAGCAGGCGCGGCGGATCTTCCACCCCTCCTCGGTGCTGGTGCTGCGCCACGAGGGGCGGCGGGTGGAGGACGAGGTGCTGCAATCGGTGATGCTGCTCTTCACCATGTATATCCTCTCGCTTGGCCTCTTCTCGGTGGCGCTCGAACTGACCGGGCTCACGCTGATGGAATCGGTCACCGGGGCATGGACCGCGATTTTCAACATCGGCCCGGCCTTCGGCCCGAGCGTGGGGCCGACCGGCTCGGTCCAGGCTTTCCCCGAGGCGGCGAAGGCGCTGATGATCCTCGCCATGCTCATGGGACGGCTCGAGATCATCGCCGTGATCGTGCTTCTGGTGCCGCGCTTCTGGCGGCCCTGAGCGCGCTCAGTAGACGTCGCGCCCGCCGCGCGTGGCGATATAGGACGGACATTCGGGCCGCGACGTGTTGATGATGAGATACCACACCACCTCGCCCGGTCGGCCCGCGCGCGAATACTGGCAGCCTGCGGGATGCGTCCACCACTGGCCGGGATGGTCGGCGGGGGGTGTTATCCGGCTGGTGCCGCCATGGATGGCCGTGGTGTAACCGCCGTGATCGGGCTCGGGCCCGGCAAGGGCCGCGGGCGCGGCCAGACAGGCACAACAGGCGGCCAGGGCGATGGGGTGTCCGGTCATGATCTCTCTCCGTGCTTCTGGGCGGGCCGCGCCCGGAAGGCGCGGCTCCGGAGCCGATCACGCCCGACGCGCGCGGCCCGCCGGGGCCGTCTTCGTGGCAGGATCGGGGCGTTTGGAGAAAATTATTCCCAACAGCTCACGAGCACGGTCATCGCCGCGGCCCGGTCGCTGAGCGTCTCGGCCGAGAGATCGCCCGCCGCGCGCGTGGTCTGCGGGGCGATGCCGCCGCGCACCAGCACCTCCTGCAGCGCGCCGTTGCTGGCGGCAAAGCTCACGCCCTCGGGCAGGCTGCGCCCCTCGGGCGCGCCGGGCACCAGCATCCCCAGCACCGCGCCGCCCGCATCCACCACCGGCCCGCCCCGGTCGCCGGGCCGCGCGGCCAGCGCGAGCCGCGTCAGATGCGCCTCGCCCGCAAGCCCGCCGATCTCCTCGACCTGGCCGAAGGTCACGCTCGGCGCGTCGAGCAGCCCCTCGTAGGAATAGCCCGCCACCGCCACCCGCGCCAGGCGTGGCGGCGCGGCCTCCTGGAAGCGCGCCACTTCCATGGGCGCAAGCGGTTCGCGCGGCCGCAGGATGGCGATGCCGAGCCGCTCGTCCACATGGGCGATATCGGCGCGATAGGTCTCGTCAAGCGTGATGCGCCCGCAGCCGCGCACCGCCTCGAGCGTGGTCAGCACCGCGCCGTGCGGATCGACGAAGAAGCCCGAGCGCGAGAGCCTGGGCCGCCGCAGTTCGAGACCGGAAACGAGGTCGCGGCGTCCGGTGCCCGCCGCCGGTGCGGCGACCGGCGGCAGCGTGCCGGGCAGTCGGGCAAAGCTTTGCTCCATCGCGGCCAGGAGCCGGGTGCGCCGCTCCTCGTCCCCGGCGGGCCAGACCAGGGTAAAGCCCTTGATCTCCCCATTCTCAAGCCAGGCGCGGGTATGAGAGACGAGGCGCGCATTCGCGCCGGTGAGCGTAAAGCTGTCCGGCCCGAGGTTGCGCTCTCCCTCCTCGGGCACGATCTCGAGGCTTTGCAGAATGTCGTAGAGCGCGCTCAGCGTCACGCGGTCGCCCGGCTGGCTGATGAGCAGCACCCGCGCGGGCAGATCGCCCGTGGCGGTGTAATGGGCAAAGGGCGGCTCGTGACGGTCGAAGGCCACGATGCCGAGCGGCAGCACCATCTCGATGCCCGCTTCCGCATCGCGCACGGTCTTGAGCCCGAGCCCGTCCAGAACGGCATTGTATTGGCGCAGCAGTTCCGCGCGCTGGCGCGTGGTCAGCACGCCTGTCGCCTCGAACCCGTTGCGGCGCTGCCATTCGGCCATGGCCGCGCGGGTGCCCTGGCCGAAGGCCGCGTCAATGGCCCCCCGGTAGACCCCGGCCCATTCCAGCGCGACCTGAAGCGCGGCGCGCTCCTCGCGGCTCAGGCGCGCCTCGCTTGCGCGGGCCTCGCGCAGGGTCTCGTCGGGCGCGGCGGGGGTCGCGGCCGGCTCCGGCAGCGGGGTCGCGGAGGGCAGGGGGGCGGCCCCCACCGGCCAGAACCGCTGTCCGTAATCGGCGGCTTGCGCGATATAGCTGTCGCGCGCGATCACGCCCTCGGCGCGATAGACCCGGAGCACACGCGCCGCCTCGTCCTCCCGATAGGGGCCGAGCGCGATCGCATACCATCCACCGCCGAGCGCGAAGCCGTTCACATCGGGCAGGCGCGCGGCAATCGCCCGCGCCCGCGCCCGCGCCTCGGCAAGGCTCGGCTGCGCCTCGATCTGCACGAAAACGGTGGCCCCGTCGCCCGGCCCGGTCTGGGCGCGCAGAAGGGCCGGGGCGAGAAGCAGCAACAGAACAAGGGCGGTAACGAAACGCATCATGATCCTTCCCGAATGGTCGTGCCCTGGGTCCGTGTCGCGGGACATCCGGCCCGTTCCCGCCGTTCT
>MDTD01144941.1_pt1 | contig 19001 bp, 17 predicted proteins | sample 811221 | NCBI WGS metagenome assembly MDTD01 (sample SAMN05326646, study PRJNA326480) | marine metagenome | isolation source: seawater | place: Pacific Ocean: South West | collected 2011 | reverse complement strand
CCGAGTGGTGGAATTGGTAGACACAAGGGACTTAAAATCCCTCGATAGAAATATCGTGCCGGTTCAAGTCCGGCCTCGGGTACCATTAAAAAAGGCAATTTACTGAATTATTGAATTAGAAGATAAGATATCTTTTTAAAACTCAATAAGGTATTATTTTTGCACTTAATTAACTCCAAAGAGGGATATTAATGAATAGTGAAAATTCTCAGGATAAAAATAAAGGACTAAATCTTCTTGATTTAATTATAATCCTTTGGAATAGAAAAATTTTAATAACAACATTAACATCTTTTGCAGCAATTTTTTCAGTTCTTTATGCGTTGTCTCTTCCAAATATATATACCTCTCAGGCAATACTTTCACCCTCAGGTTCTGATGATTCATTAAGTAGTAAACTTGGAGCCTTTTCTGGTCTTGCTGGTCTTGCTGGTGTTTCAATTCCAGGTGATTCTGGTGATAAAACTTCGGAGGCAATGGCAAGGATTAGATCATATGATTTCTTTGTAAATGAATTTCTACCATATATTAAATTAGAAAATTTAATGGCAACCAAAAAGTGGGATTTTAAGACTAATACACTTATATATAATGAAAAAGACTTTGACGAAAAAAACTCAAGGTGGGTAAGAAAGGTAAAGTTTCCTAGAAAACCAAAACCTTCAAATCAAGAAGCGTACAAAGTATATGGTGAAATTCTTGTTGTTTCACAAGATCTAAAAACATCTTTTGTTACTATAAGTATTGATCATAAATCTCCTCATATCGCCAAAGAGTGGCTAAATTTAATAATAAAAAATATAAATGAACACATGAGGCAACTGGATAAAACCATTGCGGCCAATTCAGTTGAGTACCTTAATTCAACTGCACAAAGTACAAATATATCTCAAATTAAAACTGTTATTTCAAAACTTTTAGAAGATCAAATGCAAGACTTGATGCTTGCTGAAGCAACGGCAGATTATGTTTTCACACCAATAGCTTCTCCAATAGCACCCGAGAGAAAGTCAAAGCCTGTAAGAGCTGTCATATGTATTTTGATAACCATGTTAGGATTTATGATAAGTATTATGATATCAATAGGACTTCACTTTTATCCTCTTAAGAAATGACTTTAATGCTAGAGACTTCAATTCAAAGATTATTTAATCTATAAGATTATGATGAACGCAACATGGTTATCAGATTCAAAAATTGCTGTCATTGGCTTAGGTTATGTTGGTCTTCCTTTGGCTGTAGAGTTTGGGAAAGATCGAGATGTGGTAGGTTTTGACATAAATTCTAACAGAATTAATGAGCTGAATAATCAAATAGATTCAACTTTAGAAGTAAGTAATGAAGATCTACTTCAATCAAAAAATTTAACTTTTACAAATGACGTTAGCAAAATATCGGAGTGCAATATTTATATAATCACAGTTCCAACTCCAATTGATGAAAATAATTGCCCAAATCTCAATCCTTTAAAAAAAGCATCTGAAATGATAGGAAGTGTTCTTAACAAAAAAGATTTAGTAATATTTGAATCTACAGTATACCCTGGTGCAACTGAAGAAGTTTGCGTTCCAATTCTCTCAGCTAAATCAAATCTAGAATTCAATAAAGATTTTTTTGTGGGATATAGTCCTGAACGAATTAATCCCGGTGACAAAGAAAATACATTAACTTCAATCAAGAAGATTACCTCGGGCTCAACTCCAGAAATAGCATCAATGGTAAATGAATTATATTTATCTATAATAACTGCAGGCACACATCTAGCTAGTTCAATTAAAGTCGCTGAGGCTGCAAAAGTAATTGAAAATACTCAACGTGATTTGAATATCGCAATTATTAATGAATTTACAAAAATTTTTAACATTTTGAATATTGATACTCAAGAGGTTTTAGATGCAGCAGGCACGAAATGGAATTTTTTAGATTTTAAACCTGGTTTAGTAGGCGGGCATTGTATATCTGTAGATCCATATTATCTTACACATAAAGCTAATGAGGTAGGGTATCAGCCTGAAGTAATTTTAGCTGGAAGAAGAATTAATGATGGAATGGGATCATATGTTGCAACTGAATTAGCAAAGGAATTATCAAGAAAAAAAATTCATATTGATGAGGCTAATATTTTGATTCTTGGTTTTACATTCAAAGGTGATTGTCCTGACGTAAGAAATACTAAAATTATAGATATATATAAAGAACTTGAAAGTTACAACATGAATGTTGATGTTCATGATCATTGGGCCTGTGAGCAGGACGTTAAAAAAGATTATGGCCTTGTTCTTTTAAAAGAATTAGAACATAGAAAATATGATGCAATTATATTAGCTGTAGACCACAGTGATTATAAATTATGGGGTGAAGAAAAAATTCGTAGTTTTGGAAAAGAAAATCATATTATTTATGACTTGAAATATGTATTACCATTAAACTCTTCTGATAAAAGGCTTTAAATAAAAGTAGTATAAGTATTAAGCAGGAATATATAAAAAGCATATTTTAAAAGGATCTGATTATGAAAAAAAATATTGCTGTTGTTGGTTGCGGACATTGGGGGAAAAACCTAGTTCGTAATTTTTATGAAATTAATTCTCTTTATGCTGTATGTGATCCTAACGAAGAATTAGCTAACAAATTTTCAAATGAATATGATGTTAAAAGTTTATCATTCAACGATATACTCTTAAATAATGAAATAGAAGGAGTTGTTTTAGCAGTTCCTGCTCCGCTTCATGCAAAAATGGCAATTGATGCTTTAAATTCAAATAAGCATGTTTATGTCGAAAAACCTCTTGCTATGAACCAAGATGAGGCCTTTGAAATGATTAAGATTGCTAAAAAAAATGAAATGCAGATGATGGTTGGACATTTGCTTCAATATCATCCTGTATTTATTAAATTACGTGAAATGGTTAAAAATGATTTTATCGGCAAATTGGATTATGTTTACTCTAATAGATTGAGTTTCGGCAAATTACGATCTGAGGAGGATGTAATATGGAGCTTTGCGCCTCATGATATTTCGATGATATTATCATTGGTTTCAACCGATCATGTAACCGTAAGAGCAGAATCATCATCAATCATTCAAGATGATATTGCTGATAAATCAATAATCCATTTAAATTTTTGTAATGGGCTAAAATCTCATATATTTGTTTCCTGGCTTCATCCTCATAAAGAGCATAAGCTTGTAGCAATTGGAAAACAGGGGATGTTGGTTTTTGACGATTCAAAGCCATGGAGCGAAAAGCTATCATACTATAATCATAAGGTTGATATTAGTTCTTCGCCTGAGTTATTAAAATCAGAACTTGAATATATTGATGTAAGTGAATCTGAGCCTTTAAAAAATGAATGTAAGCACTTTAAAGATATCGTAAATAAGAACATTAAACCATTTACTGACGGGCTTGAAGGCCTTAATGTTCTTAATGTATTATCTGCTGCATCAGAATCATTAGAAAAAAATATGTCAATTAAGGTTAATTTATAAAATGGCAACTAAAGAAAAAGATTTTTATATTCATGAATCATCATATATTGATGAGGATGTTTCAATTGGTGCTGGCACAAAAATATGGCATTTTAGCCATATCTTAGGAAATTGTTCTATTGGTAAAAATTGCTCACTGGGACAAAATGTGGTTATTGGACCAAACGTTAAAGTTGGCAATAATGTAAAAATACAAAATAATGTTAGTGTTTATGAGGGAGTAACGCTAGAAGACGACGTCTTTTGTGGCCCATCTTGTGTATTTACAAATGTTAATAATCCAAGATCAGAAATAGTAAGAAAAGATGAATATCGAAAAACTATCGTGAGTAAAGGTGCATCAATTGGTGCAAATGCAACTATAATTTGTGGTAATGATCTTGGTAAATATTGTTTTATTGGTGCGGGTTCAGTTGTTACAAAAGATGTTCCATCCTTTGCATTAGTAGTGGGAACTCCTGCAAAAAGAATAGCATGGATAAGTAGAGCTGGGGCGCGACTAGGAAAAGATTTAATTTGTCCAATAGATGGAACTAAATATAACTTATTATCTGAAAATTTATTAGAGGAAAATAAATGAGTGAGTACTCCGAGCCATTGAAGTTTATAGATCTTGCTGAGCAGCAGAAAACTATAAGACTCGAAATTGATAATGCTGTTAAGAAGGTTTTAGATCATGGCATTTACATTATGGGCCCAGAGGTCAAAGAGTTCGAACAAGAATTATGCAAGTTTTCTCAAGTTAAACATTCTTTAACATGTGCAAATGGCACTGATGCTCTCTCTCTAGTCTTAATGGCATGGGGCGTAGGACCGGGAGATGCAGTATTTGTTCCATCATTTACATATGTTGCTAGTGCTGAAGCACCATCTCAGCTTGGAGCTACTCCATTCTTTGTAGATGTTGCTGAGGATACTTTTAATGTTGATCATGAAAGTCTCAAGCAAGCAATAACTGATGCAAGAAAACTTGGATTAAACCCATCTGTTGTAATAACTGTAGATTTATTTGGATATCCGTCTGATGTAGACAAAATAACTGATATAGCTCATTCAAATAACATTAAGGTCTTAGTTGATGCTGCGCAAAGTTATGGTGCGTGTTTAGATAGTAGACCAGTAGGAAGTATGGGTGATGCAACCACCACTTCTTTTTTTCCTGCAAAACCTCTTGGTTGTTATGGAGATGGAGGCGCAGTTTTTACAAATAATGATAAAGATGCAGAATTAATAAACTCTATTAGACTTCACGGAAAAGGAAAGGAAAAATATGACAATGTGAGGATTGGATTAAATTCAAGATTAGATACAATTCAAGCAGCAATTCTTATTGAAAAGCTCAAAATTTTTCCGAACGAACTTATTATGCGTCAAAAAGTAGCCAATTATTATGAAGAAGGTCTTGGCTCATACATAAAAACTCCACAAATTAAAAACTCAGCATCAAGCGCATGGGCTCAGTATACTTTAATTATTAAAAATAGAGATTTCATTCAAGAAGAACTAAAAAAAATGGGCACTCCAACTGTTATATATTATCCAAATCCATTATCTAAACAGACCGGTTACAAGCACTATCCAAGTGTAAGCAGCGGCGTGAAAACATCAGAATATCTTGCACAACATGTCTTAAGCTTACCGATGCATCCATATTTAAAAAGAGAAAATCAAAAAAAAATTATAGATTCAATTAAGGAGCTGATATAAAAATAATAGCTCCAAACAGACTATCTGTACTAATATCTTTATTTTTTTTTACTATATTATTTTATCAGCTGTCTCTATCAATACGCTTAGATATCTTTAGTACCTCACATAGCATTATAAATGTTGCTGGTTGGTATTTTTGTTTTTTAGTAAGTGTGATAAAAGTTTTTTTTGGCATGTATGAAAGACGCGTATTGATTAATGCAATGTTAATTATACTTTTATTCCTTTGTTACCTTGGTTTAAGAATTACTCTTACGTCTGGGAGTAATTTTACGGTTGATGGAATTTTAATTTCACCGAGATTTGGTTTATTCAATCTAAGCGTTATAGGCGCGGGCACTGCTCTTTTTATGTACAAATTGTTTTTATACAGTATTAATTCAAACGAAAAAATTTTACTTAAATTATTAATTTATTGCGCTCCGTTGCCCATTATTTTTACTTGTATTGAATATATACAAAACCCGATTTTATCTGAAAATTATCAATCAATAACCGATAAAACTATTATTTTATTTTCATTAATATTTCTATTTATAGAAATGGTATGGCCTGGGAGAAAACCTTTGCATGTAATAATATTTTTTGGATCTGCTTTAACTTTTTGTGTTGCAGTGATTGCATTGATTGGCTCAACAAGTATTCTTGCTTTTTGGTTAACAATTATGACTCTCATGATATGGAAATCGATATATCATGCAAATATCATCGGTAAGTTACTAATAGCATTAATTTTTTCTATTGCGATTATATACATAATCAATCTTCCATTTTTTCAAGAGATAGCTCTTGGAAGCAGATTAAAGCCACTTCTAGATGGTTCCTTTGAGATAACTTCAATAACATCAAGATATGCGCTTTTATTAACTTTTTTTGAGCAGTTTAGTATTAATCCCATTTTTGGTCATTTTAAAGCAGACGAATATATTGGCCTTGAAACAGGTAGCTATGTTCATAGTATAATCTTTTCCTTATTGACACATACAGGTATTATTGGCTTTAGCTGTATCATATTGGTAATGGTTATTATAGCTCATTCAAGGTATCGACCTCTTAGCGAGGTTGATAAATTAGCATTGTTATTAGGCGTTTTATTTTTTTTGCTTGGAAGCTTATACACTTTTTTTTCCTGGCCACCGTTTTGGTTTTTTATTGGATTTTTAATTGTAAAACCGTCACCAATCTTATTAGAAAAAATATGATAGTAATTGTTGATTATGGTTTGGGTAATCTGGGTTCAGTAAAGAACATGCTGCGCAAGATTGGAGAAGACTCAATCATTACAAGTGATCCTGCTCAGATTTTAGAATCGACCAAATTAATTCTTCCTGGAGTTGGCTCATTTGATGCCGGCATAACAAAAATTCGTAAGCTGGGCATAGAAGAAATCTTAAATGAAATGGCTATGATAAAAAAAATTCCAATTCTTGGGATTTGTCTAGGAGCACAATTAATGACTAAATCTAGTGATGAGGGCAGTGAGCCTGGCTTGGGTTGGTTTGATGCTCATACAAAAAAATTTAATCATAAGGATATCGAGGGCAAATGGCCTCTGCCAAATATAGGCTGGCGCAATGTCCAAGCCATCAACGAATATAGTTTATTGAACCAATTTGATTGTTCAAGATTTTATTTTGTTCATTCATATGTACTGACCCCTCATGATTCAAGCTTAGTATCATTAACTTCAAAATATGGTTACGAATTTGCCTGCGGCTTATCAAAAGACAATCTTCATTGTGTTCAGTTTCATCCAGAAAAAAGTCACAGTTTTGGAATGAAATTTTTAGAAAATTTTGTAAATCTATTGTAGAAATCACAAATGAACCACTCAGTCCTTCATTTAACTCATACCGATATTCGATCAGATAGCAGGATCCTTAAAGAGATGATCTCATTGGACTCTCTTTGTAGTAAGTATGGTTACATGCTCTATGGTATTGGTCTTGAGTCGAATGAAAATTCTAAAATATCTGATTCAGCTAGACATCTAAATTTAATTGTCTGCCCTAATGCACTAATTAGACCATTTAAAAAAATTAGACTCATATATCATTTTCTTCAACTAGTTATGCTCTTAATATTTTCTTTAAGAATTATCCTAAAAATTAAACCTAAAATTATTCATTGTCATGATACTCTTGTTTTGCCAATAGCTTTGATTGCAAAAATCATCTATAAATCTACCTTAATTTATGATGCACATGAGCTCGAATCCAATAGAAATTCACAAGGCTACATAAGTTCTATAATCACTAAATTTATTGAAAAGATTGCATGGAAAAACATTACACTTTTCATTACTGTAAGTCCTTCAATTTCTGAGTGGTACATTAATAATTTTGGTTACAAAGAAAATATTACCATTCTCAATTCCCCATTATTAAATCAAGATTCTGAGGTAAAAAATAGTAAATTTAATTTAAGAAAAAAACTTAATATCCAGAATGATAAAAAAATATATGTATATTTAGGAATTTTTGGTCAAGGTAGGGGTATTGAAAATATTCTAGAAGTCTTTGCTAATTTCAATATTGATGCTCATCTTCTTTTTGTTGGATGGGGTCCACTAAAAAATGAAATACAAAGATTTGTAAATTTATATAAAAATATTCACTTACATGAACCAGTTGATCATATTAATGTAGTTCCATTAGTTAAAGAATGTGATTTTGGAGTTTGCATGCTTGAATCAATATCTCTAAGCGATCATTTATGTTTGCCCAATAAATTATTTGAGTATTGTTTTGCAAATGTGCCTGTGCTTGCGTCGAATTTACCAGAACTAAGTAGAATTATAAAAAAACATGACTTGGGTGAAATATGTGCAAATAATGTTAATGATATTGCTAAAAAAATATTACATATGAATAGCATTGAGAGCAAATATAGTTTTCGTAATATTGATGTATTAAGTTGGCAGAATCAAACAAGAATTCTTAATAAAAAATATATAAAACTATTAAGCAACATATAAAAATGTAATAAAAATTTACATAAATAAATATCAGAATATAATTAAATTCATTGGAGATTGATATGTGTGGAATTTTTGGTGTTGTCGAAAATAGCTATAAAATAAATAGAAGTGACTTAAAATCATTAGCACATCATGCTAGACAAAGAGGTGTTGATGCTTCAGGTTTAGTTTTTGTTTCAGAAGATAAGACTGATATCTACAGAGCTGACTCTGATATCGATAAACTTTTGAATCAAATTAATAATGTAAAATCATCTCTTGCACTAGGGCATTCCAGACTTGTAACCAATGGATTTGCAGATAATCAACCCATTTATAGAGATGACTGTGTTTTGATACATAACGGAATTGTTACTAATTGCGATGAATTATGGCACGGTAACAGGGAAAGAAAACAGGAAATTGATTCAGAAATAATTTCTGTAATATTTTCAGAATCAATAGAAAATGGTAAAAACATTGAAGATGCAGTTAATTCAATTTTTAATGAGTGTGAAGGTGTAATTTCTGCTGCAATTTACTCTATCAAATTATCAAAATTAATATTATTTTCAAATAATGGTAGTTTGTATATAGGTAATAAAGATAATCAGACCGGATTTTCTTCTGAGGAATGGCCTTTAATAAAATCCAATTTTAAAAATATTAAACAAATCAAGGGATTTGAAGTAATTGATTTAAATCATTTAACAAGAAATAAAATTGAGGAGCATTTCCTTTTACAGAGGAGTAGGAATTCATTAGTTCCAAGCATACCTAAATTTGTAAAAAACATTCCTGAGGCAAAAATTTTAGAAAACGATGCCCCAAAACTAAAAAGATGTTCAAAATGCATACTTCCTGAAACAATGCCATATATATATTTTGATGAAAATGGAGTTTGTAATTATTGCAATAACTATGTTTTAAGAAATAAACCCAAGCCCCTTGATCAACTTATTGAATTAGTAAAGCCATACAAAAAAGCAAATCATGTAGATTGTATCGTTCCTTTCTCTGGTGGAAGAGACAGTTGCATGGCTTTGCATTTAATTCAAAAAGAACTCGGCATGAATTCTGTAGCCTATACTTATGACTGGGGTATGGTAACCGATCTTGGAAGACGCAACATTAGCAGAATGTGCGCTGCGCTTGGTGTTGAGAATATTATAGTTGCAGCAAATATTGAGAAAAAAAGAAGATGGATTAAACTCAATCTTGAGGCTTGGTTAAAAAATCCGCATCTCGGTATGATAAGTCTTTTGACTGCTGGAGATAAACATTTTTTTAGATACGTTGAGCAAGTTAAGAGACAAACTGGTGTTGGTCTAAATATTTGGGGCATTAATCCATTAGAAGTGACACATTTTAAAGCAGGTTTTTTAGGAATACCACCGGCTTTTGAGGAGACCAAGGTTTATGCAAATGGATTCTTAAATCAAGTACGTTATCAAAAGAAAAGATTTGGCCAATACTTAAGAAATCCTAGTTATCTCAATAGCTCAATTTACGACACGATTAGTGGAGAATATTGGAGAAGTGTTGCAAAAAAAGTCGATTACTTTCATATGTTCGATTATTACACTTGGGATGAAGAAGAAATTGATAAAGTTTTGGAAGAGTATAATTGGGAAAAAGCTATAGACACCTCAACATCATGGAGAATTGGTGATGGTACTGCTGCTTTTTATAATTATGTATACAATACTGTTGCAGGTTTTACCGAGCACGATACATTTAGGAGTAATCAAATAAGAGAAGGACAGATTTCAAGGGAAAAAGCACTCAAAATGGTCGCTGAAGAAAACCAACCTAGGTATCCGAATATTAAGTGGTACTTAGATGCAATTGGTGTTGATTATAATAAAGCAATAAGAGTGGTTAACAATATTCCAAAATTGTATCAGTAATAAAAATCTTTTAATTTATATGAGAAATAGGATTATTCCAATATTGCTTCTAAAAGGTGAGGGTTTATACAAAACTAGGAAATTTAAAGATCCTGTATATGTTGGAGATCCTGTTAATTGCATAAAAATTTTTAATGAAAAAGAGGTTGATGAGCTTTCTTTTTTGGACATAGAGGCAACAAAGAAAAATTCTGAGCCTAATTTTAAAGTTCTTAAAGATATTGCAAGTGAATGTTTTATGCCATTGTCATATGGCGGAGGTATCAATTCACTTGAAATGGTAAGAGAGTTGACATGCATAGGGTTTGAAAAAATTATTATTAATTCTGCAGCTTACATTGATAAAAAATTAATTCCTCAAATTGCCAAGAATTTTGGAGTATCCACTATTGTTGCTTCAATAGACGTAAAAAAGAATTGGTACGGCAAAGAACAGGTAAGAATTTGTTCTGGTAATGAGAAGATTCCATATAGTCCAGAAGAGTGGGCAGTTGAATTAGAAAACCAGGGAGCGGGAGAAATAATTATTAATTCTATAGATAATGATGGTGAGATGAATGGCTATGATTTAGATTTAATTAAGAGGATATCCAGCATAGTATCAATTCCAGTAATTGCCGCAGGTGGTGCTTCAACCATGGAAGATTTTAATAATGCTATACATAAATCAGGAGCTTCGGCTGTTGCTGCTGGAGCAATGTTCGTATTTCATGGAAAGCATCGAGCTGTTCTAATTAAGTATCCAGAGGAAAAAGATAGACAACTATTGTTTAAAGATTAGATGGTAGAAAAGATCAAAAATTTTTTCAAAACTCTTCCACTAAATAAGGCTCATTCATACTTTATGGGGAGTGCTGCAATAGTGCAATTTATTCCAATATTCACTGCTCCAATTATTGCAAGACTCTATACACCTGAAGATTTTGGTGCTTACGCAGTATTTTTTGGCTTGGTAGCAATAATATCATCATTTGCTCAGTTAGCATTTCATAATGCAATACTTTTAGCTAAGTCTGATGAAGAGGCTGCAACAGCGAATATATTATCTATTTTAATTTCAGTAATGGTGTCCCTGTCTATTTTCTTAATTGTATTGTTTATACCGGAATTTTTGATAATAAACTTATTTGGTGATTATGTTTTAAAATTATTAATTTGGTTGCCTTTAACAGTTCTTATTACAAGCTTATATACTTGTTTATATACATGGTGGATAAGAAAAGGTTACTACAAAAGATTAGGTATAAACCAGTTAGTGCTAGGCATATCTACTGCATTAATTCAAATTACAATTGGTTTTTTAGAATTTGATGCTATTGGTTTTGTAATAGCAAATTTAATTGGAAATTTATTAGCTTTAATTTTATTAGTTAAAATTGTTATTAATGATATGTTAAATATTGATCATCAATTCAACATAGAAAATGCTAAAAAACAATTGCATAAAAGAAAAGCATTAATTTTGTTTACAACTCCAGCAGGCTTAATTAACTCCCTCGCCTCTTATTTGCCAGATTTTTTTATTAATACGATTTTTGGAACTAATAAACTAGGACAATACTCTCTTGCAAATAGAATGGTAAATATGCCACTAAATTTTTTTTCCGCATCAATTCAAGATATTTTTAAAGAACAGGCGTCTAAAGAGTTTAATAATTATGGTCATTGCATGAACTCCTTCAAAAAATATCTTACCATGATGTCAATTGTCTCATTTTTTATTTTGATACCAATTATATTAATCTTGCCATATGTATTTCCATTTATTTTTGGGAACCAATGGAAAGAAGCAGGCTTTTTAATTCAACCATTAATAATTCTAATAAGCCTGCGGTTTATTTCATCACCTTTAAGTTATGTATGGATAATAAAAGGTCATCAAGATTTAGACATGTACTGGCAAATAGGTCTTATAGTGTTGACCATCCTTACGTTTCTTTTGACACCATCAAATAATATCATAACCGTTTTATGGTCTTTTAGTTTTTTTGTTGGTTTGTGGTACGGATTATGTATCTATCTTTCATTTATTTTTTCGAAACCAAAAAAATAATAAATTTTCTATTTGAAGCCATGTTAAGATAGCACTAATTTTTATAAGTATTTTTATATGCCATATGTATTATTGGGAAAATAAGTACACAAATATTCTGCATAAAGCTCCACACCAAACTTGTACTCGATGTGTAATGGATACGTCAGATCCATTAATAAAATTTGATGAAGAAGGTGTTTGCAATCATTGCCTATCATATGATTCTTATATTGCTGATCTTGGTGATTCTAAAGAAAAGGAATTAATGCTTGAAAAATTGGTGGATACATTGAGAGCTGCTGGAAAAGGCAAAGATTATGATTGCATAATGGGCCTCAGTGGAGGTGTAGACAGTTCATACTTATCTTGGTTTGTTGTAAAAAAATTAGGTTTAAGGCCTTTAGTTGTTCATGTTGATGCGGGATGGAACTCAGAATTAGCAGTTAACAACATTCAAAATTTAGTTGAAAAACTTGGCATAGATCTTCATACACTAGTTATTGATTGGGAAGAAATGAGAGACTTACAAAAGTCCTATTTTAAATCTGGTATTGCAAACCTCGATGTACCACAAGATCATGCATTCATAGCATCCTTGTATAGTGAAGCTTCAAAATTTGGCATTAAGCACATTCTAAATGGTGGAAATATGCAAACTGAGTCAATACTGCCAACCAGCTGGGGTTATGATGCAAATGATGCAAGATCTTTAACTTCAATTCAAAATAAATTTGGCTCAGTAAAGCTCAAAAATTATCCCATATATACACATTGGCATGGACTTATTTATTACCCATATATAAAAAGAATGAAGACTCATAGACCTCTTGAATGGATTGACTACAGCAAAGATAAAGCAAAAGATTTGTTAATAAATGAAATGGGTTGGCGTGATTATGGTGGCAAACACTATGAGTCAACTTTTACCAAATTTTTTCAGGCTCACTATCTTCCCACAAAATTTGGGTATGATAAAAGAAAGGCTCATTTGGCAAGTTTAGTAGTATCAGGACAGCTTAGTAAAGAAGACGCGCTTAATGAATTGGAATTGCCATTATATGACTCAACAGAGCTTGAGGAAGATAGGATATATTGGTGTAAAAAGTTGGGCATTCAAGATGATGAGTATAATGAAGTTATGTCTAAAAAACCTAGTTTTTATTCAGACTTTCCAAATAATGAAAAAAGAAACAATTTTTTAAGAAAGTGTTTAAAATTTGCATTAAATATTTATCGTCTCTTTAAAAAGAAATAGGTATGCATAATCAAAAGATTTTTACTTAATGAATTTACATATTTTTCTTTCTACCATTGAATCAGAAACAAGATTATTTAAAGAAACACAGTTTACTTTAAAAGAAGAGATATTTACTAAAATCGGTGTTTGTGGTTTATGGTCTGATGGTCTACCCAAGCTTGAATCTCTTGATTGGGGACTCGAACTTTATAGAAAAAAAACACTTCTTAATTATTTCAAAAACATGAATTTATTTTCAGGTTTTAAGGTTTTAAGAAGGATTATTGCCATGCTAAGCTTGGTACAATATGGAGTTTTTGTAATTAAAACAACATATAAATTAAAACCGACACACATTAGCTGTCACAATGTAATTCTTTTACCTTTAGTTTGGCTGTCTTCAAGAATAGTCCGAGCAGAATTGATTTATGTTCCACATGAACTTGAGACAGAAAGAACGCATTTAAGTGGGTTGCAAAAGAAGTTAGAAAAAATTATTGAGAAAAAATTTATTTATAGTTGCTCACAAGTTATTGTTGTATGTGAACCTATTTTAAAGTGGTATAAAGAAGAATATAAATTATCAAATATTTATGTTGTAAGAAATGTTCCAAAGAAATCTGACATTAAAAGAAATAATATTCATAACGATATCTTAAGAGAAACCTTTGACATACCTCATGATTCACAAATTGTTATCTACCAAGGCATCTTTGGATCCGCGAGAGGAACATCTGATTTGTTAGATATATTTTCTTCTTTTGAAGATGACAATATTCATCTGGTGCTAATGGGTATGGGAGAAGCTACAATTATTGAAGAAATAAAGAAGTTTGAAGAAGAATGTGTGAATATTCATTATCAACCAGCAGTCAATATGCAGGACATTATCTCATATACCTCGTCAGCTGATATTGGTATTTTTATAACAAAGATGGACTCTCTAAGTTATAGGTTTTCTCTTCCCAATAAATTTTTTGAATACATGCATAGCGGAATACCAGTAATTGTGAGTGAAAATTTAGAGTACTTATCAGAGTTAGTTAAAGAGAATAACCTAGGGTGGGTTACTTCATTGAATAAAATTAAAAATACAATCCTTACTGCAAAAAGTTCAAATAAGAGACTATATCAACAAAGAATATTAGATTTTGCTGAAGATGCAGTATGGGAAAAAGATGCTGAAATATTCAAGCATGTTTATAAAAAAACAAAAAATAGAACTTAATGTAATCTTATGAATGTATGGTATTTTTGCAAATATTTATCCAAGCCTAGCTCAAGCTAATTCTTTAAAAACATAAATATTAATATGACAGTTACAAAAAACTTTAAAGATCAAAATAAGGAAATATCATACAAAAATCCTTCAGATAAAAAATGTATTTGGTATATCTCCAAATATGTCTGTCCTGATGGTTATGACGGAACAGGCACTAGGGGCTTTTCAATTATGAAAAATTTTTCTATACAACATTATGAGAGTGTAATAATTTCTTCTGATTCTAATCATTGCATAAAACCACCGGTATTTAGCTCATATTCCTTTGTTGAAAATATAAAAGGAGTTAATTTTCATTGGCTTAAAACTTATAAATACAAAAAAACCAATTCTATTAAAAGGATATTGAGTTGGATCGATTTCGAAATAAAGTTATTTTTTTACAACAAAAAAGATATCACAAAACCTGACGCTATAATAATTTCTAGTCTTTCTCTTTTTACTATCATTAATGGTATTATTCTAAAACGAAAATATAATGCAAAATTAATTTTTGAAATAAGAGACATATGGCCTCTGACATTAATTGAAGAGGGGAATTTTAGCAAATATAATCCATTGATCGTCTTGCTAGGATTCATAGAAAAGTTGGGATATAAATTTTCTGACATAATCATTGGCACTATGCCTAACCTAACTGAACATGTAAATAATCTGGGAATTGATGGTCAAGCATTTTGTATTCCAATGGGAATAGATGAAGAAAAAATTAATGATAAAACACCTCTTGAGGAGCATTTTTTTAATAAATATATACCTGCCAATAAGTTCATTATTGCTCATTTAGGTAGTGTAGGCATTACAAATGCACTTGACCATTTTCTTGATTGTGCAGAATCATTAAGAGATTACAAAGATATTCACTTTTTGGTTGTTGGTGTTGGCGATCTCTTAGAAAATTTTAAAACAAAATATGATGATTATGAAAACATTACATTTGCACCAAGAGTTGAAAAAAAAATGGTGCTGTCTTTACTTGAATTTTGTGATGTAGCATATTTTTATTCTTATGAATCAGAGGTTTGGAAATATGGCCAATCTCTCAATAAAGTAATTGATTATATGTATTCAGGAACTCCAATAATTGCTTCTTATTCTGGCTATCCATCTATGATAAATGAATCACAATGTGGAGTTTTCATTGATCAAAAAGATTTAAAAATTCTAAAAGAAAGTATTTTAAATTTTTATAAGATGGATAAAAAAGATTTAAAGAATATGGGCTTATCTGGAAAAGAATGGCTCACAGAAAATAGAAAGTATGAAAAACTAGCTTCTGAATATTTAGATATTATCTTTAAATAATTCTTGTAATGTATAATATAAATGACATGAAAAAAACTGTTGAATCATTTATTCAGCTTGTTCGATCCATATATAAAGAAGACTTTATTGCATTGCATAGACCTGTGTTTGAGGGTAATGAAAAAGCTTATTTAAGTGATTGTATCGATTCTAATTTTGTTTCTTCTGTAGGGGAACAAGTAGCTGAATTTGAAAAAAAAATTGCTGAATTTACTGGTTCTAAATATGCCATAGCCACTGTTAATGGAACTTCAGCTCTTCATGTTGCAACCGAATTATCTGGTGTCAATCAAGGCGATGAAGTTTTGACTCAAGCCTTAACATTTATTGCGACATGCAATGCAATAAGTTATAAGAATGCCAATCCAGTTTTTATTGATGTTGATAAAGATACAATGGGTATGAGTCCTGTTGCTCTATTGGATTTCCTTGAAAATCATGCTGAAAAACATAACGGAACTACAATTAATATTAAAACTAAAAAAAGAATATCAGCTTGCATACCTATGCATACCTTTGGACATCCTTGCCGAATAGAACAGATAGCATCTATTTGCAATGAATGGGATATCCCTTTGATTGAAGATTGTGCTGAATCCTTAGGTAGTTATGTTGGCAATAAACATACTGGTAATTTTGGTGATATGGCGATATTTAGTTTTAACGGCAATAAACTTGTAACTACAGGAGGCGGAGGCATGATCATTACTAACAATAGTGAGATAGCTAGGCTAGCCAAGCATGTAACTACAACTGCAAAAGTTCCTCATGCATATGAGTTTATCCATGACCAAGTTGGATATAATTACAGAATGCCCAATATCAATGCTGCATTAGGATGTGCACAAATGGAGCAGATTGAAAAATTTCTTAAATCTAAACGCAACTTAGCTTATACATGGAAACAGTTTTTTGAATCACATAATATTGATTTTGTTGAAGAATGTGATGGCTATAAAGCAAATTTTTGGTTGAACGCAATAATACTTGATTCAAAAAAAAGCAGGGACGAATTTTTAGAAGAAACTAATAAAAATGATGTCATGACTAGGCCAATTTGGAAATTGATGTCTAGTCTGCAGATGTTTAAGCATTGTCAAAATGATGGCCTTGTTAACTCTAAATGGCTAGTAGATAGAGTTGTAAATATACCTTCAAGCGTTCCTGATAATATTCTAAATAATAGAAAATTATAGTATGAATATTTTAGAAATTATTGGCCGAAAAAAAAATCTTTTTGAACATGATATTGCGCCTAGGGAAGTTGAGCTTAAAGATATTATTCAAAATTCTAGATTCCTTGTAATAGGCGGTGCTGGTTCAATTGGTCAGGCAGTCACTCTAGAAATTTTTAAAAGAAACCCTAAGGCTCTTCATGTTGTTGATATAAGTGAAAATAATTTAGTTGAGCTTGTAAGGAATATAAGAAGTTCGCTTGGTTACATAGATGGAGATTTCAAAACCTATGCCCTTGATTGTGGTAGCAGAGAATATGAAGCTCTTATGGAAGCAAATATTGACTATGACTATGTCTTGAATCTTTCTGCTTTAAAGCATGTAAGAAGCGAAGAAGATCCATTCACATTAATGCGTCTTATTGAGGTCAATATCCTCAATACCATTAAGACAGCTCAAATGTCGAAAATGAAGGGTGCAAGAAAGTATTTTTGTGTGTCAACAGATAAAGCTGCAAATCCCGTTAATATGATGGGTGCCAGTAAGCGAATCATGGAAATGTTTCTTATGCGTGAAAGCGAATCTATAGAAATTTCAACTGCTAGATTTGCTAACGTTGCGTTTTCGGATGGTTCACTTTTACATGGATTCAATCAACGTTTTGCCAAACGACAGCCTATTTCAGCTCCAAATGATGTTAGGCGTTATTTTATAACTCCTCAGGAATCAGGAGAATTATGTTTAATGTCATGCCTCTATGGAGAAAATAGAGATATCTTTTTTCCAAAGTTAAATGAAGAGCTTCATTTGACTACTTTTTCTGATATTGCTGAGCGTTACATAAATAGCCTTGGATACAAGCCTTACCATTGCTCTTCTGAGGAGGAAGCAAGATCGAGATCCAATGAATTAATCGCTTCCAAGCGTTGGCCGTGTTATTTCTTTAAATCGGATACTACAGGCGAAAAAGATTTTGAAGAATTTTTTACAGAAAACGAAATTCTTGATATGAATCAATTTCAGAACTTAGGAGTAATTAAAAACGAGGCTAATTTCAGCTCGGATGTGCTAGATAATTTTTTAGAAGTAATTAATGAGCTTCGTGCTCAAAAAGTCTGGAAAAAGGCACCAATTGTTAATCTATTTAGTGATATTATCCCTGACTTTGACCATAAAGATACAGGTAAATATTTAGATGGGAGAATGTAAATTTGCAGAGGTTATTTGATATTTTTTTTTCGGGCGTTGCTCTGGTCATACTCTCACCTCTTTTATTGCCTCTAATAATTATTTTACGTGTGACTGGAGAGGGAGAAATTTTTTTCCCACAGAGCCGTGTAGGGAAAGGAGGTAAGCATTTTAAGCTCTATAAATTTGCTACTATGCTTAAAGACAGTCCCAATATTGGGACAGGTACTGTAACCGTCAAAAATGACCCTCGCGTGCTTCCAGTTGGTAGATTTCTTCGTAAAACAAAAATCAATGAGTTACCACAACTTATTAATATATTTAATGGTGATATGAGTGTTATTGGACCGCGCCCTCAGACTCAGCGTTGCTTTGATGCATTTCCACTATCCTCGCAGAATGAAATCATCAAAGTCCGACCAGGCTTGTCTGGTATTGGATCCATCATATTTCGGGATGAAGAAAATATGATGTTTACAAATAATGATCCTGACAAGTTTTATGATGAGATTGTCATGCCTTATAAAGGATCTCTGGAGAATTGGTATGTCTCTCATCAAAATATTGCTTCTTATTTCAGTCTTATTGGCCTCACAATATGGGTCCTGTTAGGTTTTAGTTCTGGTTTGATTTGGAAACTATTCAGAGACTTACCTCCTCCTCCAGAGGAATTAAATAAATGGATGTAAAACCGCAAAAATTGGAT
>MDTD01186485.1_pt1 | contig 19008 bp, 13 predicted proteins | sample 811221 | NCBI WGS metagenome assembly MDTD01 (sample SAMN05326646, study PRJNA326480) | marine metagenome | isolation source: seawater | place: Pacific Ocean: South West | collected 2011 | reverse complement strand
TCTCGGCGGATATGCCGCCGATTGGAGTGAAGTGTCATGGCGGCAAGGACCAGTGCGGGTGCGGGCGTCGTCATCACGATCAGTCTGCTGGGCGTGATCGCGTTCGGCCTGTTCGTGGTGTCGGTGATCCTTTATGGCGACAACCTCGACTACCGCAAGCAGATCGAGGACACCGAGCAGAACTACCGCGACTACGTCCGCGAGGCCGACCGCGCCGACCCGGCGATCAACGCCGACTTCACGAAGGCCAAGCAGCAGGGCGTCAGCCTGGTCCGCTACCTGAGCAACACGCTCGACACGACCTACTCCAAGGTCACGGGGAACAAGAGCGACCGGATCGACGAGTTCACGACCAAGACCGAGCCGATCCCCGGCGCTTCGACGGGTTCGCTGCTCAGTGTGATCCGCGGCCTGCAGGGTCAGGTCGCTTCGCTTCAGCAGAGCGTCGCCGACGCCGAGGCCGCCCGCCAGCGGGCGCAGGAAAACCTCCAGGCCGAGGCCGACCGCGTGCAGGCGCTCCAGCGTCAGCAGTCGCAGACCGTCGCGGCTCTCCAGGCCCGCATCGACGAGCTCGAGTCGGACAACAACGAGTACCGCGCCGGCTTCCAGTCGACCGAGCAGCGCTACGTCGGGCAGATCAACGATCTGCGCAGCCAGCTCGAGCAGACCCAGAACGACATGAGCACCCGCATCCGCACGCTCGAGCAGGAGAAGCTGCTCCTTGAGGATCAGGTCTCTTCGCTCCAGCAGCAGGGCCGGGGCGATTCGCTGGCCGCCAAGGCCGAGTACTCGCTCGTCGATGGCGCCGTCGCCAACACCAACCCGAGCGAGAACGAGGTCTTCATCTCGATCGGTCGGCGTCAGAACGTCATCCTTGGGATGAACTTCGCGGTCTACGGCGACGAGACGCAGATCCGCCCCGACGCCGAGGGCAACTACCCGCAGGGCAAGGGCGCGATCGAAGTAGTCAACGTCGGCGAGACGTCCAGCCGATGCCGCGTGCTCTTCGAGCGTGCGGGGAACCCGGTTGTTCCGGGCGACGTGATCGCTAACGCGGTCTACGACCCGAACAAGGTGTACAAGTTCCTCGTCGCGGGCAACTTCGATACCAACGGCGACGGCAACCGCACCCCCGGCGAGCGCACCGAGATCACGGCGCTCATCGAGGAGTGGGGCGGCACGACGACCGAGGAACTGACGGGCGACGTCGACTTCCTCGTTCTGGGCGAGCCGCCCGTTCTGCCCCCGCCCCCCGGCATCAACACCCCGATCGAGATCGTTGAGATCTACATCCGCAAGGAGAACGAGCTCAAGCGGTACAACGAGCTGTTCGAGTCGGCCCAGCGGACCTCGATCCCGGTGCTGAACGAGAACCGTCTCTACACGCTGATCGGGCGCATCCGCTCGCGGACGCGCTGAGCCGGGTGAGTCGCAAACGCAAACGCCTCAAGGACGGGCTGCCGGGCTGGTCGCACGGGCCGCTCTCGATGGCCCTGCGCACAGGCATGACCGCGTGCCAGCTCTTCGGGCTCGAGTCCTCGCTCGAACAGATGGACCGCATGGGTCGCGGCTTCTCGCGGATGCCCTTCAACCGCAAGCAGCTCGAACGCTGCAAGGGACGCATCCGGTTCGCCTTCCCCGACTGGGACGAGGAACGCGTCGAGCACGTCGCCCAGGGCGTCTGGGGACACCTCTTTCAGCTCGGCGCGGAGATGCTCTACACGCCAAGGCTCATCTCGAGCGATAGCTGGCAGCGGCACGCCTCCTTCGGGCAGGCGTCAGAAGCCTTCGCGGAGGTGCTCGCCAATCGGCCCGTGATTCTGATCACGGGGCACTTTGGCAACTGGGAGATGATGGGCTACACAATGGCGGTCGTGGGCGTGCCCGTGCACGCGGTCTATCGCCCGCTCGATCTCAAGCCGCTCGACCGCTGGGTGCGCCAGGTGCGCGAGAAGCGCGGCATGATGATGGTCGACAAGTTCGGAGCTGTCCGCGAACTGCCCCGAGCGATGCAGCGGGGGGGCATGCCCGCCTTCGTCGCCGACCAGAACGCGGGCGACCGCGGGCTCTTCGTGCCCTTCTTCGGTCGGCTCACGAGCACGTACAAGTCCGTGGGCATGCTGGCGATGCAGACGGGCGCGTGCATCATCTGCGGCGGGGGTGTCCGCAGCCCACGCCGAGGGCCCGACGGCGTCGACATGCTCCACGACCACGCGACCGGGCGATGGCAGGACGCGATGGGTTACCGCTTCGACATCCACGACGTCATCCGCCCGGAAGACTGGAAGGACGCGCCCGACCCGCTGTTCTACATCACCGCCCGCTATCGCCGGTCGATCGAGAACATGGTCCGCACCGCCCCCGAGCAGTATTTCTGGATGCACCGCGTCTGGAAGAGTCGCCCCAGGCACGAGCGGCTACGGAAAGAATTTCCGGACAATCTCAAGCGCAAAATGCTGGAGTTGCCCTGGATGGACGAGGCCGAGGTCGAACGGATCGTCGAGCAGAGCGAACGGGATATTGAGACGCTCGACCGCCTCGGGGGCGATCGGCTGGAATAAATCAGTGATTACCCGGACGTGAACGGGCCCCGAACCCGCGTTTCATCAGAACCTCAATCGGGGTTGATACGAATGGGGTTGAGCCCTTTCCCTCATTGCCATAGGAACAGATGAGGGGCATACTGGGTTCTGACTAGTACGCGAACCGCAGAGTCGGGGAAGCAAAGGAGACGCACATGAGCGCTGAGACACTGACCATCGGCAAGCTCGAAGACGTCCAGATTCTCGTGGTCGATGACGATCCGGATGTGCGTGAGTCCATCGAGGCCGCGATGCTCGCCGAGGGTGCCGTGACCGAGACCGCCAGCGACGGCAACACGGCAGTGGCGTACTGCAACGACGATCCGCCCGATCTGGTCGTGCTGGACATGATGCTTCCGGGCCGGAGCGGGTTCCTGGTGCTCGAGAAGATCAAGGGGCGTGAAGACAGCCCGCTGGTCATCATGGTGACCGCCAACGAGGGCAAGCGTCACCAGGAGTACGCCGAGGCGATCGGCGTGGACGCGTACATGATCAAGCCCGTGCCGCTGGCGAGTCTGGTCGAGAAGGCCGCCGAGCTGGTCGCCAACCGCAAGAAGGGCGAATAAGTCGCCGGTGCTGGTTTCGGGGGCATTCGCGGCGAATCATGCTTCCAGCGTGGGCAGTCGCCAAATCATCCTGTTTCAGCCCAAGGACCCCGAGGCCGAGGTCCCGGAGATGGCCGAGATCGGTTCACCCCGATCCGTCGAGCGCAAGCTGCGCCCGTTCAACATCGCGCCGGACGGCGGCAAGGGCGCGATCGGGACGCTCTCGTTCTACGGGCCCGGGCTGGTGATCGAGGTGCCAATCGCAGCCGACGAGATCAACCAGCTCATGGCATCGGTCGATGACGAGGAGACGGCCTGGCCCGTGCTCGCCCGGATCTGCCGGGAACTGGGCTGGAAGCTGATGGACCCCGAGTCGGGCCGGACGTTCATGTAAAGGAGGCAAACCATGCCCACCTATGACTACGAGCTGCTGGACGAGAAGGGTGAGCCCACGGGCGAGCGTTTCGAGTGGGTGCAGTCCATGAAGGACGACGCTCTGACCGAGCACCCGGAGACCGGTCAGCCCTGCAGGCGAGCGATCAGCCCGCCCAACATCGCTGGCACCTGGTCGCCCCTCAAAGAAAAGAGCCAGCTCTCCAACAAGAACCTCGAACGGCTCGGCTTTACGAAGTACGAGAAAAAGGGCGACGGCTACATGGAGCGCGTCGCGGGCAAGGAGGGCCCCAAGACCCTCCGGGCCGACGACTAGCGTGCGCCCAATCGCGGTCATCCTGCTTGTGGGTCTGCCCGTCGTTTCTCTCGGCGGTTGCGGCGAGTCCTACGAGAAACCCACGCAGGTCCGCGTCTCACGCGTCATCACCACCGCGGGCGATCGCGTCGTCACCTACACCGCGATGTACGACGACGGCATCGAGACCTATATCGACTTCGAGCCACAGGGCGATGTGGACATGATCACCGTCGAGCGCGATTCGCTCGGCGACATGACGCACTACGTGCGCACAGGCATTGAGACAGAGGCCACCAGGAACGATGCCGCCGAGCACGCCGAGCTCACTCAGGAGTGGCAGGAACGCTTCGAGTACATCGACAGCCTGGGCGATGTGAGCCTTGTTCCCTGGGACGATGGTCACGGCATGATGACGCCCCGCGACTTCGAGCAGATGCGTCAGGAGCAGGCCCCTGCGCACGGCTCGGACGAGCCCGGCGGCTAAGTGCGGTTCGAGGGACGCATCGACAGAGCCGCGAACCCGCTCAGCACCGCAGCCGTCTGTGTGTGCAGGTGCACCGTCGCGAAGATCCCCGCAAAGAGCACGGCGATCACCGCCCCGACAAGGCCCGCCTGGTAGGTCCGGTCGTCGCCCGCGCGGGGCCAGCACTGAAGCAGGAACGCGGCGATCATCGCGCCAAAGAGCACAAGACCCACCAGCCCCTGCGAGGCGGCGATGTGGACATACGCCCCGTGCGCGTTGCGGGTGATGGGCTGATCGTCGTGCGAGATGCCCATCTCGGCCTGGCGCGTCTCGGACCATTTCTCGTACCCGCCCGTGCCCGTGCCAAGGATCGGGTTTGCGGCAAACGCCCGGCCGGCCCAGATCCACATGTTGATCCGCGCCCCGGTGCTGGTTGAGTAGTCCTTGTTCTCGAGGGCTTCTTTGATCTCCCAGCGTCCCTCGTCGATTCGGCTCTGGATCTGTTCACCCAGAGCAATCCACGCGATCGGCAGGGCCACGATCGCGATGATCGCCCCGGTGATCAGCACGCGGACGCGGTGCCTGGAGCGCCAGATCGCGCGGAGCAGCGTGAGCGTGAAGAACAACGCCCCGGCGATCCACGCCCCGCGGGCGCCGGTGGCGATGACCGAGAGGGTCGCCAGGATCGCCATCGCCCGCGCGGGCCAGCGGAGCGGGTGCTTCTGATCGAGCGCGATGGGCAGGTGGAGCCCGAAGGCTGCCAGGAAGATCGATCCAGCCGAGGCTGGCATGAACCAGCAGCTGATCCGGTTCGGGTAGGCATCGAAATCGAGGTGTTCCCACCCGAACTCGAAGGCCAGGGCCTGGATGAACTGGGCGCTGTAGGCGATCGAGTAGCTGGCGATCGCGCAGAGGATGAACCATCGGCGGAGGTGTCGCAGGGGCCAGAGCGCGGGCACGAGCAGGAACCAGCGCACGGCATCGACCTCCTTGATGCCGTAGGGCAGATTGGGCGTCCAGAGCAGACCGAGGAGCGAGTAGAGGATGTAGATCGCCCCGAGGATGACGAGGGGGCGTTTCAGGAGGGCGGGGTAGAGCCTCCACGTGGCCCAGAGCCGGGCTGCGGTGATGCCGAAGAGGGCGCCTGCGGAGCTCTCGGTGAAGCTGATGGGCAGCGCGAGGGAAAGGAAGAAGCAGCAGGCGCTGGCGATATGGAAGCCGTGGCCCCACCTGACGCAGTGGTTGGCCCGCTCGTTGAGCGACCAGAGGCGGTCGTGGTCTTCGGCATTTCCGCGGAGCCAGCCTGCGATGTCGATTCCGTGACGGGCCATCGGAGCGAGCATAGCTCCCGAACGATCGCCCGAAATACGGTCATGGATGGTCGGTAGCTGTGCGTCATCGGCGTTTCTATCGCGATCAGAATTGATCGGGACGAATTGGCTGGCGTGATAACACGGGGGGACCAAGATAGAGAAGAGCCGACCCGATCGGTGGGTGTCACCTAGAATCTCCCCGGCAGCGAAGCGATCGGTGCGGGCGGGCCGGGGGGCGTCCCGGGGGTCGATCGTTCGGTCTGGGATCACGCAAAGAGCGAACAGGGGATGAGTTTGGAACACCCAAGCGAGAGCGCAGCCTCGGGAGCATCATTGGCCAACACGGGCGATCCGATCATCGTGGCCCAGATGGGCAAGGTCGCTTCGACGAGCGTGAGCCGGGCTCTGGAAGAACTGGGCGTGCCGGTGTTCCAGGTGCACCACCTCGACCGGGTATTCCTGGACGAGGTCGCATCAAAGCTGGAGGCCGACGGTCAGGACCAGGACCACATCCGTCAGTCGTACCGCGTGCTTGAGGAGATCGTCGCGCCGAGCAAGCCGGCGCGGATCGTCAGTCTTGTCCGCGACCCGATCGCGCGCAACATCTCGGCCTTCTTCCAGAACAAGGATCTGCTCGCCAAGTCGGTCGAGGACGTCGACGCGCTGATCGCCAGATTCCTGGATACTTACTCGCACGACGTCCCGCTTGCGTACTTCGATCTGCACATCAAGCCCGTGTTCGGTGTGGATGTTTTCGAGACGCCGTTCGACCACGATCGCAAGCGTCTGATCACGTCGGTGGGCGGGTACAGCGTGCTGATCCTGCGTGCCGAGGACCCGGACGAGCACAAGCAGTCGGCGCTGCGCGAGTTCACGGGCTCCAGCGACATCACGCTCGGGCGCGCCAATGTCGGGGCGAACAAGAAGTACTCGGGCCAGTATTCGGATTTCCTGGACCGTATCTGTCTGCCCGATTCGTACATCGACAAGATGCTCTCATCCAAGATGGCGCAGCACTTCTACACCGAGGAGGAGCTGGAGGGGTTTGCCAAACGCTGGCGCAAGCCCGCGGCTTTCCGCCCGGTCGAGGTGCTGCCGCCCGAGACGGACCTGCCCTCGATCGCGATCGTGAGCCCGAGCTACAACCAGGCCGAGTTTGTCGAGCGGATGCTCGAGAGCGTCACCAACCAGTCTTACGCCCCGACCGAGCACATCGTGCAGGACGCCTGCTCGACGGATGGCACGACGGACATCCTGCGCACCTACGCGGACAAGGCCGAGGGCGTGGACCTGCGCATCGAGAAAGACAACGGGCAGGTCGACGCGATCAACCGCGGCTTCACGCGCGCACAGGCGGACATCGTGACGTGGCTCAACACGGACGACGTCTACTCGGACCCCGACGCCCTGCGCGAGGTGGCCAGGGTCTTCGCCGAGAACCCGGACGTGGACGTGGTCTACTGCCGGGGCCGGTTCGTGGACCCGGACGGGAACCCGCTGCGCGACGCGTACATCAACGCGGACCCGGAAGCGCTCGAGCGCGAGTTTACGCACTCGGTGGGGATCCTCCAGCCGGCGCTGTTCTTCCGCAAGTCGGTGTTCGAGCGGTTCGGGCCTCTGGACAAGGATCTGAATTTCGCGTTCGATTACGAGTACTGGATCCGCCTGGCCCGCGGCGGGGCGAAGTTCATGTTCGTCGATCGCACGATCGTCGACGCGACGCTCCACCCCAACAGCAAGACGCAGGCGCTGCGCAGCAAGCAGTACCACGAATCGCTCGTCGCGGTGAAGCGGCACTACGGCTTCGTGCCCCTGCGGTGGCTCCGCAGGCTCGCCGAGTTCGAGGTCAGCGGGATCGACGGCATCGTGCGCAACAAGAACGACGTCCCCGAGGCGGACCTGCCCAAGATCGACGAGCGCATCGGCGAGCTGCAGCGCGAGTGGAACGGCTCGCTCGAGGCGTACCGCGCGCTGCTTAACCGCCCGAGCCTCGGCGCGGGCAGCGTCCCGATCGCCGAGACGATCGAGGACCTCAAGCGGCGCAGGCTCATCGACACGGACAGGCTCGTGGCGACGTCGTTCACGAGCGCGTATTTCACGCAGGGGTTGAACCTGATCGCCTCGCTCCACAGGCTGGGTGAGGACGCGTGCTCGCTGATCGTGGTGTACGCGATTGATCTGACGCCCGAGCAGCGCGAGCGGCTCGCCGAGCTCGATCGCGTGGTGGTGCGTGATTACCCGGCGCAGACGGAGCGGTTCTTCGACGGGTACATGTCGCCCAAGAATTACGCGTACAAGTGCGCCGCGATCAAGGCCGCCGGCGAGCTGGCGCGCGAGGGCGACCGCGTGCTCTGGATCGACGCGGGCGTGGTGGTGGCAAGGCCGATCGAGGAGGTCTTCGAGATCATCGCTCGCGAGGGCGCGTTCTTTGTGGACCACGACGACAAGCCGGGTTGGCCCCTGCTCAACGCGACCTTTACTCACGCCGAGGCGGCGCGCCGGATGGAGGCCACGGGCAACGAGCTGCTGGCCCCGCACCTCTGCTCGTGCTTTCTCGGGTATATCCGTGGCGGCAAGGCGCAGGAGCTGATCGATCAGGCGTACGTCTATAGCCAGGACCCCGAGATCGTCGCCTGGCCCAAGCATCTGAGCGACGCCGAGGCCAGGCCGCTGGCAAAGATGACGGCCACGAAGAAAGCGCAGTACCGCGCGCTGCTCGAGAAAAACCGTCTGGGCAAGGAGATCCAGGGCGAGCGTGTGCTCGGTGTCACGCCCTACCTCGGGCACAGGCAGGATCAGTCGATCTACTCGATCCTGTGCGCCCGCTACGGCTTCAAGCAGTTCTCCGCCACGCGTTTCTGCTGGTCCGATGCACCCTCAAGCCGGGCCTCGCTCGAGAACTGGAAGAGCGGGGCCGAGGCAGATCTGGAGCGATCGGACAACCTGCCCAAGTCGATGCCGGCCTCGTCGATCACGTATCACCACCGCGGGCTGTACAACAACCTGAGCGGGATTCGGCTCGACAAGCGCACCGAGACGCTGGTGCTTCTTGGCAACGGCCCCTCGCTGCGCGATTTCGACTTTGCCAGGCTCGAGGGCGTCGACACGCTGGGCATGAACGCCGCGTACCGGTACTGGGACCGCATCAACTGGTACCCGACGTACTACTGCTGCATGGACAAAGTCGTGATCATGTCGCACGACGAGGAGATCCTGCGGCTGATCCGCGAGCGCAAGACCAACGGCATCCGGCGGTTCTTCCTCCGCAAGATCTTCGCCGACGCGCACCCCGAAGTGCGAAACAACCCGGCGGTGGTGATCCTGGAGAACGAGAAGGCGTTCCAGCCCCTGCTCCGCCTCAAGGACATCACGACGGGCAACTTCTCGGCGCTCTTCGGCGCGACGCTCGGGTATCGCCGGATCGCTTTGCTCGGGATCGACTGCAATTACGTCGAGCAGATCAAGGAGTGCAAGCCCGCGGGCGACACGAAGCTCGTCATCGACGAGGCCCCGGCCACGAACCCCAACTACTTCTTCGACGACTACCAGCAGCCGGGCGATGTGTACAACATCCCCAACGTGACGCCCGGATTCCACGCGGGGTCGTGGGTCCAGACGGAGCGTGTGCTGACCGAGGCGGGGGTCAGGGTCTTCAACTGCAACGATCAGTCGCAGCTGACGGTCTTCCCGTTCGAAGAACTCGAGCGCGTGATCGCGGGCGAGGAGAAGAAGCCGATTCAGGAACCGCCCGCGCCGATCGGGGCGGCGTTCAGCAGGGACGTCAAGGCCAAGATCGAAGAGCTGGACTTCATCCAGCAGGCCATCGGCAAGGACCATGCCGACGACATGATGGTCGATGTCGGGACGCACCACGGCGGATCTTCGGTGGGCTTCCTGAAGGCCGGCTGGCGCGTGCTTGGGTTCGAGCCGGACCCGACCAACCGCGAGCGGGTGACCAAGCGTCTGGGCGCGAACCCGAGGTTCACGCTCGATCCGCGAGCCGTGAGCGACGAGCCGAAGAGCGGCGTGTCCTTCTTCGCCTCCGATCAGAGCACCGGTGCCAGCAGTCTGGCCGCGTTCACGCAGAACCATCACGAGACGGCGACCGTCGACATCACGACGCTCGACATCGCGCTCAGGGAGTACGGCATCGAGCAGGTGCGACTGCTCAAGATCGACGCCGAGGGCTTCGACAAACACGTGCTCGAGGGCTTCCCGTGGGACCGCACCAAGCCCGCGGCGATCATGTGCGAGTTCGAGGACCGCAAGACCAAGCCGCTCGGATACACCACCGCCGACATGGCCGACCTGCTCGTCGAGAAGGGCTACCACGTCTACGTGAGCGAGTGGCACCCGATCGTGCGTTACGGCGTGCAGCACGACTGGCGGCAGATGTTCCGGTGGGGCTCGGGTTTGACGCCCGCGGACCAGTCGTGGGGCAACCTGATTGCCTTCCGCTACAAGGCCGACGCCGACGCGTTCGAGGAACTCGTGCGCGAGATGATCGTCGCGGGTGATTTCGTGCGGCGCGAGGCGGCTTCTGCGCCCAATCCCAAGCCCGCGCCGGCTCCCAAGCGTCACGGCGCGCAGGCGCCCGCGGCTCCGCGTGCGAAGGCTCCGGGTCACAAGCCGACCAAGCCAGCGCCGCAATCCAATGCGCAGCCCTCGTGGTCCGTGGCTCCGCTGCCTCAGCGCCCGTTCGTACGGGTGAAGCTGCCCTGGGCGCCCCGCCGAGCGGTGGAGCACACGCCGAAGGAGCGGGCGCGGCTGATGCTGGGCAAGCTCGGTCGCGTGTACTACGGGCGGGCCGGCCTGCTCGCCGGGGCCGCGGCTTTGCTCTGGCTCATCGGGATCGTGATGATCGCCTCGGGTTTGCCCGTGTGGTCCGGACTGCTGGTCGGGTCGCTCGCGTGGGGTCCGGTTTTCGTGCTGATCGCGACCATCGCGGTGAACGCCCGTCGTCAGTCCTTCGAGAACGACGCCGCCCTGCGCGGGGCCGTGGAGAAGGGCATCCGCGAGGCAGTGAACCACATCCGCGGGAAGTAACCCGTCCGGGCGAGGCTTTGCACGGATTTTGTGCGGATCCTGCGCCCGGAATGTAGAATGAACGCAACGCGGGGCTGCCTTCTCCCGAACCATACAGGAGCGGGCGGTGTCTATATGAAGGGCGGCGATTGCCCCCCGAGGAGTGCCTCATGGAAGCGATCCAGAGACTGCTGAGGCGGGCATGGTGGCGACTGGTCCTGATCGACCTCATCGCCACGCTCGCGGTGACGCTGACGGCGACGGCGATGCTCCTGGTCCTGTGGCGTGTGCTGCAGAGCCTGGTGCCCCTGCCGGGCCAGTGGGGGGTCGTCGCGGGCATCGCAGCCGGGGCGGCTTTCGTGATCGCGCTTGTGTGGAGCCTGGTGCGCACGCGGCCGGGCAGCCCGGTGGCCCGCCGGGTCGACGAGCGAGCGGGCCTCCGCGAGACGCTTTCGACGGCTCTGTGCGTCGGTGCCAATCAGGACGCGTGGTCAAAGGCCACTGTCGAGCTTGCCGGCCGAACGGCGCAGGGTGTGGATCTGAAATCAACATTGCCGGTGGAAGCGCCGCGCTACTGGCCCGCACCTGTGGCGGCCTGGGGGCTCTTTGGCATTCTGCTAATGGTGCCTGTGCTCAACCTGCCGGCGATGATGGGCCGGGAGGTCCCGCCCCCGACGCCGCGCGAGCAGGTCGAGCAGGTGAGCGCCGAAGTCGAGCAGATGAAAGAAGACCTGAAGGCCGAGGCGGCGCGTCTGGGTGTGGATATCGAATTCGACGACGACGAGGCCGCCGAGAACGCGCTGGTGCCCACGGAGCTTACGCCCGAGGAGATCCAGGCGGCCGCGGTGAAGCAGCTCACGCAACTGACGGACAAGCTCGCCGAGCAGATGGAGGAGAAGGGCGCCGAGCAGCTCGCAGCGCTGGAGAAGCAGCTCGAGCAACTGCGCCAGCCCGGCCCGGGCCCGGCCCAGGAACTGGCGCGCGCCATGGCGCGGGGTGAGTTCGACAAGGCCCGCGAGGAGCTCTCCAAGCTCGCGCAGCAGATGCGTGACGGCGACCTCTCCGAAGACCAGCAGCAGCAGCTCCAGAAGCAGATGGAGAATCTCGCCCAGCAGATGGAGCAGCTCGCGCAGCAGCGTAAGGAGACCGAGCAGGCGCTCCGCAAGGCCGGCATGAGTTCCGAGCAGGCCAAGAAGCTCGCGATGGACCCGGAGGCGCTGCAGAAAGCACTGGAGCAGATGCAGAACATGAGCGAGGAGCAGAAGCAGCAGCTCATGCAGCAGGCTCAGGCCCAGGCGCAGGCGTGCCAGCAGTGCTCGGGCATGTCTCAGGCGATGGCGCAGATGGCGCAGAACATGTCCCAGCAGGGCATGAACGCGCAAGGTCAGCAGGCGATGGACCAGCTCGGCGACATGCTCAGCGAGATGGAAATGATGGCCGGCGACATGGCGTCCATGCAGGCGATGATGGATGCGGCCCAGCAGCGCATGGGCCAGATGGGTCAGGGGTTCTGCCAGAACCCGGGCCTTGCCGAGGGCGACGGCAGATGGGGCGAGACGGGCCGCTGGTCGGCGGGCGATACGAGCAAGCTGGGCAACGGCTCGGGCGGGGCGGGCCAGGGCAACGGCGCCGGGCCCGACGCCAAGGAAACCAGCGTCACCTTCAACAACACCAAGGCCAACGTGAACACGCAGCAGGGCCCGATCATCGGCTCGCGCATGGTGTACGAGGGGCAGATCCGGGGCGAGTCGCGCGTCGAGTTTGCCCAGTCCGCCGAGGCCGCCGCGGCCAGCGCGTCCGATGCGATCGAGTCGATGCGCGTGCCGCGGGAGTACGAGGCGGCGGTGATGAAGTACTTCGGTGCGCTCCGCGAGAAGGCCGAGCCCGCCCAGGACGCCGCACCAGACGACGCCGAATGATCCGGGATTCGCATCGTCTAGCTGCGAAGTATTCTGATATCAATTGCCACGGAGGGGATGAATAGATGCGTACACGCCGATGGCTCGCGCCGCTCACGATCGCGATGACACTCCTGTCCGCCTGCGAGAAGGCGCCGGTGAGCGAGACGCAAACGCCGGAAGGCGAGTCGCGGCGTGTCGTGCTCTACACGAGCTGCGACGATTACCTGCTCCGCGAAATGATCGCTGCCTTCGAGAAAGAGACCGGCATCGACGTGCTGGAGGTGGGGGATACGGAAGCCACCAAGACCGTGGGGCTCTACACGCGGCTTGTCGATGAGAAGGACGCGCCCCGCGCGGACGTTTGGTGGTCAAACGAGCCGTTCTACACGGTGCGTCTTGCCGAGCAGGGCGTGCTCGAGCCGTACGAATCGGCATCTGGTGAGCGGTCGTTCCCTGCCGGCTGGCCCGGTGCGTTGCGTGCATCGGATGACACGTGGTACGGCTTTGCGCTGCGTGCGCGTGTGATCGCCTACGACACGCGCAAGCTCGCTGCGGAGGATGTGCCGACGACGCTGCGCGATCTCGCCGAGCCCGAATGGAACGGCCGCGTCGGGATGGCGCGCCCGCTCTTTGGCACAACCGTGGGGCATGTCGCGGCTCTCGTGCACTACTGGGGCGAGGAGCCGACGCGTCAGTGGCTCCAGGCGATGGAGGATCAGGGGCTGCGTCTGTACGACGGGAACTCGAGCGTGGTGCGCGCGATCGCGGCCGGCGAGATCGAGGTGGGCCTGACCGACTCCGACGACGTCTGGGCCGCCCAGGCCGAGGGCATGCCGATCGGGCTGGTCTACGAGTCCAGCGAGATCGAGGGCGCGCTCTCGCCCGATTCCGTGATGCCGATGATGAGTTTCGGTGCGCTCGTGATCCCCAACACCGTGGGCGTCGTCCGCGGGGCGCCACACCCGGAAGAGGCGAAGGCGCTCGTGGATTTCCTGATCTCCGAGACGAGCGAGCGGCTCATCATGACGAGTGATTCACGCAATGTCCCGATCCGTGAATCCGCTTCTCGGGAGCTGTTCGTGCTCCACCCCGAAGCCGAGATCCGCCCGGCGGCCAATGTGAATCTGGAGGAGGTTGCCGGCAGCATCGAAACCGCCCGTAAGCTCGTCCGCGATGTCTTCGGCGGCTAATTGCCGATAGAGTTCAGGATGAACATGGCCCTGTCGCAGAGCGTCAAAGACTCGATCCGCACCGAGCTCGATGAGGTCGTGGCGATCCGTCACGATCTCCACAAAAACCCCGAGCTCTCGTTCCAGGAAGAACGAACCAGCAAGGTCGTGCAGCGCGAGCTCGATCGCCTCGGCATCGCGTATGAAGCGGGCAAGGCCGGCGGCACGGGCGTGGTCGCGTTCATCCCATCCACCGAAAAAGACGCGGACACCCCGAGCGTTGCACTCCGCGCGGACATGGACGCGCTGCCCATCACCGAGCAGACGGGGCTCAGCTACTCCAGCACACGCGACGGCGTCATGCACGCCTGCGGGCACGACGGGCACACCTCGATCCTGCTCGGCGCAGCGCGCGTGCTCAGCGCACTCGAGACCAGGCCGAACAACGTCACGCTGGTCTTCCAACCCGCCGAGGAATCGGGCGGCGGCGGGCAACGCTTCTGCGCCGAGGGCATGCTCGAGGGCTCGGCCGGCGGCGGGATCGGGCCTCGCGTCGGACGCATCTTCGGACTCCACGGCTGGCCCAGCCTGAAACTCGGCACCGTGCGCACCAAGCCCGGCCCGCTCATGGCATCGACCGATGAGTTCATCATCACCGTCAAGGGCAAGGGCGGACACGCAGCCAGACCGCACCTGGCGCGCGACCCGATCGTCGCGGCAAGCGCGATCGTCATGGGCCTCCAGACCATCGTCAGCCGGAGCACAAGCCCCGTCGACTCGCTCGTCTGCACGATCGGGCGCATCGAGGGCGGAACGGTCGACAACGTCATCCCCGAAACCGTCGAACTCGAGGGCACAACCCGGGCGCTGAAGCCCGAGATGCGCAAGCTCGCCGAGGAGCGCGTGCGCGAGATCTCTGAGAGTGTCGCAAGGGCGCACGGCTGCACGGTCGAGATCCGCTGGAACGTGGGTTACCCGGTCGTGCACAACGACCGCGCGATGGTCGAGAAGTTCTTCGATCTCGCCGGGCGGGTTCTGGGCGAGGACAACGTCTCGCTCGCCGAGGCCCCGGTGATGGGCGGCGAAGACTTCGCGTACTACGCCGAGCACGTGCCCGCGTGTTTCTTCTTCCTCGGGCTCTGCCCGAAGGGCGACGGCTCGTACCCCGAGATCCACACGCCGCGCTTCGATTTCAACGACAAGGCGATCCCGCTCGGCATCGAGCTGATGACCCGCCTCGCGCTCGGAACGTACTGACCGCTCGGGTGCCGGGGCTTGAGTGTCTGCGGCCAGCCGTGCTGTTTGCTCAAAATGCGACACGGGCTGCCCAGTTGGACAACCCGCGGCACTGGGTGTGGTTGTGTACTCAGAATGGGAGCTGGAAAATCAACCGCCCGCCGTGGGCCTCGTAATCATCGCCGAAGTCGCCCTCGTATCCGATGGTGAGGTTTGCGCCGTTCTTGAGCTGCCAGGCGAAGCCGGCCACGGGTGAGACGTAATCGTCCACCGCGGCGTCCTCGAGGAAGTCCGTCCACGCGGCACCGGCATAGATGGAGGCTCCGTCGCTCAGACGGTACTGCACCTTGCCACCCAGCTTCAGGATCTGCTGCTCAACACCCGGATCGATCTTGTACTCGTCGACATCGAGCTCGGCGGATTCGTGCACGGTGTACTGCTGAGCCGCGATGAATGTCCACTTGTCGTAGTCGTAGCGAAAGGCGTTGGTGATGCCGAACGAGTAGAGCGTGCCGCCGGCGGCAAAGTCGTACGACACAACCGCCTCTGCCGATGCGCCGGGCGTGACCGTCCAGCTGAAGCCCTGCCTGGCATCGGGCTCGACAAGCATGACATTGATCGGCGCGTCGAGGTGCAGGCCTAGGTTGAAGACGTCGGCTCCCTCGATGGTGTGGAAGCCGATCGGCAGGCCCAGCACAAGACCGATGCGCTCGTTGAAGCGGGTCTCGGTGCTGAAGGTGAGATCGAAGCTGGAGCCGGTGAAGTCGCCCGCCTCGACGACCTGCCCGCTGAAATCGACGCGTGAGAGGAACCCGCCGTGGTCGACAGCGACCGAGCCGAGCTCCATGCGGGGCACGCCGTCGTCGACGGGCTCGCCCGTCTCGGGGTCGTGGTACATGCGGTTGATCTGGTTGCTTGCGGGGCTGGCGTCGGCGTAGAGGCCGACGCGGTCGAAGCGGTAACGGGCGCTGCGAGCCGTGGAGGCGAGCGGGTTGCCGTCGGTGATCGAAACGGGCGAGGTCTCGGCGATCGCGGAGAGGAAGTCCTTGATGATGTCGGGGTTGTCCTTGAGGAAGAAATCTTGGAGCTGATCGCCTAGGTCGCCGTCGGCCTCATCGAGCACGATGGGCGGGCCGTCGTAGCCGGCGATGCTGTTGATCGTCAGCACCGCACCGCCGCCGGCGCCCCCGCTGGGGTCGTAGTTGATGTCGATCGCGCCATCTACACCCGCGTAGCGGAGCATCGCGTCGAACGTAACGCCGTCGAATGAGGCAAAATCACCCTCGGTGTCGGCGAGATCCTCTGCAAGGTCCGGCAGCGTGCTCCCGCCCACGATCAGTGTGTTGCCCGGGTTGCCCGTCTCCGTGAGGTCGAAGACAAACAGCTCGTCGGATTGTGCCAGGGCAGCCCCGGGCAGAGCGGCAGCGGCGGCGAGCAGGATCAGGGCGCGTGCGTTCATCGGAGGACTCCATCGGGAAAGGCGGATTTTCAGATGGATCGTCTAGAAACGGATGGTCGCGCCAAATTTCAGGATCGCCTCGCGTTCAAGCGATGTGAAATTCTCGTCCGTGTCGTAGCTCTCGTTGTAAACGACGTAGATCTCCTGCCCGGGCGAGGGTTCCCATCGCAGCCGCGTGTTCATCCCCGTGATGTCGGAGACGCTGTCCCACTGCACAATGGTGTCGAGCGCGAGATCGGGCGAGAACTGGACCGTGCCGCGGGCGCGGACAATATCAACCTCGAAATCGCCCTCGGGCAGATTGATGTCCTGATGGATGCCCTCGATCGAGCCTTGGAAACGGGTGTTCGGGCGGACAGCCAAGGTCGCGGTGTAATCGGAGCGCGTGCCGTCGTAGAACTCGCCGAGCCGAAGACCCACCTCTCCAGAGATCGGCTGGGACGAATCCGTGCCCGCGCTCATGTCGAGCAGGAGCCAGTGGTAGCTGTCCTCGCCGATGACAACGCCGTCGGAGATCTCGAAGGGTTCGCGGAGTTTGTCCCGCTCAAGGATGAAGTCCGCCTGCGCGTAATCGCCCGAGTCGGTCTCGATCGAAGCGCCGATGAGCGTGACCTCGAGCGTGTTTACGGTGTCGTGCAGATCGGTGTAGAACTCGCCGCCGGTGGTCACATCGACCGCCCGCACGCCCTCCCACTCGGGCCGGAACGTGCGCGTGACGGTCGCGATGTGCTCGCGCTCGCCCGGCCGCGACACGAACCCGAGCGCCGGTCGGTAGCGTTCGTCGACCTGTGAGACGAAACCGAAGATGCTCCAGTCCTCGGTCGTGATCTGCGCCCGCCCGCCGACGACGTAGCCAAACCGCTCCTCGCCCGCGTCGGGGTCGTCGCGCGTGGCCTGCGCGAAGACGCCCGCGCGGAGATTGGTGTCGCCCATGAACCGTGTATTGACGTAGCCGAAGTCCGCGCCGATGAGCTGGTTGTCGCCCTTGGCGCTCGGGTTGCCGTTGGTCGCGATGACCCCGACGTATGACTCGTCGAGCACATCGACGATCGCTCGCCCGACGGAGAGGTTCTTGCTGCCCAGCTCGTCGTCGTCTTCCATCTGGACGTTCAGCACACCGAAGCGCACGTCACCCGTGCGTCCCGTGATGCGCGCCCCGGCCAGGATGCCCTTCTCCTGGCCGTTCACGATCCCGATGCGCCTGCTGAAGAAGGGACGCGGACTCTGGCGGATGCCGCCGAACTCGAAGACGCCGGCTTCCTCGAGGAAGAAGTCCCGCTTTTCCTCGAAGAAAAGCGGGAAACGCGAGAGGTTCACCCGGCGTTGGTCGACCTCGGCCTCGGCGAAATCGGTGTTGATGGTGATAGCCGCGGTGATCTCTGGTGTGATGCGGTAGAAGACGTCGAGCCCCGCGTCGAAGTCGGGCCAGCCGTCGTCGAGTTCGCTCGTCAGCACGCCGAAGGGCTTGATGGTCAGGCCCAGGCCCTGGTGCATGTCGCCCGTGAAGCCCTCGAGAATGCCCGCGCCGCCGAGGTCTTCCACGCCCAGTTCGCGTCTGGCGCCGGCCCATCGTGTGACCTCATTGGTTCGGCGCACGGTGCGTTCGATATTGAGGAGCCACTCGGTGCGGTTCGGATCGAACGAGAGCGACTTGTACGGGATCGAGACTTCCGCCACCCAGCCCTCGTCATCGATGGTGACCGCCGAGTACCAGATCCCGTCCCACGCGCTGCGTGTGACATCGCCCTCGATGAGCGCATCGCCCCGGAGCCCCGCGGGCCCGAGCGTGAAGAGATAGCCCGACCGCTGCGAGGCGTACGGGTCGATCGCGATGGAGATGGAATCGTCGCTGCCCGTCGAGCCGTCGCGTCTCATCTCGGTCGCGCGGATCTGATCGGGCGCATCGTCGTAGCACCGGATCGCCAGGTACAGATGCTCGTCGTCGTGCAGGACGCGCACCTCTGTTTGTTGCGTGGCCTTGGCGCCCTGATCCGGATCGACCTGGGTGAAATCCCCGAAAGCCGGCGCATGCTGCCAGACTTCATCGGAAAGTCGGCCGTCGATGATCGGGGCGACATCGGTCCGCTGTATGGTGTGGCGTCTGGGCTCTGATTCCTGCGCCAAGGCGGGTTCTGCCGCCACGCAGTGGAACAGCAGGACCAATGGCAACGTACAGCACGGACGCGGCATGTCGACCTCACGGAAGAGACGAAAGCGAAGGGCCCCGATCCTACCAACCCAGCCCAGGGTCGGCGCTGTCCGTGGCACTTGGTCTTACCCCATCAGAAACCCATACCATCTCCGAGTGTCCGACGAGATCGCACAGAACGACGCCGACCAGCCCGTCAACCTCGAAGAACGCCTGCGAGAGCTCGGCGCCAAGGCCCGCGCGCTGCCCGATCTGCCCGGCGTCTATCTCATGAAAGACGACAAGGGCGTCGTGCTCTACGTCGGCAAAGCCAAAAGGCTCCGCGACCGCGTGAGCAGCTATTTCGTGCCCTCCGCGGACCTCGGCCCCGCCAAGCAGCCCATGCTGAGCCTCGTCGTCGATTTCGACACCATCGAGTGCGAGACCGAGGTCGAGGCCCTGCTCGCCGAGGCCCGGCTCATCAAGGACATCAAGC
>MDTD01122360.1_pt1 | contig 19017 bp, 17 predicted proteins | sample 811221 | NCBI WGS metagenome assembly MDTD01 (sample SAMN05326646, study PRJNA326480) | marine metagenome | isolation source: seawater | place: Pacific Ocean: South West | collected 2011 | reverse complement strand
GTGAACAAGAATAGAGCTTAAATTTTTTTCATTTTCTAGCTCCCTCAATAAAGGAGCTGCTTTCATAAAATTTGGTCTAGCCCCAACAACAATAACTATTTTTTTCATAGATCAATATATGCGAGTGAAAGAATATAATCTATACTTATTTATATCCTTATCTAACTTAAATGAAATGGTTTTTTTGGTAATGTCTTTAGTACTTTAAATGTTAAATTGCTTTTAGGAAATATAATTACCCATGCAGTCAAAATTACTATTTTTAAATCCAAAAATAATGAATGGTTTCTATAATACCAGATTTCAACATCAGCTTTATATGGAGCTATCTTTTCTCTATAAAACTCATGTTTATCTCCATTGTAATTAGAGATCCATTTTTCTTCATCTCTAAAAATAATTGAACCAACTCCAGTAATTCCTGGTTTTGATTTAAAAATTTTATCTCTTTTTTCAATTGGAAATTGTTCAAAAATAGATTTCATTTGAGGTCTAGGGCCAACTATAGACATATTACCCAAAAAAACATTAAATATTTGAGGCAATTCATTAATCTTAGATTTTCTTAAAAACTTTCCAACAGGCAAAACCCTAGGATCATTTTTAATAGTAATGCCTCTGGTTCCAATCTTAGAACTATTTTTTATCATTGTAGCAAATTTAATAATGTTGAATTCTTTATTAAGATACCCTAATCTTTTTTGTAAATAAAAAATTTCACCTTCACCAGTAAATTTTAAAATTATACTTATAGACAAAAATAAAGGAGCTAATACAATTAATGCTATAACTGCAATCATTAAATCAATAATTCTTTTCCCTATTTTTTTCATGATTTAAAGAATTTGTTAGGTCCTTCAAAGAATCTGTTATTTGGATTTTTCATGTAATAATCTTTATACCAATCTAAAGTCTTTATTAATGATATTTTCCAATCGATTTTGGGATAAAAATTAATCATTTTTTTAGCTTTAGATAAATCAGGGCACCTACGATTAACTGAACCTGGATAGGTTTCTGCAAACTCATATTTTCCTTTGTAATTAAAATATATACCCGTTTCTTTTACTAATTCTTCAATTGTTATTTCTACATCATTACCAATATGAAAAATTTCATGCTTTGCATTTTCACATTCCATAGCTTGAATGGTGCCTAAGGCGCCATCATCTATATCACAAAATGCTCTTGTTTGATTGCCTCCATATATTTTAAAAGGTGATTCTCCATCCATGAAACGTTCTACTAGGTGTGGAATTACATGTCCAAAGCCCATTTTAGGACCTATTATGTTATTATATCTTATTATCTTACAATTAAAATCAAATATCCTGGAATAGTTTAAAAATCCAGATTCACCTAACATTTTAGTTACAGCATAAGTAAATCTTGGATGATCAATTGGATCAATACACAGAGGAATATCTTCAGATGTCGGTACTTTGTAGTCAAATTTATCAATAGTTCCTGAATAACATTCACTTGTAGAGGTAAATAGTACGTTTTTTATACTATTTTCCTTTACCCATTCTAAAGAATTATAAATTAGCGCAGTATTAACTCTTATTATTTCATGAGGATTTTCAAGAGTATTATTGACACCTATCATTGAAGCAAGCATGTAAAAATCATCATAATAGCTTTCTAATAAATCAAAACTTGAAGTCTCTGTAAAATCTGCTTTAATAAGATTTATATTTTTTTCTTCTATAAATTGCATGAAGGTTTTATCATCTTGATTATGATAAAAATTATCAGCTATAGTAATGTCATAATTATCTCTATTAGATAAAATTCTTGCAATTGCAGACCCAATAAATCCGCCACCTCCCAAAATTAGTACTTTTCTTTTCATTTCCTAGATATCTCCTCTTCCAAGTATTTTAACTGTATTTTTTGCATTAATACTATCAATATCAGTTTGTTTGAGTATTCCAACAGTATCATATATCATAACATTTTCCATTTTTATTAATTTAGAAATTAGTTTAAAGTTTTTGTATTCATTATGAGCTGTAGAAAATATAATCAAATCCCAATTTTTTTCTAATAAGATATCTAGATCTTGTGATACTGTAAGGTTTAACTCATCCCAATTTTTTACATATGGATCATGTATTTCAACTAATGCGTCGTCATTAAGACAGCTCAAATAGAAGGGCTCTACAGGGGTGTATCTCGTATCGCCAACATCACTTCTGTACGAGACCCCCAACATTAATATTTTTTTATTACTTAAAGAATTTAGATTAAAAGCTCTTTTCATATATTCAAAAGCATAATAAGGCATCTTGTCATTAATTTTTACACCTTTTTCACTTTGCTTAAGATTTTCTGTACTATCAAAATGATTTATTCTTGCCCATGATGCTAATAAAGGATCCTTTGTTAGGCAATAGCCTCCAACGCCAATACCTGGATACATTAAATTTGCATGAGTTGGTCTCATTCTTATAGCATCAACAATTTCATAAAGATTTACTCCAGATTCTTCTGCATACCTGGACCATTCAACTGCAAATGCTATATTCATAGCTCTATAAGAGTTTTCTAATACTTTTGCTATTTCTGTAGCATTTGTATTACCTAGCCTGGTTAATGGATATTGTTCAGTTGAAATAATTGATTTTAGAAATTTTTCAGTCACATCAGCAGAATAGTCATTAATTCCAGAAAATACTCTATAAAAATTTTGTATAGAATTTATATAGTTAGGACCTGGCATTACTCTTTCATAAGAATGTCCAATTTTAACTTTATTAATCGATAATTTTCTTTTAATAAGTTCTTTTTGAATAATTGGTTTTACAACCAGCTCACATGTTCCAGGAGGGACTGTTGTCTCTACTAAAACTAATACATCTTCCTTACAATATTTTCCAATTGTCTTTATTGCTTTTCTGAATGGAGTTAAATCAACATCAAATGAATTAAGATTACCTTTGTCATCTGATTTTTTTTGAACATCTAGATTTATATCAACAATTATTGTGCTAGCATAAGAATATGCATCTAAGTCATGTGTAGCAAATAAATTACCTTTTTTCATTGAATTCTGATAGAATTCTTCAATTTTGGGATCTGAAGATTTGATTGGGAAAATACCATTATTGATGCTATTTATAGTATCACTATTTTCTTTTAAATCTACACCTATAACGGCATAATCTTTTTCTGTTGAATTAGAAACTACTAAAGACATTACAGCCCCTACAAAGCCTAAGCCTTGAATCACAACTATATCTTTATCTTTATTGTTATTTAAAAATTTTTTTAAATCCATAACCTTAATCGTTTACATTTTTGATAAAATAAATTTATATAACTCTAATTGCTGATTATCATAGTCAAAATTCTTTTTAACTGTGTTAGCTATGCTCAATTTCATCTTTATTATTTTTTGTTTATCAAAATTTGAAAACTTCCTTATGTTATTTTTTAAAGCTTTCATATCACCAGCACTAGAAGCGTATCCAAGTTTATACTTTTTGACAAACTTATAACCTTCGCCATCGCCAGAGAAAAATATAGGCAATGCCGACGACATTGCCATACTAATTTTTGAAGGAAAAGCACCATAAATATTTGTTTGAAGTGGTATTATAGTAGCATCAAATGTTAATAACTTTTTTTGTAAAGAATCTTTACTTACGGTTTTGTGAAGATAAATATTACTTTTTGGATTTTCTTTAATAAAATTTTTAATTAAAGGACGTTCAACACCATCGCCGTAAATATGAAATTCGATCCCATAATCATTAAAATTTATATTTTTACAAATATTAAACACACCCTGAGCCAAACCTAAAAGTCCAGCATAAACAATTTTTTTTTGACTGTTTCCTTTCATCCAGCTCTTATTGTTGACAAAATATTGCTTAGTTAAATTCCTATATAGAAAAATAGGTTTATTACTTTTCTTGCTTAGATAATCACATGTTTCATTAGACTGACCAATAAAAATATCTGAAAATCTGTACATTAAATATTCAATTTTAGAGAATAATCTAAATGAAAAACTTTCTTTACTGATTACACCAAGTTCGGAAGCAGTTAGAGGCCAAATATCAGATACATTGAGAATAACTTTGGCACCTACAAGTTTAGAAATAAAAGTAGCTGTTAGAGCGCTTAATATGGGCGGAGTTTGAACTAATATTATGTCAGGTTTTTTAAAAAAGAGTAACGGGATAGTAAATATTAGGGAAAAACAATAGGATAGCATACTCAGAGTCCTAATGATTGCGTTATTTGAATTTGAAGGAAATAACCAATATCTTCTGCATACTATTCCTTCAATAGTCTCTTTTTTAAATATCCTCCATCTGTAACCTTTAAATAATTTTCCTAATGGATAATTAGCAAGGGTTGTAATTACGTCAACATCTAAACCAAAAGATTGTAATTCTTTAGCAGTATTTAGTATTCTGTATGGGGCAGCACCTTTTTCGGGAGGAAAAAAAGAGGTTATAATTGTTAATTTCATAATGTTATTCCACTTATTTTTTCCGTTTGATATAATTTATTTTTATAGCCTTTATATGCTTTCCCTATTGGAAAATTTGGAACAGATGTGATAACGCTAATTTTATGCCCTAAATTAGTCCATTCTTTACAATGCTCTAATGTTGTTTTAGCTGGAGCATTTGTTTCAGGTGCAAAGTTGTCGGCTAAGAAAAGTATTTTCATTATATATCAATAATTTGAATTTTTACATTTCCATCACAAGGGGCATTTCCATGGTCAAAAACTATTCTATTTGTTTTAAACTCTTCTCCAAAATTTGGCCACCAATTACTTTCCTCGATCTTTATGTTATTTAAATTTGACCTAATTAAAATTTTAAAACCTTTGCCTAATAGAATTAACTTATTTTGACTACTAAAATTAATATCAATTTCTGGGTGAAGAAGAATTCTTGAAACAATCTTTTGATTTTTTCCTCCAATTACTCTATCATGGATATCAATTTCTCCCATGTCATTGCATTTTAAGATTCTTTGATGGATTGGATTACCGTCAAGATTTTTATATCCGTCATGTTTGGATCTTATATAAAATTGTTTTTTACTTCTCTTTATTTTTTCAACTTCTACTTTTGCTCTTTTAGCTATTCTGAAGGATGACCAAAACTCGCATTGATCCATATCGTTTATTGTCAAAGTATTATGAGATTTTGTTGCTCGTGAAAGACTTCTTTTCAAACCAGAGTTATATTCAAATACTCCTGCATCCACAAATACACGTTGTTTTTTTACACTAAGTTCAAATGAAAAAATATCTCCATGTGCATGAGCTGGAAGTTCATCAGGACCAACATTTCCACTGTCATAAATTAAATGGAACAATTTATTTTTTACAACAAAGTAGCCAGATTTTTCAAATGAAAGACGCTCATTTTCATTAAATATATTTATTTTAAATATTTCATTATACTTTGTTAGCAAGCTATTAGGGTTAGATGCCATGTGTATACCACCATCGTTAAATAGAGAAATATAACCATCATTGTAAGTAAAAGACTTGATAACAATAGCCATGTTATACAATTTACGATAAAGGGTTTTTTTTATGCTTGAATTTTCTAAGAAAATATAACAATCCATTAAATCTTCAAAAACGTCACAATGGTATGATGGTGATAATTCAAAATGAAAGCCATCACTCAATATCTGTTTTTTTAATTCTTTACTTAGATAATTTAAGCCTATCTCTCTCCATTTTTCAGAATTTCCTCCTTTGAAATACGAGCTGGCCAATAATAAAGCTTTAATATTTTTGATAAGATGATTTCCACCTATATCAAGTTCAAGATTGTTTTTTAAAAAATTAACTTGTTCAATAATTGATAAATCTACTTTTTTAACAAAATTAGAATCTAAAGATTCTCTTCGTTTAGTAATTTCATTCATCCAAATACAAACTCTTATTGAAAGAGCATAGCTGTTCCAGGAGTCAAGCCAATATTCTTTTTGATATGGCCTATTTTTATCAATCCAATCATTAATAAAAAAAATGAAATCTTCATTAGAGGCATTTACTATCCAATAAAAGTAATGAAGATTTAATTTCCACAATCTAGTTCCTTTATTTAAACTTTTTTTATGCCAATCAAAATCATTATTAAAGCTTTTTGATTCGTTCAAGAATTCAAAATCATATCCATTATGTGTTTTAATAAAATGTTTTTTGTAAATATTTGATTTTATGTTTTTATAATTTGGATTTTTATTAAAATTCCCCTCATGCTTAAATGTTTTTCTGCTATTTCTTAAAAAAATAGGTAAAACTTTTCTTTTGAAGTTCAATTTTAATCTGTTCAATAGCTTATTTAATGGAATATCTTTTATTGAAAAATAAAAGAGACTAATTTTTTTCAAAAGATTCATTTTTTAAGTTTCATTTCAGCTATTTCATTTAATGCGTCACAAAGGACATAGCATTGCCTTCCAACTGGTTTTTTTAATTGTAATTTCAAATCTTTATTAGCAACCAATTTGCTAATATTTTTCGATAAAGCTTTACAGCCTAAAAGAATAATTTTTTGCCTTAGTTGATTAAGATTATCTTCTTTATTTATTTTAAGTTGTTGCCATTCAAGTATTTCTCCTGTATCAATTCCTTGATCTATGAAATGAATTGTTACACCACAAGGAATATCTAAAAGTATACTCCATTCTAAAGCGTTCATGCCTCTTATTTCAGGCATTCTTCCTGCGTGGGCATTTAAAATTTTATTATTACAAGCTTTTATAACATCTTTTTTAATTATTCCTCCTCCTGTGTATGCTGTGACATCAGGGTTTATTTTTTTTATAGACTCAATAGATTTGCGTGAATTAATATCATTTGAAGTAACAACTTTAACTTCATTTTTTTTAGCCCAATCTTTTAAAGAAGGAGAGTAGATACCCATTGATTTTAGTTCATCTTTTACTAACTGGTTTTTATTGAATGAATTTTTGGTCTTAAAAATATAATTAATAATAGCTTTTATTCCCCTATTTCTGATTATGAATTTTATTCTTTTCAAAGAAAATGGATAAGCAATCAGTATCATAGATGGTAAGTTTCCAGATTGTTTCAGTTTTTCTGCAACATAAACAGAGGTCCATGCATCATTATAGCCAGCAAGTAGTAAAATTTTATTCATTTATCTTTTTTTGTTCAGATTGTAATCTTTTTATAATCATCATTAATGCATCGGCATGATATTTTGCAGCCCAATTTGGATATCTCATAAACATATATTTGCCCCATAAAGGAAACGATCCACCAACAGCACCTGCAATGTAGCCATCATTTTTTTGTTTTAAACATACATAATCAACTAACTTTGCGCTTGCATTTACAAGTCTTAAATCTGGAAATAATTTTTCATATCGCATAAGACAAATTGCAATTTGAACATTACCTGTGAGGCAGGTATATGATCTGTCTGCTTTCCAGCCATAATTAAACGCTCCCGGAAGTTTACCATTGTTTAATTCTGATAATCGATAAAATTTATCTATTGATTTTTCGACTACTGTTCCATATTTATCCCATTCTTTTAATATTATTGCCGACTCTATAATTCCTCTTATGGTGTAGGCTATTGTGTGAGTAAAAGAATGGCTATTTGGTTTGAATCCCCAATCTTTTATTTCACCAGATTGAGAGGTTTTATTACAAATTCTTGTTAAGACTTTCTCAGATTTATCTTTGATATTTTTCTGATTTGTTAACTTCCAGACTCTTAACATGGGCCATACAACTTGAGAATAATAGCTTGGATTATAATTTGCTTGGTAGTGTCCTGTACTCCAAGTTCCATAATCATCTATTCCGTCTGCAAGCCAAATAGCAGATTTCGAAGCACTTTTAATCCAAATTTCATTTTTATCAAATATTGATAACTCAACAAGGCCGTCAATAATTTGTGCAGTATTAAAAACGCTAGGTGAATTGATTTTGTTTGCATTGTATAAGCCCGCTGGAAATGATCCATTTGTATTTTGTATACTTAATAACCACCTTCCTGCACGTAAAGCTAAATGTAAATACTTGTCATTTTTAGTAAAGCTGTATGCATTGAGCAAGGTTGTTATTATATAGCCCGTTGTTTCAGGATAGGGTTTTGACCAGCCAACTATAGGCGAAAAAGAAGCGGATGAAGCACCTTCTTTATTAAATGTTTTTTCAATCCAATCTAATGTAATATCTAAATGCTTGTAGTATAAATTCATAACGATTAATGTATTACTAATAATACAAAAATTATAATCTATAATTAAAATTTTTCATCCAGTAAGATAAATGTAACAGCTGATATATTTTATAGGTGTTGTTAGCTTTTCCTTCAAAATGACTATTAACTATATATTCAACTTCAACTTTATCCAAAGTGGTAAATAATTTGTTGGTTAAAAAAACCTCTAAAATTAATTTTTTTCCAAGCTTATTAATGCTTAAATCTAAAGGCGCATTAAATCCGGCTTTTTTTCGATCAATTAGTTTTTTAGGAATTAGGCCTATTAAAAAATTTCTTAGAGGTTTTTTTAATCGAAATAAACTAACTAAAAAATTATCTTTTAATCCCCAAGTGATTTCATATAATCTTTTAGTTGCAAGGGGTAATCTAACTTCTATACTTGCTAGCATACTTGACTTATCTGAAACAGCAAAATTATGAGCTAAGAAGCCATAAAAGTCTAAAAACATAGCCTTTCTTAAATTACTCAGATTTCGAACAGGCTCTATTATTAAATTAAGTTTTAACTTAAACTTATCGATCCCGCTATTTGAGCCAAGTAGTAATGATACTTCTTTGCTTGAAAAATAACCTATTAGTGAGGTATATCTGGAAATAAAATCAGTTTCTAAAAAATAATTATTAAATCTTTCTACTTTCTTTGAAAAATATTTTACTCTTTTCAAAAGTGGTAAGATAGGTAAAGCTATCTTGAATAAATAATCAAACTTAACGAACTGATATCTTGGATATCCAGCAAATATTTCATCAGCTCCCATACCACTTAACATCACAATGAATCCCAGATCTCGAGCCTTTTGCGACAGTAGTTTAGAACTTTGAAAAGTAAAATCAGCCATCAATTCTTCATTTCCAATGGCTACCTCCTCAATTAATTTTAAAAAATCATTATTAGTCATTTCTTTGTGCGTAAGTTCAATGCCACTTATATTTAAATTCAGATGATCTGCAATTTTTATAGCATAATTATAATCACTAGTCATTCCAGCTTCTTTATAATCTTTTTCTGATGATTTAATTGTAAAAGGTGCAATTCTAGATCTTGTTTCTGTTAAAATAATACTTGAATCGATTCCTCCACTATAAAAAAGCCCAACTGGAACATCGGATATTAGATGCTCATTAATAGAGGATTTTATTTTATCATTAATTTCTTTTGAATTTTCAATAGCCTTTTCATCTGAAACTTTAGATAATTCCCAATATTGATTTTTCGTTATTAAATTACCTTTTAAATCATATTTTTCATAAGAACCTGGTTTAAGTTTTCTAATTTTTTCGAAACCAGTATCTGGTTCATAAATGAAACCATTTAATAAATATTCTGCTATAAGATTTTTATCAATTTTTTTTGATTTTGGGTATAAAGCAAAAATTGATTTTATTTCTGATGCAAAAATTAAATTTTCATCATCTTGATAAAAATATAAAGGTTTAATCCCTAAACTATCTCTACATAAAATTAGTTCTTTACTGCTCTTATTAAACCAAGAAAAAGCGAACATGCCTTCTACTTCATTTATACATTCAATTCCCTTATGAATAAGCCAAAGTAATAAAACTTCTGTATCTCCATTTGTTTTTAATTCATGTCCATCTGAAATAAGAATCTCTTTTAAATCTAGATAATTATATATTTCTCCATTAAAGACTATAGTATGATTTCCGATAGTAAATGGTTGGTTTGACTTAGAATCTAAATCAATAATACTTAATCTTGAATGACTGAGAGTTAGATTTTTATAATTAAAAGTATCACTAAAATCAGGACCCCTATGTTCCATTGATTTAATACCATTATTATAATCAAACTTATTATTACTAACGCTTCCTAAAATTCCGCACATTTATTTTAAATTATAGATGTCTTTAACTATCTTTTTATTGACAATTTCTGAGTTAAACTTATTAAACTGAAGCAATGCATTTTTTGAATAATCTTGGTAATTTTTCTTATTAAAACTAGTAATCGCATTTTTTAATTCTATATGATTTTTTGGCTCAATTAAAAATCCTAATTTATCATTTACAATTTCGGGAATTGATTTCCAGTGAGTAGATATTACAGGTTTACCTTGAGAAAATGCTTCTATTATAATTCCTGGATAACCTTCTCCTTCCCAGTAAGTAGGCAATAGTAGTACATCATATTTTTTAATAGTATCCATAACACTGCTTGGATTTAGTGTGCCTCGATAGTTTAAATTTGCAGGTAAATTATATTTTTCTAGAACATCATCTTTTTTAGGGCCATAAATATCAACCGTATAACTACTATCTAAATCATTAAAAGCTTTGATAATTTCAATAATTCCTTTTTCTTCTTTTACGTGCGATATGAAAACAAACCTCTTATTATAAAAATAATTACTTACTGTATTAGTTTTTAGTTTTCTAGAATTTGGAAACCATGCTAAGTTTGTATTTACATTAGATAATATATTTTTGATCTTGATAGTTTCAACAAAAAATAAATCTGACTTCATTATCGTATAGTTAAAAAATCTAACTAAAATCTTGTTTTGAGTATTTAATAATTCTATTAAATCTCCACCAAACATTCTGAATACAAATTTTTTCCTCAAAATTTTTGAATACAAAAATAATATTGGTGCAATAATAAAAGCTCCATTTCTCGATACATTCACCATTAATATATCATAAAAAGGGAGTTTTATTATAACATTTAATAATACATAAAAAAAATTAGTTAAGTAAGATCCTCTTTTGATAAATTTATTGGACTGTATTAATTTAAATTTATGTGATTTATTCGAATCTAAAAAATTAACAAGGTTTTGCATTAAAACAGTTGTTCCCCCAAAAGTATCTGGTTTATTATAATGAGGCACTGAACCAATTATTAATAATTTTGGATTAGACATACTGATCTTTCTTTATTCCTTTTTTAATGATTTTTGCGGGAGCTCCAACAACTAGTGAATTACTTGGAATGTTATTAACAACAACTGAGTTAGCTCCAATAACAACATTATCTCCAATAGTTATTGGTCCTAATACAACAGCACCAGCTCCAATATAAACATGATTTCCAATTTTTGGCACTTCATACTTTTTCGTTGTCCCGCCAATAGTTACGTTTTGGTCAACATGAACATCTTCTCCAATAATTGCTCTTTCATGAATAACTATTCCAATGCCACCATAACCAACGACAAACTTTTTACCTAAATTAAGTTGGTATGGTAAATAACAGCCAAATATAAGTCTAATAAAATATGTAATTAATTTTGCAAGTAAAGGAAACCATCTTAACCTATGTGAGAACCTTTGGATTTGAACTGGTTTAATCATTTTTAAAAAGTTTTTCGTATTTATCTAACATTTTAGGGTAATCAAAAAAGGATTTGGCAGCCTTATAATTATTTTCTCCTATACTAGCCTTATCCTTTAATGTTAATTTTGAAAAGCATGTTAGTCGATCAGCTATTTCATTTGGTTCTTCTGGATTAAACAACAATTCTGATTGATGAGAAAGATAGATACTATTATCAGAAACTTTACTAGCTAGGATAGGCAATCCACAAAACATACCATCAATAATTGCATTTGGGCAGCCTTCATAAAAAGAAGGCAAAAGAACTGCATCATATTTTATCATAACTTCGTGTATGTTATGAACTGGATCAAATAATTTAAATTTATTTTCCAAGTTATTTTGATCTATGTAGTTCATACACTCTCCATAAATACTATAATCTTTAAATCTTTCTCCATACCAATGTACAATGATATTTGAAGTGTGTTTCAATGCCTTCAATAAATTAAGAGGATTTTTTTCATCTATAAATCTTGCAGGCACTATTAGCTTTATAGCTTCATTATTTTTTTGATCAAATTTTTTAAGTTTAATATTAGAATTAACTATACCGTTTGGAATAAACAACGTTTTTTTGCCAAAAAATAAGGACATTTTTTTTCTTTGCGATTTCGAATTACATACAATAAAACTCGAAAAAATATAAGGAATTCTTTTAACTATTTCTTTTAATTTAATCCTACCTATTAAATAACTTCTTTCGCCCAAAATTAGTGTTATAGGTCTCCAAAAAAAGATTGACCTGTATATGCAAGATAAAATATTTGGTACATCGAGAAATGAGATAATAACAGTTGGCTTATATTTTATTAAAAAAAATATAATCTTAATAGATCTCACAAATAAGTTTTTGTGTGAAACAATATTATTTTTTTTAACCAAATCAGTTTTAAAAAAAAAGAGAGGATGATATTGTAGCGTTTCCAATAAATATCCTCTTTTAGTCAATCCATTAGCAATCAGCGCCATTTGTTTTTGTGCACCGCCGCTAGCGAATGAATCAATAAAGCATAAAATTTTGATGTTTTTGTTGTTATTCAACATTCTTATTATTGTAAAAATTTAGTTTAGAGTAAGTGTAGAGAAATTTTCCGGTTTTTGTTTTTTCAATTTCATCTACATAAGAAAAACTAACGATACATTTATCTCCCATTACTAGCTTTACCTTTTGAATAATGTCTACGGTATCTTCATGAGGAATAGAACCTGCAACTCCTTGAATCTTAATGACAATATTCATCAAATCTTCTTGAATAAATTGAAACCTATCTATTCCTGGTATAAAATATAACAGATGAGTAAAATACTCCCCATCAATTTTATCTCCTTTTTCATTTTGAAAAAAATCTACTGTTCTACCTACTACTTTTTTAATTTTTGGATAAGTAACTCCACATTTACATTTGTTTTTCTCTTCGAAAAAAACTCCAAGATCTTCAATGTCAAACCTAATAAGAGGCATTGAATAATTATTTAAGTTCGTGACTATAATGTTAGACTCTTTTTCATTATGATTAAGCTCAATCGGTTGTACAATATTATGGTGCATTTGAATATGTAATCCATCACTAGCAGAACATTCCGAAGCTATAGGACCAACTTCTCTACTCCCATAATGATTATATGCCTTACATTGAAAAACTTCTTCTATTTCTTTTTTCATAAAATCATATAATGTACCAGCTGCACAATGAATTGCATTTTGTTTCTTGACATATATGTTGTTTTTTTTGGCATATCGAGCAATCTCATGGATTGACTGAACATAAGCAATAATTAATTTAGCATTGGATTTATTAATTATATCAATGTACTTACGAATTGTTTTAGGATTTAAAACAAAAGTGTTTAATCTATTTGTATTAAGAATATAATCTTTTAGGTATTCTATATATGGCTTTTCACCTTTAAAAATGTCCCTTTCTGCTCCCCATAAATAAATTGTTTTATCATAAAAATCAATTCCTTTCCATGAGCATGATAAATAAAAGTTAGCTAAATTATTTATTTGGTATTCTTCATCTTGAACAAAATTCACAGGAACTCCAGTAGAACCACCAGAGGTTTCGTTGAAAATTTTTTTAGGATTAATATTAGTAGCTAATAAGTCACTGGAATTCTTTCTGATTAATTCTTTTGTAAGGATTGGAAAATCGCACAATTGATTTACTGAATTAAGTTTAATCGAGTTATTTTCTATATACTTTAAATCTTTCCAATGTTTTTTATAAAAAGGAACAAACTTCAAAGCATGATTTAATAAGTGGTTTAACCTTTCTAATTGTATGCTTTCATTTTGATCATAAGTATTTTTATGGGTAGAAATAAGCTCTTTATATCTGTTCCGAACCTTTTTTTGAAATGGTTTTTGAAAATAAAGCTTATTGAGCGTTTTTTGTAAGGAAAACATTTGTAATTATTTTACTATATTTTTTTCAATATTATATAGTTGATTAATATACGCCATTATTGCAGTTAACATCAAAAAAGTTAATTTATTATCATAAGAAACACTTGCTAGGTCCAAAGCAAGCATTATTAAAAGTAAAGAATAGATAAAATTTTTATTTACTTTATTTGATAGCAAAGATACATTAAAAAATATTTGAAAGTAAAAATTGTAAAATACAATTAATCCAATAATCCCAACGCTAAAAGCTACTTCAATAAAATTATTATGAGAATAAAAATAAAATATGCTACTAAAGGTATTAATACCATGACCAAACAAAGGTCGAGAAGCAATATAATTTAACCCTTCAACTACAAAGTTAAGTCTATTAGAGGTACTGGCATCTTCAACAAAAATAAATTCTGTTATCCTTCTTTCTAAAGCTAAATATATTGTGTTAAAATCAACAAAATTATCTAAAAAACTTACAAAAGATGCACCAAAGCCAAGAAAAAATAAACAAAATATTAGAAATATATATGAAAGATTTAGGTTAGACTTAGCCCATAAATAAAATAATAAAAATAGATATAAAACAGCCCCAACCAATCCTTTTTTTGAACCTGTCATAAGTATTATTTGTATTGATAAAGGAATGCTTAAAAGACAAAAAAACATATTCCATTGACCTCTATTTTTATGAATTAAAATTATTGCAGATGCAATGCTAGCTAACATTTGCAAAGAAAGCATATTGGGGTTACCAGTTAGTCCTTGAAAGCGATAATTGAAATATAATACTTCGTAAGAAAATCCTAAATTATTAAAAAGAAGAAAAAAATTGAAAAACGTTACTACTACAATACCATAAAGTAAATACCCAATCAAGTCATTTTCGTTATAAAGTAAATTATAAAAAATTATTATATATAAACAAATTTGAGCCAATGTAAATGATCTTTCTAAGCTTGCTTCATAATTAATTGACCATAAAATTGATAAAAAACATAAAAACGTAAAAAATATAAATGATATAATACTCGAATTATATTTAATTGATAAATCGCCTTTAATAAGTTTTTTAGAAATAAGTAAAAAAGATGTAATTAATATAGATAAGTAGAGGTAATTGGAAAAATATATATTGTCAAATACTCCTATTGACAAGCCACTTAATATTAAAGCAGGTATTAGTAGATTATTTATTATCTTCATTTTCTTTTATTTTAGATATTGTAAAAAGAAATTTACCAGTTTTTGTAGGTTCTATCTCATCCACTTCATTAAAGATTATTTTACAATTACTGCCCATTACAGTATATATTATTTGTTCAATTTCACTTATATCATCTCCCTGTTTTTTTATTAAAGATCTATAAATATCTAAAATATCTTTTTCTTTTATACTCCTGAAAATTGCTGTCAATTTTTTTGATAAAAAAGCCTTCATTTTTTCAATCCAGCAAAAATTAGTATTTGTTCAATTGATGGAATTTTAGGGGATTTAATAAATTTCTTAATCATGAAAGCTCTGAAATAAAAAAATTTATATGTTTCATATAAAAAATTTGACTCAATAAGATATTTATTAATTTTAAAATCATATAAATCGACTACACCTTTTTTAAAAAATGTTTTTCTTAGATTCAATTCGTTTTTATTTGGGATATCAATAACAATAGATTTTCTATTTTCATTTGATTGTTGTTTAACATATTTTTTTTCAAAATTTTTTCCATTGAAATGAGATGGAATATCCAAATCTGGAAAAATAAAGTTTCCTATGCCGTAGAAAATTTTTTTTTCTTTATATATTTCATAAGATTGAATAACGTGGGCATGATGACCAAGTACTATATCAGCTCCAAAATCAATGAGCTTTCTTGCAATTCTAATATCACTTGGTTTTGGGTATTTTACTTCTTCATCACCCCAATGAAGAATAATAGTTACTGTATTACCTTTACTTTTCGATGATACAATATCTCTTTCAATTCTATCAACATCTATTAGGCTCAAGGAAATTTTTTCATTGCCTATGAAGGGATTGGTGGATGTACAGCAATATCCATAAAAGTCATATGTAATTTTCTGATCATTTATTGAATACGGATTATTATAGTTATTTTTTTCATTACCAACACCAAAGTAGGAAATATTATTTTGATTTAAAAATTCAATTGTTTGCTGAACCCCTTCAAGACCATAATCAAAAATATGATTATTGCTTAAACAAACAGCTGTGGGATTTTTCTTGAACGTATCTTTGATAAAAGAATTTTCTTGGCGTAAGACAATCTTGTTTTTAACGGGAGTGATAGATTTTGTAATAGGGTATTCTAAATTAAAAATAAATTTATCTAAATCGATATTAACATTATATTTTTTATCAAGATAAACATCTCCAAGTACACTAATCATCGTCTTAATTGGTTATAAATATAAATTATTATTAATAAATTAATTATAACACTTCCTCCTGTAAAAAGTAATAATGAATATTCAAATGAATTATAAAAGTAATAACCGCTATATAACGCTAGAAATCTTGTGAGAAGGGATATTATTTCAAAATAGAACAGCACTTTTTGTTTTCCTAAAATATTAAATGATACAATGGATGGGGCATTTATAAAAAGCATTAGAAACCAAAGTATTAATAGTCTAGAAATCTGACCAGATTTAGACCACTCATTTCCTAATATAATGCTAAAAATCTCCTCACCCGCAAAGAAAATTATTAAAAAAATTGGAATGAAAATTATAAATAGAATGCCAGTAACTTTTTTATAAAGAGAAAACATCTCTAATTTATTTTCTTGAAGGTTACTTGCTTCATTATAATAAACTTTTCGTACAGAATTGGATATTAACTCCACGGGTAATCTTAACACCCTTGTGGCAAGGCTAAAAAATCCCGCTAATTCAATAGAGTAAAAAGTTGAGATAAAAAGTAATGGTAGATTTTGAGATATAATATTTATCAATGCAGAAGGAAAATTATAAAGGGGGAAATTTCTATAAATTTTAGCTATTTTTTTTAATTTAAAATACAAGAAATCCTTCAATTGAATTGAGCTTTTAGAAAAATAAGTAAAAAAAAGTGGGATTAAAGAAATTATATCAATTATAACTTTACTAAAAGAAAGCATAGAAAAGCCTAAAATTGATTTTGAAAAATATTGCAATGAATTTATTCCCAAAGCGTTCTGAGCTTTATTGATTGCTACTTTAGAAAAGTCATTATTTTTCATAAGTAGATTTATTAATGTCTCTCTTAAAGACAGCGTAAATCCACTAATGCAAATCAAGAATAAAATTTCTGAATTTATATTTAAAATTTGACTTATTTTATCTTCTAAAAAAAAAATAACTACAAACAACAGTATAATAACAAAAATCGATGATATTAATGATATTATAGCTAATGACTGAGAATCTCTCTTAGACTTTGCTAACAAAATTGCATCCTCAAATCTTAAAGTTGAAAAGATTGTAATAATTGTTGAAAGAGATAAGAATACTGCATACTCACCCATTTCAGATGGACTAAATATTCTTGTTATTAATGGTGTAAATACTAAAAAAATAAGTTGACTCACAAATGACCCGGAGAAAAGTGAGAACGTATTTTTAATAAACTTGTTTGTTTTTAAGGGAGATATATATTTTTGAAAAATATTATTAATTCTCTTCATTATTATTGCCGTAATAATAATGATAATAACTATAATAATAAGATCCGTAATAGTTACTTCCTGAAACTTCATTTAAAACGCAATATTTCAGAGGAAAGCCGATATTTTCCAAGTTTTTCATAGATCTATCTAATGCACCTTTTTCGGTTTTATTTAAGCGTACAATTAGTAGAAGCTCATCAAAATGTTTTCTCAATAAAAGTGCATCAGTTACTGCAATTAATGGCGGTGTGTCAACAATTACAACATCATATTGCTCAAAAGCTTCATTAAGAGCATTTTCAAATTTTGTAGAGCTTAAAAGTTCAGAAGGGTTGGGAGGAGTTGGTCCTGAACAAAGTATATCTAAATTTTCGATTTGGGTAGCTTGTATATTGCTAGTAAAAGACGTTTCGTTTTTATCAATAAACATCTTACTTATTCCTTTTTCTTTATCAACATCAAAAGCTTTATGTAGAATTGGTTTTCTCATATCACAATCGATAATAAGGGTCTTTTTACCTTGAGAAGCAAAAGCTATTGCGATATTGGCAGAGGTTGTTGATTTACCTTCTTGCGGCCCTGAGCTTGAAACAATTATTTTTCGTGCCCTTGTTTCATTTACGTTTTTTAAAAATTCTAATGAAGTTCTTAATGTTCTATAAGATTCAGATATAGGAGATTTAGTATCATCTTTCAAAATAAGTCGGCTAGTATATTCATTTCCAATTTTTTTCTTTCGTCGCTTTTTATCTAAATCAAAACTTGGTATTACAGATAGAATGGATATACCAAGATTTTCTATATAATCAATTGTTGTTATTGAGGAATTTAACAAACGAGATATGTTGATATAAGCTGAACCTCCAAAAACTGTCGATAAAATCAGAATGAGTCCTAAAACTGAAAGTGAAGGTGGATAGGTAGATATATTATTTGGTATTGCTTTATCAATAATTCTAATCTTTCCTATTTCTGATGCCTCTGATATTCTTGACTCCTGAAACTTCTTCTTCATTAATCCATAAGTTTCTTCAGAAATACTTTTTTCTCTAATTAATCTTGAATACTCCAAAAATTTATTGGGCAAACTTTCTAATTGATTTTCATATATCTTTAAAACTTTGCCTGTTTCTGTCAACCTTGCTTCTAAAGCAGTTTTTTGGCCACTGATCTGAATTAGCGAATCAACAAGAGACTGTCTAAATTCAATTGGGTTAGCTGAACTAATTCCTAGCTTTATTAGTTCATTTGTTTCTTCAGAAATGGAATTTTTTAGATTATCAATTTTTAATTCAATAGCATCTAATGCATTTTGATTCGTACTATTCTTTGATTTACTTGAGAGATATTC
>MDTD01103326.1_pt1 | contig 19017 bp, 21 predicted proteins | sample 811221 | NCBI WGS metagenome assembly MDTD01 (sample SAMN05326646, study PRJNA326480) | marine metagenome | isolation source: seawater | place: Pacific Ocean: South West | collected 2011 | reverse complement strand
TGAATTACACACTTATTTCCCACCATGCATTTCAGCTATCTAAGTATACTTATTTCTTCATCATTATGAAAGAAAATATTTTTCAAAGATTTGTTATATTTTAGATATTGTGAATATCTCTTTTTGTTAAGATTTATCAAAACTTTTTCCATGGATTTTGAGTTTTTTATTACATTCGAGTTGTTAATTTTTTTTAAAAATACATAATCTTCAATATCTTTTTGAAAATTATCATAATCATATAATTTGCTTTTTCTTTTTACCATACTGTAATCAATATGAAAAACTGGTTTATCTAATATTGCAGACTCGATATTAAAAGTTGAACCAAAACTAAACACTGCAATAGATTTATTTATTGACAAATTTTTCTTACTTAAATGATTTGATATCTCTTTATAATTGTATTTTTTTTTCTTAAAAAAATAAAAACTCTCAAAATCAATTTCTAAATTTTTAAATTTAATTAATTCATTTAAAGTTTTTTTTGAATAATTTGTTGATGGATACAGTCTGACTAAAATCTTTAAATTTAATTTTTTTTTTATGATAATGTTATGAATGTGTTTAATCATTTCAATATCATCTTTTACATACCATTTCATGTCCTCTTCTGGGTTTTTTTCAGATGAACCATAGGAACAACTGAAAAGTATTATTTTACTTTTCTTTTTCTTTAATTTTTTTAAATATTGAAATTGAATTGGATAATTGACAATCACTTTTTTAGAAATAATATTATGTCTACTGGTAAACATTTTTTTTAACTTTTCTGACCAGACCAAGAAATAATCAGCTTTAAATATACTACTATAAATGAACGTATTATCCCAACTATAGATCCAGGATATTTTTTTTAGGTTTTTTAAATTTTTAGACCCATAAATAATAGATTTAGAAAAGTTGTGCTCATCACTTACTCTAAAATCAAAAAGAAAGTAACTAAAATTTTTTAAATAATCATGCTTATTTGGAATAAAAGTATAAAAGAATTTATAAAGAGTATCAGAATTTGGCAATAAATTAATTTTTGATAATAAGTATTTAATTTTTAATAAGAAAAGTTTTATAAAATTTTTTTCAGATCCAAGTTGAAATTTTAAATAATATAATTGTTTATGCGAACCATGACAATTTGATAGGTATATACATATTTTATCGATGATTTTTTCAATCAAGGTTTTATTAATTTTTATTACTTTATATTTATTTTTAATGAGTTTTGGAATTCTATCTTTCGATGATACAATTGTTACATCAAATTTTTTGCTTAAATTTGAAATAAATAGAAGAATAAAAATATTTCTAAAATTTTCAATTGCAATCAAAAGCTTTTTTTTCATTTTATTATGGTCTTTATAATTTTTTTAATATATTAAAAGTATTACTAAGTTAAACAAAAATTAATAAAATTCTAAATGTTTAAAAAAATTTTAAACAAAATAATTCTACATTTTAAAAATCCAATTCTGGCTTTTAAGTTTGATGTAAGAATGTGTTATTATTTTTATGGTAAGTTTGTAATGCAGTATTTTTATAAAATAAAAATTAATGAGGAAAAATCTTATTTTGAGGCAGATTACTGTGATTTATACAATATATTTAGTGTAATAATTAAACATAATCCAAAAAAATGCATAGAGGTTGGAAGTGGCTATAGTACTTTGATTATTGCAAAAGCACTTTTTATAAATTTTAAGAAAGATGGAATTAAACCAAAATTTATTAGTCTTGAACAAGATAAAAATTATTTAGAAATTCATAAAGAATACTTGAGAAAAAATTTAAGTGAAGATGAGTATAAATTGGTAGAATTTATATTTACAGATTTAATTATTGAGAAAGTTTATGATGAAAAAGTAAATATATGTAGGAATTTCCCCGATGGACAGTTTGATTTTTTTTATGAGGATAGAACTGATGATAATAATTATAAAATTGCAGGAGACGCAATTAAAATAGAGCAAAATATGCCAAAAAATTATATTATTTGTGTAGATGGTATGTTGCAGACTGTAAATTTTTACAAAAAGAATTTAAAAAGAAATTATCTTTACTCTGGAGGTTTTATTCATGGTAGTACTTGGATACCCAAATCATAAAGCAAATGAGAATTATTTCTAGATTGGATATAAAAAATGAATTTGTTATTAAAGGTATTAATCTTGAAGGTTTAAGAAAAGTAGGTAATCCAATAGAACTAGCATCAAAATATTATGAGGAAAATATAGATGAGATAATCTACGTAGATGCTATAGCAAGTTTGTACAGGAAAAATACACTTTCGAATTTAATATATGAGACCTCAAAAAAAATATTTGTTCCTTTGACTGTAGGAGGTGGAATAAGATCTTATTCAGATATTGAAAAAGCATTAAAACTTGGAGCTGATAAAGTTTCACTTAATTCTTACGCCACTGAAAATCCAGATTTTGTATCTAATTCAGTCAAAAATTTTGGATCAAGTACTATTGTTATATATGTAGAAACTAAATTCAATCCAGAAACATTCGAGTGGGAAGTTTATAAATATTCAGGCAGAGAAAGAAGTGGAATAAAATTAGTAAATTGGATTGATACCATTCAAGAAATGGAATGTGGTGAAATCATGCTTACTTCAATTGATTATGAAGGAACTCAGCAAGGTTTCGATTTAGATTTATTAGATTTAGTAATTGAAAAAATAAAAGTACCACTTATTATTTCTGGTGGATGTGGAACATATGAGCATGTTTTAAATCTAAAAAAGAAGTATAAAAATGTTAGTGTTGCACTTGCATCTGCTCTACACTATGACAATATCAAAATTAAAAAATTAAAAGAAATAATTGAGTAAGATTTGTATTTTAGATTACGGTTTTGGCAATATAGCTAGTTTGCATAACGCGCTTACATATATTGGTTATGAAACTGATTTTTATAGTGAAAATAAAGAAAAAAAATATGATATTGTTTTTATTCCTGGAGTAGGTTCTTTTCATAATGCATCAAAAATATTTTCAAATGATCAAATAAGAAACTTTATTTTTAATATAAATAGTAATTCAATTATATTTGGTATCTGTCTTGGAATGCAACTGATGTTTAAACAAGGAAGCGAAAATGGCTATAGCAAAGGTCTAAATTTTGTAAATGGGGAAGTTAACAAATTACCAAAAAATTTAATTCTCCCAGTTATTGGTTGGAGAAAAACAAGCTTTTTAAGTAAAATTGATATGCTAAATAAGTATAATAATACTAAATTTTATTATGTTCATTCTTATGCTGTAGAAAATATAGATAAAAATTATATTTTATCTAAAACGAATTATGAAGACATAGAATATATATCATCCTTTCAATTTAAAAATTACTTTGGGACACAATTTCATCCAGAAAAAAGTGGAGAAAATGGTTTAAGTTTTTTAAAGGATGTTTTAAAATTTTATAACCTATAAAAAATTTATAACTAAGGTTTAGTCGTCCAAACCAGATTTAGATACATTATGCCTTAATTTCCAATTACCATTTACATCTTTTCCCCATAAGTGTGGGGATCTGAATTTATCAATAATTTCATGAAAATGATCCTCAGATATAGAAATATAGTTTAAAAACTCTTTAAAAAATTTTTTTGGAAACTCATTATCATATAAATTAACTAGATTAATTCCTTCATCTCTATCAATTTTATCATTTCTTATTTCTTGTGCAGCATCATATGATGCTCTACCTAATCCAAATTTTGTTAGAGTTGTATAATAATGAAAAGGATCAATTTTATCGTCTATACTAGAATATTTAGAATAACTTCCTTCAGTTCTTTCTATATTTGCTTTAAAACCTGTATACTTAGCTGCGTAGTAATAACATTCCTGTGGATCCCATTTTAAATAATATCCTAAATAATGCACTTCAGTCTGATTTTTATCATCCGTTAAAGGTTCATAAGGTGCGAAATCATGTGAGTGAAATTTGTAATCTTTTATAATATTTTCTTTTGACACTCCTCCATAAAGAATATTAGTTTTTTTTTCATCTAAAAAAAATTTTTGATCCATTGTTTCTTTTTTATTATCCTCAATATTATTTCCATACTCGGCTTGGTTTTCACCATAAAAAACATATTTAATACCAAATTTATTAGCAATTTTTGGACCAATCAATTTTTGTCCGATAATGAATGGCTGAAACGGATGACAAAGATTAGTAAAAGCTAATTTTGTCAAAACTCTGTGCAATTTACCATTTGGTGTGAAAAGAATATTATCTAATCCACCTACATGTGACCAATTTTGAAAGTTTTTCCAACCTATATCTGTGTAGAGATGAGGAGCCCAAGTAACTGTTAACGGATTTAAACCATATTTGTATTTTAAAATATGTGCAGTATAAGCACTATCCTTGCCCCCACTTCCTGGAATAACACAATCGTAATAACTTTTACTATTTTTTTTTATTTTTTTACATAATTCAACCAGTTGTAAATCTCTTTCAGTCCAATCTATTTTGTTTTTAATATCATTATATTTGCAAGCAGAGCAAACACCGTCCTCCCCAATGGAAATTACTGATTTATTATCTGTAGCTTTATTTTTGAATTCAACAACTGAATTTGGTCTCTGATTTGAAATTACACATTTTGAACAAAAATTTACTTCATTAGGCAAACCATAATAAGTTTCATATTTATTTCTTTTATTCATTAAATATCTTGTATAACCATTTGTTTTTGTTTGGAAATTTTCCATATTTTTTTTGTTTTCAAAATATTTGAAATTAATGTGGATGAATTACCTTTGCCAAAATGTTTAGTAAACTTATATTTTTTAGTTTGCATATTTTTTATTGCACTAACTATTTTGTTTTGACTAAATGGCACATTTTTAATACTTACATGAAAAAATCTATTCTTTTGTCTATTACCGATATTTATTGCTGGAATTCCATATATCGGAGCCTCCATTAAAGCTGCACTTGAATTACCTACTATTAAATCTGAATTTTTCAATAATGTTAAAAAATATTCAAACCTAAAAGATTTCATAATTTTAAAATTTTTGTTTTTTAATAAAAATTTTTTGTAGTAATCAATAATCATGTCACTGCCATAATCATTATTAGGATAAATAATTAAATAATTTTTTTTAGATTTAATCAATGATTTAATATAAATTTTAATTTCATATAAAAAAGATTTTTTATCTTTAAAAAAAGTAGGATGAAATATACCTATACAATATGATTTAAATTTTATTGAATATTTTTTTCTTGCTTTATCTAAAGTAGGTAAATTTTTGGATAGCATAATATCTATATCTGGGCTCCCAACATTAAAAACAGATTCTTTTTTTTCTCCTAATTGTATCAAATTTCTTTTTGCAAACTTATTAGAAACAAAATGAACATGAGATAATTTTGATATAGCGTGCCTAAGATGTTCATCTATATTTCCTGACAACTCTCCTCCTTCTATATGGCCGACAAGAATATTATTTGCGCACCCCGATACTGCTGCAGCTAGTGCTTCAAATCTATCACCGTGGACTAATAATAAATCAGGATTTACTTTTAAAATATATTTTGTGAAATCATTTACGGTTCTTGCAAAAATAACACTTGCTGGTTCTTCTTTATTTGTTTGATTTTTAAATAATTTAATTTTTGATGTTACTTTATTTTCCCTTACTACCTGTATGTATGTGCTTCCATATTTTGATAACATGTGCATACCAGTTATGTAAATATAGACACTAAATTTATCTTTTAATTTATTTATAATTGATTTTAACTTTCCATAATCGGCACGCGTACCGGTAATAAAAACAATTTTTTTTTTAGAGTACATGTTTTTTTTTTATTTGGGTATTTTTATCGATATTAGTTTTTGCTTTTTTTTTATATAATTTTTTCAATTCATCTAATTTAAAGTCTCCGGTCCCTGGTCTTTTTACCCATAAATTTGTATTATCAAAACTTTGATTTTTTTTTATATTTTTAATTGCAACGACTGAAGCAAAAGCAAAATCTCTAGTTACCTGTTCTGACTTTAAAAAACTTTTACCTCCTTTTTTAAAATTAAATATTCTTTTGCTTTCAGATATAATTTTTTTTAACTCTATTTGATCCATTGAGCATATAATATCAGGTCCTGATCTTTTTTTTGTATCAGTGAAATGTTTTTCTACAATATTTGCTCCTAATGAAATTGCTGAAACACATGCAGTTAATCCTATTGTATGATCAGAATAGCCTATTTCGATATTTTTAAAATTTTCTTTCATTTCTCTTATTGCATCTAATCTGACAAGATGATCGGGTGTCGGATAAAGTGATGTTGTATGCATGAAACAAAAATTGCTATTTTTTTGTTTTAAGAATTTATAAATTTTGTTAACAGTTTTTAAATCGTTCATACCTGTACTTAAAATAAGGTTTTTTTTAAATTTAGATATGTAATCAAGTAAATGGAAATTATTAAACTCTCCTGAACCAATTTTAAAACTAGACACACCAAATTTATTCAATCTATCAACAGCCTTTTTTGAAAATGGCGAACTTAAAAAGATCAATTTGTTTTTTTTTTACGTATTTAAACAACTTGTATTCATGTTCTTCATTTAAGCTACATTTTTCAATAATTGAGTAAATATTTTTATTAGAATTCCCTGGCTTTATTTTTTTTGCCTCTAATGACATTTCCTCATCAGGTATATGTGTTTGATGCTTTACAATTTCTGCACCAGCTTTTTTTGCTGCATCAACCATTTTAAAAGCAACATCTATTCTTCCATTATGATTAATTCCTATCTCAGGGATAATTAAAGGCGGGTAGTTTTTTCCAATTTTTCTTTTTTCTATTTGAAACATTTTATTTACCAAGATGAGAACCCCCCATCTATATGGTAATTTTGGCCTGTAATATATGATGATTTTTCTGATATTAAAAATTCAAGTAATCCAAAAATATCCTCGGGTTTTGCCATACGATTAATTGGTGTTATTTTTAAATAATTTTTTACAAATTTTTTGTTATGATTATTATATACTCCAGATGGGGATATTATATTAACATTTGTATTTTCATTAACATATTTTGTAGCTAACCACTTTGTTAAACCCAATAAGCCAGCCTTACTTGCAGAGTAAGCAATATTGGAAAAAAAAGTTTGGTCATTATAGATTTCATGATGAGGACTATGAGATCCATAAATACTTCCAATGTTGATTATTTTTTGGCTTATATTTTTTTTATGGAAATATTTAATAAAATATTTACAAGTTAAAAAAGCTCCAGTTAAATTAATATCTATTGTTTTTTTCCATATATTAAAATCAAAATCTTCAAATTTATTTGTTAACTTTTTTTTGGATTTTAGGATTCCTTCTGTTGTAAATGCAGCATTATTAATCAAAACATCAAAATCTCCGTATTTATATTTTAAATTTTTAAAAAACTTTAGAATTGATTGTTGTTTCTCTAAATCAATTTTTTCTTGGATAACTTTCAAATTTGTTTTAGTTTTAAATTGTTTATCACCAACAACCAAAAAATAATTTGAATTCTTCGAAAGTATATTCTTATAATAAGATCCTAAGACACCTTCAGAACCAATTAATATAATTTTTTTCATATTTTAAAGTACTTATATATAATTTTTGACAACAAATAATCTTCTTTTGAATCTATATCTATTGTTTTATAAAATGGAATTTCAAAACCAACAACATTTTTATCAAAAATATTATTCTTTTTTTGATTGAAAATGTGTTGTGTTTTGAATAAATAAAATCCAGCTACATGTTCATAAGTTTCAGGACTTTTTTGCCTAGAAAAAATTTTATTTTTTTTTGAATTTATACATACCTCAAATCCAGTTTTTGTTCTTTTTAGAATATTAAAATATGGACTTTTTCTTGCTGCACAAATATAAAAGGCACCATTAAGTCTTCTAAAATTTTTCATTTTAAAAAATTTATTTAGAAAACTATTTAAATCTTTTTTAGTTAGCAATGGATTGGTCACCTCTATATCTAAAAAGTAATCAAATTTTTTTCGATAATATTTTTCAGATTTTATAATTGCATCTTTCCATACATCTTCTTTTGGGATATTAGGCATCGTTAATTTTAGTGATCTTGTAAAAAAAATATCAATTCCTTTTGTTTTCGCAATATTTTGAATTTTCTTACTCTCAGTTGAAATACAAATATATTTAAAATCTTTAACAACCTTATCAATTGCATGAGTTATTAGTGGTTTATTAAAAAATTGTTTTATATTTTTATTCTTAAGGCCTTTGCTGTTTCCTTTGGCACATATTGTAATAAGAATATTATTTTTAATTTTATTGATCATTGTGCATTTTTAGAGCTAATTCTGCATCATAAATTGAGTTAGATAAATCATTATTATAATAATATTTATTATTTAAAATTTTAATAAATTTAATTAAATTAGCTTTAATCATACTTTCTTGAGTATTATTTTTGAATTTTTTAAAATAAATAATTTTATTTTTCCTAAACTTAGAAATTGTTCCTTTAAAAATATCAACTATAATTTCATCCTTATCAGTTAAAATATTTATATATCTTCTAAAATTTTCATTTATTATTTCTTGATTTAAAGTGCCTATTATATTTTTTTTTGTCTTAAAAACAGAGACTGCTATGTCATGACAGTTATATTTTTTTGAGACATTTGTGAAAGTTTTCATTGAGGTAATCTTTCCAAATAAATTATTTATCAAATTTATTTCATGAATAAGCTCATAAATTGCGCCACCACCTAAATCTTTATAAAAAAAATAACTTTTATTTCGACTATTTTTCCGCCAATACTTGATGTTGTGTCCAACGTACACATTTACACTTTTTATATTATTTTGGACAATAAGTTTTTTTAATTTATTTATGATTTCACTACTAAGTAATTGATAACCGCAAATAAATTTAAAATTTTTCCTATGTGAATATTTTTTCAGTAGTTTCAAATGGTTTTTTTTTATAGCTACAGGTTTTTCACAATAAATATTAAATTTTAGATTTATTAGTTTTTTTAAATATTCGAAGTGTTTATATGTCTCATTTGCTATTATACAAAACTTATAATTTTTATTTGAAATATTTTTAAAATTAGAAATAAATTTTACATATCTGATATTTTTAAATACTTTAGATAAATCTTTTCTTTTAGACAAAATGTCTAATTTGAAATTTAAATTATCTAAAATTTTTGCATGTTTCATGGCAATTGAACCTGAGCCTATAATTAGAATTTTTTGATTTTTAAAATTTTTTTTGTACATTTATTATTAGTTTTACTCTAAAAAAATTTTATATTATTTCTTTTTTTCCTGAATTGAACTTTCTTCTTATACTTTGGCTAATCATGTGCATTATAGATTGAAATACATCTTCACTAATGCCATAATTTTTTATACCAATATCGAAATTAATATCTGCTAAATTGTTTTTTGACTTGTTGCTAAAACCTGTGAAACTGATTGTAAAAATCCTGTTTTTTTTTGCATATTTGATTACTTTTAAAACATTTATTGAATTTCCGGAGCAACTGAATGTAATTAACAGATCATTTTCATTAGATAAGTTCTCTAATTGATGAACAAATACGTTACTATAATTACTATCATTTGATATAGCTGTAATTAATTCTATATTTTCTGACAGTGAATAAACTCTAGGCACTAATTTTTTTTTTGAGGAATTTTTTATCCCTTTATTAAAATCACATAAAAAATGATTTGCTATTGATGCAGATCCTCCATTTCCACATGTAAATATATTTTTTTTTTCTTTTATCTTATTAATTATGATTTTTTCAATTTTATCAATTTTTTTTATGTCAATTTTTTTTAAACTATTTATTAAATCTTTTGAGTATTTTTTTAAATATTTCATTTATTCTAATTGATATATTATAATTGCTTAAAATAAAATTGACTATAAATCTATTAGTGTTATTTCATCCTTTTTGAATAATAGGTGCTTTTTAAAATTAATTAAATCATTCTGGTCATGAGAAACATATAAGAATATCTGCTCTTTATTGATATTAATAATGTTATTTAATACATTTTTTCTTTTTTCTTTGTCAACTGCATTTAAACTTTCATCTAAAATTAAAATATCTGGTTTAACAAAAAGTGCTCTAGCCAAACAAATTCTTTGTTTTTGTCCACCACTTAGTTTATTTCCAAAATCACCAATAAATTTTTGTAGGTCTTCATCTTTTTTAATGACATCATCTAAATACAAAGTGCTAATTAATTTTTTAATTAATTCAAATTCTTTATCATCAATTTTATCTTTTAAAGAGATGTTTTGAATTACAGAAGAATTATACAAATAAGGAAACTGGGAAACATAAGATTGGCTAAACACTTTATTAAGAGATTCTAATTCAGTTTTATTATTAATTATAATTTTACCATTAGAAACTTTTAATAGACCAGCCACCACGTCTAAAAAGGTACTTTTTCCTATACCTGTATTTCCAGAAATAAAAATCTTATCACCAGATTTTATTTCACAAGTCAAATTATTAATAATTTTTTTATTATTAAGAAATTTAAAATCTATTTGTTTAAATTTAATACTTGAAGGTTTTAATTTATAAGAATTTTTATCATTATTTTTTTTTATAACGACATTTTCAGTTTTATTGATTGAAGTTAATTCTTTATTAATACGACTTATTGAAACACTGCCATCCTGCACAAGCGAAAAGAAGGTATATAAAAATTGAAAAGATGGAATAAGTCTAGAAAAGGAAACAATCAAAATTAACAAGTATGAAAATAAACTTTTTTCAATTAAGTCAATATTTATAATTAAGAATATAACAAACCCTATTGATAAGAAAAAAAAACTTTCAATAAAATATCTGGGCGCAATACTCAAAGTTACAGTACTGGCTTTTGAACTTGCAACTTTTGAAGTTAGTTTTTTGAATTTTTCTAAATTAAAAAATTCTAAATTATAAATTTTCAATTCTCGAAAACCATTCAAACAAGTATTTATTAGATCAATTTTTTCAGTACCTAATGTAGAAAATATATTTGAATTGTAATTAAGCTTTTTTTTAGTTCTACGAGCAAATATTAAATACATAACGACTAATGCGAAGAATGCAAATAAAGTAATCTTTAAATTAATAAAAATTAAAATTGAAAAAATAATTACTAAATTAAGAACGTTAAATAATAAAATTCCAAAAGACATTAATAAACTATAAAGTTTTTGTGAATCCATTAGGATAGAGGAGCTTTTTTTATCCATTCTAAGATTTAAAAATTCTTGATAGTCCATATTTACATATTTTCTTAATAGCAGATATTGAATGTTCTCACCCATCTTGCAGAAGTAATTATTAGAATATTTTATCAAATAATAATTTATTAAATTAGAAAAAATCGCAAAAAATATAATTAAAATAACTAATTTATTAAATGAAATTAAACTTAAATGATTTAATAAGTCAAAACCTGTTTCTAATATATTAAAATTTTTATCTAATTCACCAAACTCTTTACCAAGTATTAATAGAAAATAACCATATACATAAATATTAATTGACTGAATAAAAGAGTTAATTATCCAAAAAATTTGAATTGTATAAAATTTCTTCTTTTTATTTAGACTGGCAAAACGTAAAAGTATTTGCAATGAATCCATAAATAATTAAAATAATAATCTTAGCTTATTACAAATTGTTTACCTATGATTGGACCTTTGTAATCGTTTTTCCTAATTTGTTTTCCTATTTCCAGAGATTGCATTATACAATCATCTATATCTACCTCATATCTATATGTTCCAGCTCTACCAATTGAATAAAACCATTTGGGCATAATATTAAAATACTTTTTAGCTTTTTTTTGCTCTGACTTAAAAGGCACTGGATAAAATCGTCCATTAGATGAAGGAATTTCCATTCCTATAAGAGTATTTTTAGATTTGTGCCTGGTAAATTTTTTGTATTCAACGAGTCTAGTAAACTTCTCATTATTTGGAAAATATATAAAGAATGTATCTTTTGGAAAAGCATATTTGCCTGGTAAAACAAATGTATGCAGGTCTCTTCCGATAAATTTTAATTTACCATATTTAAAATTAAAAATAGTATCAGGAGCAATTGTATTTATTATTATATCATATTTAATTTTCTTATTATTAACCGTTGCAGTTTTTTTATTAATATTAATTGAGTTTAATTCTGCATTAAACTTAACATTTACATTTTTGATTTTTAGTATTTTGTCAAAATATTTATTGTAACCATCTTTAGCTGTTGGATACATTGATATCCAATCGTGGTAGGCAGCAATCTTCCCTTTTTTAAGAGCAGATCCTTTTGGAGACCATTTAAATGTGTCAATAGTCTTACAACTATTAACCTGCCACATTTTTTTATTGTAATTTTCTATTGTTTTTTTGAATAGTGTTTTTCCTATAGATCTTATCCAAAATTCCTCTAGATTTTTTGACTTTTCAACACCTTTCGCTGAAGCTATTTCTTTTTTTATTTTTTTTTTATCAGGCATTTTCTCTAAATCTTTGACATTGAGAGGATAATTATAAAAATTGTCATCTTGTCTTATATAGCTTATAAATTTGTGATAACTAACATCTCTTAATTTAATAAATTTTTTTAAATAATTATAAGCTTCCTTATTCTGAGTTAGAAAATGTCTAGGACCAAAGGTAAACGGATGCCCCCCATTAAAAAAAGTTCGTACACCAGCCCCAAGATACTTCCCTTTTTCAATTATTGTAATTTTTGTATTTGGAATTTTAGAGATTATCTCAGCAGATGAACACCCCGCAAACCCTCCACCAATAATTAAAATTTTTTTCATTTTTTTTTTTTATAAATTTTTTTTAACGTTTTAGAGTTATTTTTTAGATATGAAACTTTTGTATTCCATTTTTTTGGTAAAGCAAGAAGTAATTTATTTGCAATTGATTTATTAAAGTAGTGCCTGCTCTTAGAAATATTTTTAAATCTAGTTTTTTTAATAATTGAATAGAACTGCTCAATAAAAACATTATTAATTTGAATAAGACATTTTTCATGAATATCTTTCAATGAATATGATGAATTATAATTTATTTTTTTTCTATAAATTAATCTGCCTGCATCTATTTCATTATTATCGATTGTATGAATTGAAAATCCAATTGGTTTGTTAAAAATTATTGACCACAACAGAGGATAAATTCCTCTTGCAAAAGGTAAATATCCAATATGAAGATTTATAATTTTTGGAGCAATATTTCTTATCTGATTATCACTCAGAATCAATCCATACCCATAAGAAATTACAATGTCAAACTTTCTTGTTGAATTGATTTCTTGAAATTCATCATAGTGTTTTAAACTAAAATTTTTTTTGGATAGAAAATTATAAATAGAATTTCCATCAATTTTTTTCTTAATATATTTACCTAATGTTAGAATTTGGAGTTTTTTCATTAACCACTAATATTTAAGTAGTAATTTTCTACTTTTATAACAGCATTAACTATATCTTTCGCCTCATTATATTTGTAGTTTTCATTTAAATATAAGTGAAAACAATCATTTCTCATCTTAATGGAATTTGGGGTTTTAAATTTTTTACTAAAATATTTTTTTGCCCATTTCCACGTCGATACTATGCATCCATAATCTATACCAAGTGGTATTCCTTCCATAGATAAAGCCTTTGCAAATTTTTTCTTAGAGATTTTTAATTTTTTTTTATCATAAAAAATTGGTAGAAAAAAAGGTGCATAACCCTTATGAAAATTCGAAATTTTGCAGGATTTTACATTTTTTTTTCTCATTAAATTATTTAGAGTTCTTATAAATTTTAATCTTTTAGAGTTGGTATCATTTAATCTTTTTAAACTTGAAAGACCAATGGCACATGAAAATTCGTCTGTGTTCCAATTAAGTGCAGGAAATAAACTATACTTTGGATCTCTTAAATCTAAATTTTTTTTCCATAAAATTTTTCCTCTGTCAGCATATGCCAAAACTTTTTTGTAAATTTTAAATTTTTTAGTAAATATTATTCCACCTGAAGAATTGGCAGCTAAGTTTTTTCTATACATTGTAGAAAATGCAGCAATATCTCCAAAAGAACCTACAAGTTTACCGTGAATTTTTGCACCTATTGCTTGACTACAATCTTCTAGCAAATAAATATTTTTTTTTTTTGCAAATGCGGCTATTTCCTTAATGTCATCTACTGGTTCACCTCCCACATGTGTTAACTGAATTAGTTTGGTTCTTCTAGTAATTCTTTCTTTTATTTTTTTTAAACTAGTATTGTAACTATTTGTTTCTGAATCAACCAATATAGGATTATGACCTTGTTCAGTGATACAAGAAAAATTTCCAGAACAAGTTACTGGAGATATGATAATATCTGAATTTTTTGGTAGTTCTAATGATTTCATAGCGACATATATTGCTCCAGTACCTGTTGCAACAGCATCAGCAAAACCTCCTCCCATAAATTTTGAAAAATTTGAACAATATTTTTCTTCCCATTTTCCTGAATACTTTGGATCTTCCCCTCTAGATTTGTAATAATTTATCATTTTTTTTATTTCGGAGTTTTCTTTTTTTCCAAATGAAAATCTTGGGGGCATTTGTTTTTTCCTTATTTTTTTTCCACCTAATAATGCAAGCTTCATTGCGTTTTCCTATAATTTTATTATCTTTATCGTTGATATTTTAATGTAATTAAATAACTATTTAAATACTATTATCATAGTTGATTATCTAAAAACAATTGAACTTTATTTTTGATAAAACTGAATTCTTCTGTATTTTCACCCCAATAAATTTTCTGTTTTTTGTTTAGATAAGGTAATTGCTCATTTTTTTTTATCCCATAAGTATCTTCATTAATATTTATTGAATTTGCTCCTTGTTTAATTCTATTGTCACCAAATTTAAAGCATAAAAAACTGAATTCTGAATGATACAGTAATTCTGAAAAACCAGCAGATATTGTTAAGTTTAGAAAAGATTTTTGATATAGGGCAACTCTAAATTTCAAATTCAGTGATGCCAATTTTAAAATTTCATGATCTCTAAAATCATTACTCTGCAAGTTTATTTGTGTTATATCTGGTATAATTATAGGAGTATAATTCAAACTATTTTTAATCCAGTCTGCAACGTCAAGCCAAACTTTTAAATTCGAATTTCTAAAATTGTCCATTTCTGAATTATTTTTTTCGTCAATTTTGCTATCTCTTAAAGATATAGAAATTAGCTTTTTATAATTTTTTTTTGATTGGTAAAAATTAAGTAACTCTAAATATTGTTCATTAGCTTTTATAATTGGTCTTGATTTTGAAGATTTAATACTATGGTATAAATTTTTAACATAAAATGGACTATAATTTATATCTTCGTATTTAGAGTTTTGTGGAAATTTTTGTTGGCTTGGTAAATCAAAATATTCTTTTGCATCTATTCTATTATTAAAAGTAAGTACACTTGGATTAAAATCATCAATTAAATCAATTATTGGTTTTAAAATAGTTTCGTATCTTATTTCATTTGAGTTTTTTATAAAATTATTTTTTTGATAAATCTTTTTTATATTAGACTCTGGTAATATTACAATTAAACAACTTTTACCACTTGATAACAATTTTATATTTAGTAAGTACTCAACATAATTAAAATTTACCGGGTGACTTGATCTTTCAATGAATGCAACAAATAAATTTTTATTTTTATTACCGGATTTTATATAATTTATTTCTTCAGATTTTAAATATTGACTATTGTGAAAGTTTATTATTTTTCTAACGAATGCATTTATTAATAATCCAAGATATTTTAAAATTTTATTCATAAATATTGATGATTAACTAATGTATTTTTTAATTCTACATTAATTTTATCCCATAACTTTTAAAGTATTTATGTAATATTTCTAGTGTTGATATCTTTTTATAATATTTTTCAAAATTAGAAACACTGATCACAAATGAGTAATTTTTTTTATTAATTGGTTTCTTTTCCGAAATATTAATATTTTTTCCTAGCAGTTTGAAAATATTTTTAATTTTAATAGGTTTGCATGCTGCAACATTTATAACATTATAGTTATTAATTACTTTTTTTTTTAAAATAGATTTTATAAAATCAGCTAAATGCTCAACATGATAAATATTATTAAATAAATTTTCACCACCAAAAAAAATTATTTTTTTTCTTTTAACTATATTATTGGCAATATTTGAAATAAAATTTTTACGATTGTTTATACCGATAATTCCAGGAAGTCTCAAAATTATTGTTTTGAAAGGAAATTTTTTTTTGTCTAAATCCTTTAAGTACTCCTCACATAGAAATTTTGATTTTGCATAACTAGATAATTCACTAAAATTTACCTTAATATTTTCTTTTGCATATTTCTTTGTGAATTTATTTTTGTAAATATCTGTTGTTGATAGGAATATTAACTTTTTTTTTATTTTAATTTTATTTAAAATTTTTTTTAAACCATTATAATTCACTTTTATGTACTCTAAGTGCTGATATTTTTTTTGAGGTGTGATACCAGCTGCATGTATTAAAATATCACATTCAAGTTTTGGTATTAAACCCTTTTTTAAATCATAATTTTTATAAATAAAATTTTTTTTTCTAATTCTATTTCTAGAGTTGCTTGTTAATAAAGTAATATTTTCTTTTGAAAGATTTCTTGTAATATATTGACCGATAAAACCTGAACTACCAGTAATTAAAATTTTCATCAAAGAAATTTATTTAATTTTTTATAAATATTAAATTTTTTTATATTTTTCTTTAATTCATGAATGGTTTTTGCATGTATATTCTCAAAAATAAAATAGAACTCTTTATTTGATTTCTCTAAATTTTTTAAAAGGACCGATAAATCTTTTCTGTTATTTGGCAGCATATATATACTCATCATTATTATCACATTAGTATCTTTTTTTTTTGTTAAAGAAAATAATTCCATCCAACAATTTTCTATATTGTGCTCATTTATTGATAATTTTAGAATTAAATCTTTTTGATAACAAAAATTTCTAATAATTAAATTTTGTATATTTGTTGGTAAATAGATTTTGTTAAATTTTCTTAAAAATAAATAACCTTGCGCTATCTTTTTATTAAAATTCATTTGGAATATTAAAATTTAATGAAAATTCAGTAGCAGGTTTAATTTTTAAAGGTTTGTAAAAATATCCGATTCTTTTACCAAATTTTGTACTCTCAGCATAAGTTGAAAACAAGTTTTTAAATCTTGAATTCATTGATATCCTAGTTTCGTTAGTTGTATTTGTAATATTTCCATGCAGTAGATTTGGCGAAAATATCAAATATTCACCCTTTTTTATCTTTAAAAATTTTTTTTTATTTTTATTTTTTTTATAAATTGAATTCATTCCACTATATTTGTATTTTTCCATTTTATTTATTTCATTAATGCTCAATTTTTTATTAAATATATACATTGATTTATTACCAAAAACGTTAACTAGGGGCACCCATAAAACAACTTGAAATTTACTTTCACCACTAAGACTATCAGCGTGCATCTCTAGTTTAGAGGTTTCATCATTTGGTATTTGTATTGAAAAATTTACTTTAGTTTGAACCGCAAGTTCTGAACCAACAATATTTTCTATACCTTTCTCAGCTAAAGAATAGTACATATCCAAAAGTTTATCATTGTTATTAAGCTCATTATAAATTTTTACCCTTAAAGTGTTTACATTTTGTTTTTCAATATATTTATGTAAATTATTAAACAAGTGACTATTTTTTATTTTTTTTTTTAATTTGATGTGATTTTTTATAGTTTTTGCAACTAGTTTTTCGATTATTTCAAAATTTTTTTTGTTTTCAACTTTTGAAATTATATAACCATTTTTGAGAAACTTTTTTTCCATTTTTTTCATTTTATTATTTTATTATTTTATTATTTATAAAAAATATTTTTTTTAAATTTTGTAATGTATATTTATTATTAAGCTCGATTTCCTCAAGCGCACAAAATACTTTTATTTTATTCTTATTTAATTTATTTAAGAAAATATCTAATTTGGGATAATTTTTTAACATAAATAGACTGTATAAAATAATACCATCAAATTTTTTATTTTTTTTTTTTATAAGCGAATTTAACATCAAATACGAATTTTTCATTTTGTATTCAGTAGAACTTAGTAATAAATCTTTTGATGTTCTTGTCGCGTAATCTCTAATGACCAAATTTTGAACTTTTTGTGGTATAATGTTACCATCTATTTCTCTAGAAAAAATATATCCCATGTACCAAGATTTTTTAGATTTTTGGATCTTCATAATTAATTCCTAATATTGACGATGCCCTAGTATTTATAGAGGTAAAATATTCCCCGTACTTTTTTTTATCATATGGTGAAAAAAGTGACTTAAATCTACAATTAAAACTCCATCTTGTAGTTTTCTCTTTATTGGTAACATTACCATGAAGTAAATTTTGAGAAAAAATTAGACCTTGTCCATAATTAACTTTTAACCAATTTAATTTTTTTTTTGAATGATTGAAAATTTTGTCACTTGATTTAAATCTTTTAAGATTTTCAAAATAATATTTATTGTCTTTTGGGGATAAAATAAACATGGATTTTGTTTTTTTAACGGAGACCAGAGGAATCCATAAAACTAGTTCAAATGGTGAGTTGCCAGACCATACATCTGTATGAATTGGCAATATTGAAGAATTATCTTCAGGAAGTTGAATACTCAAATTTATTTTTTTTTGAACTGCTAATTCGTTTCCACAAAGAATATCTAGATACTCTTTGCCCATTTTGTAATATGATAATAAAAAATTCTTATCTTTATTGATATAATTGTAAATTTTCAATCTATAATTATTTAAATCTTTATTACTTATATAATTATGCGTAAGGTATAAAAATTTTTTATTTAGCTTTTTATTTAATATTTTTGAAGATTTATAAATAATTTTACTACTT
>MDTD01146780.1_pt1 | contig 19018 bp, 14 predicted proteins | sample 811221 | NCBI WGS metagenome assembly MDTD01 (sample SAMN05326646, study PRJNA326480) | marine metagenome | isolation source: seawater | place: Pacific Ocean: South West | collected 2011 | reverse complement strand
TAGGCTTCGTACTGAAAATCTCCCAGGAGTGCCTTGGTGTCATAAGGCACGTCGGACGCAAACAGGAATGCGAGCGGCACTTGCGGCATGATTGCCCGAAAACGCTTGAGGGCTAGCGGATTGAAGCAAGACATAATGACGCGCTGCTGCATATTGTGACGCGCAATACAATCCGCGACAGCTTGCTCTACACCATCAGTCTCTTGAGAATCAGACTTGATTTCCACATTGACGAGCATCTTATGACCTACAGCCTCGAAAACTTCGTCCAATGTGGGAACCTGAATATCCGCGTACTTTTCATCAAACCAGGAACCCGCATCCAGGGCTTTAAGCTCGGCAAGCGTCATTTCATTGACCCTGCCCGTACCGTTGGATGTGCGATCCACTGTGAAATCATGGACAACGACAACATGGCCATCTTTCGACCGATGGGCATCCAGCTCAACCGCGTGTGCGCCTTGTTCCAGGGCCAGTTCAAAAGCTGGCAAAGTGTTCGTAGGTCGATACCCCATCGCACCACTATGGCCATAAATCAGGAGTTCGCCATCCTGTGCGGCCTGCAATATGAGATTTTCCATTGGGCCTTATCCTGTAGATTTAAGTGGATGTAATGTCACCTGAACCATGCCATCTTCGACACGGGTCCCGTAAAACGGTACATCAACCGTCCCAGCGGGGCCACCCAGGAATTTACCTGTTGTCACATCAAAACGAGCACCATGACGCGGGCATTTAATGACCGTTTCATCGGTCAGCGGCACCGGGTTTCCATCACGATCTTCTGTCAAAATGTTACCATCGTGGGTACATAAGTCTTCTATAGCATAGTAACGCCCGGAAATACAAAAAACGGCTACCCAATGATCATTAATCCCGAAAACCTCACGATGGCCTTCCGGGATGTCTGATGTTGGGCATACACTCACATAATCACTCACGAATCGTCTTCTTCCTCGTCTTCAATACGTTCCCACTCCCGCTTACCCATACCCCCAACAACGAGGACTTTGAGCGCGAGAAGGGCACATTTTACCCGGTTTATGGTCAGGGGGATACCAATTTCGTCGAGAACTTCCTGCTTATCGATCTGCATCGCATCTTTTAGCGGCATGCCTACCAAGCGCTCGCCCAGCATGGAAGCCGATGCCTGACTAATGGCGCAGCCAGAGCCATCCCAGCCAACTTCACGGATGATGCCTTCGTCATCAATGCGCAGCGTCAGATGCAGAGTATCGCCGCATAGGGGGTTATGTTCTTCATGGTCGAAGTCGTTGGGTTCCAAGAGGCCCCAGTTGCGACCGTTTTCAGCATGATCGAGTATGATTTCGCGGTATAAATCGTGCATGAGACAACCTCATCGCAATGTTTTCTGGACTTTGTAGAGCGCCTCTATCAGGATGTCTACTTCGTCATAGGTATTATACAAGTAGAAACTAGCGCGAGATGTTGCTGAAACACCAAGCTCAGTGTGCAAGGGCATCGCACAATGATGGCCAGCACGGACGGCCACGCCTTCTGCGTCCAGCAATTGAGCCACATCATGGGCGTGGGCGCCGTCAACCACAAATGCGGCTACCGCCCCTTTTTGGTCAGCTTCCGGGCCGAAAACCGTGATACCAGGAACTTCGCTCATACGCTCCAGCAGATAAGCCGTGATGCGTTGTTCCTGGGCATGAATGGTCTCCATGCCCAAATTCGACAAATAATCTATGGCCGCACCAAAGCCAATCGCTTCCGCGATGCTGGGCGTCCCGGCTTCGAATTTATATGGCAAATCATTCCAGGTACTGCCCTGCAATGTGACCGTCGAGATCATATCACCACCGCCCATCCACGGAGGCATTTCTTCGAGCAGGTCACGCTTGCCATAGAGCACGCCAATACCTGTTGGGCCGATCATTTTGTGGCTGCTAAAAGTCAGGAAATCGGCATCGATTGCCTGGACATCCAGCGGCATATGGGGCGCACTCTGGGCGGCATCAATCAAGATTTTTGCCCCGGCCTCGTGCGCTTTTTTGACCATGTCCTCAACGGGATTGACTGTGCCGAGCACATTGGATACGTGGGCCACAGCTACCAATTTGACGGGTTCATCACGCAGCAGGCGCTCGTAGGCATCCATATCGAGCGTGCCATTTGGCAAAATCGGCACATACATCACCTTTGTACCAATCTGAGCACTGAGGATCTGCCAGGGAACGATGTTGGCGTGGTGTTCCATCACAGTTGATAGGATAACATCGCCTGGTTTCAGGAATTCCCGCCCCCACGTATTGGCAACAAGGTTGATGCCCTCGGTGGTGCCGCGCGTGTAAATTACCTCGCGGCGGCTGCCAGCGTTGATAAATTTCCGTATCTTTTTGCGGACACCTTCATAAGCGCTAGTAGCTTCTTCGCTGAGTTTATGAATGCCACGATGCACGTTGGCATTATAGCCTTTGTAGTACTGTTCAATAGACTCGATAACTTGCAGGGGTTTCTGGCTAGAAGCCGCGTTATCGAGATAAATCAGCGGCACATTGTCGTGATGATTCTGACGCAAAATAGGGAAGTCTGCGCGTACCGCTGCTATGTCATAACCATAATCGGGGTGGTCAATCATTTGTGTTCCTCAAACAAAATGCGTCTAGCATGACAATAGTACATAAAAGAAAAGGCGCGTCCAGTTCAAGACGCGCCTTCTCATGAATATCAAGGACATTTAGCCTAAGATTTTGGCTTCAATCTCTGCGTGCAGTCTTTCACGGACGCGCTCGAAAGGAATGCGCTGCAAAAGCTCGTCGAAGAAGCCATCAATGACCATCAACTGGGCCTCTGGGCGCGGAATACCGCGGGCCATCAGATAGAAGAGGAGTTCCTCTTCCAGCGTGCCGAAGGTCGCCGCATGGGAGCACATTACATCGTCCGCTTCAATTTCCAAGCCGGGGATGCTATCCATACGAGCCTCATGGCTCAGGACCAGATTACGGCAGACCTGATACCCGTCGATTTTCTGCATCTGAGGCAATGATTTAATCATACCCTGCCACAGTGTACGGGCCTGATCTTTGGCAGCACCCTTGAATAGCAGATCGGACGTGGTCAAGGGTGCATTGTGGTTCTGCTGCGTATCCAGGTCGAAGAACTGGTTCTTATCGGCAAAGAAGAAGCCAGATACACGGCCATTGGCACCAGAACCGACGATGTCGACTTCGATAAAGGCCTTGGTCAGGCGGGTGCCCATATTGCCGATGACCCAATCCAGATTAGCGGATTCGCCAACCATAGCCCGTTGATGGCTGAACTCGTAGGTTTGACGATTCCATTCTTGCAGGGCGACGTAACGCAGATTGGCCGCATCGCCTACGATGAGTTCGGTTGCACCGATGTAAGATGACTGCGTTTCGCTATCAGCAGAAGCATAGTCAACCTGTACGGTTGCCTGGGCATTTTCTTCTACAACAACCAGGACATGGGCCAGATGGCCGCCCGATTGCGTGTTGTAGATGACCGCGTGCAGCGGAAGCTCAGCAACTTTGTTTTTGGGAACATACAGCAGAATGCCATGATCCCAGAGTGCGCCATTGAGCGCCGCAAATTTGCCATCCGTTGGTTTGACGGCCTGGGTCATCAGGAATTCGCGCACGATCTCAGGGTCTTCGCTGACAGCCGTACGCAAGTCTTTGAAGATAATGCCCTGGCTGACCAGCTCGTCAGCAACTTCGTTATGGACAAGCTTGCCATCAACAAAAACCAGCAAGCCGCCCTGCTTATCACCAATTAGTGGCTCCAGATTTTTCTGGGGCACGTCTGCGGCAACAGCGCCATTAGGCGTAACCACACTAGAGGCATCCGCCCAGCGAATATGACTGTAATCCGTCCGACGCCATTCTTCTTCTCTACCGGGCATCGGCGTATTTTCGTAGGTTTCCCAGGCAGCCAGCCGATGGTCGCGCAACCAATCAGGTTCATTGTTGGCCGCGATCAGGTTTTCGACATCTGATCGGCTGTAAACCGGGATATTCTCAACTCTTGAGCGTCTCTGTACAACCACCGCTCGTTCGCTCCTTTGATTATTCGGGTACTCGTTGACCCGCGATTTGCACTACTTAGCCGATAGACTTAGCCGATTGAGCCTTCAAGCTGAATCTGAATTAGACGATTCAGTTCCAGAGCATATTCCATTGGCAATTCTTTCACCAAGGGTTCCAGGAAACCATTGACGATCATGGCATTGGCTTCGTCTTCGCTCAGGCCACGGCTCATCATATAGAAGAGCTGATCTTCGCCAATCTTGCTGACAGAAGCTTCATGGCCCATCGTCACATTTTCGGCTTCGATCTCGATTGTGGGATACGTATCCGAACGGCTGTTTTCATCCAGCAGCAATGCATCACAGACGACATTGCTACGGCAATTTTCAGCGCCATCACCTATCTTAAGCAGACCGCGATAGCTAGCACGGCCACTATCTTTGCTGATGGACTTGCTGATGATCTGGCTGGTCGTGTTGGGGGCCAGGTGTGTGATCTTAGCACCCGCATCCTGATGCTGACCTTTACCAGCGAAGGCAATCGACAGCACTTCACCGTGGGCACCCTCGCCAGTGAGGATGACTGCCGGGTATTTCATGGTCAGGCGGCTACCGAGGTTGCCATCGACCCATTCCATAGTCGCGTTCTTTTCAGCAACGGCGCGCTTGGTGACCAGATTGTAGACGTTATTCGACCAGTTCTGGATGGTCGTGTAGCGACAGCGGCCACCCTCTTTGACGATAATTTCCACGACGGCGCTGTGCAAGCTATCGCTACTGTAAATCGGTGCAGTACAGCCTTCAACATAATGTACGTACGCGCCTTCATCGACGATGATGAGGGTACGCTCAAATTGGCCCATGTTCTGGGTGTTGATGCGGAAATAAGCCTGAAGCGGCATTTCCACATGGACACCGGGCGGTACATAAATGAAGCTACCACCGGACCAGACAGCCGTATTAAGGGCCGCAAATTTGTTGTCATCGGCCGGGATAATCGTACCGAAGTATTCTTTCACAATTTCAGGATGCTCACGGAGTGCGCTATCCATGTCCAGGAAGATGACGCCTTTGGCTTCCAGATCTTGCTGGATGTTGTGATAGACCGATTCACTGTCGTACTGAGCCGAAACACCTTGTAGGAATTTCTGTTCAGCTTCAGGAATACCCAGCTTATCAAAAGTATCCTTGATTTCCGGCGGGACATCATCCCAATTCGCTTCTGATTTGTCGGTCGCACGAACGTAATAGAAGATGTCGTCGTAGTCAATCTGGTTGAGGTCACCACCCCACTGCGGGGTCGGCTTGGCCATGAACGTATGATAGGCCTCGACACGGGCTTCTGTCATCCAGGCAGGCTCATTCTTCATCGCGCTGATCTGACGCACGATTTCTTCGTTAATGCCCTTCTGGCTTTTGAAGTTGTAGACAACATCGTCATCGTAGAAACCGTAGGCATCTTCGTATGAGCGATTCAGTTGCTTAAGGGCGGATTCTTCTTCTGTTAGCTGTTTTTGGCTTGGTACATAGTTCGCCATTTGTATCCTCGATTTCTATAGCTGCGGGCAATTTCGCTAATCGCAACGCATCGGCATTGTGACCAGCAGCGCAATTAGGACTGGGCGACTGCGTACTTTTCGCGGATCCAGTCGTAGCCGTTTTCTTCGAGTTGAAGGGCCAGTTCTGGGCCACCACTTTCAACAATCTGTCCAGCGAACATAACGTGTACATAATCCGGTTTGACATAGTTCAGCATGCGCTGATAGTGCGTAATGACCAGTGCACCCATATTGGGGCCAGTTAGTTTGTTGACACCTTCAGCGACAATACGCAGGGCGTCAATGTCCAAACCGGAGTCGGTTTCATCGAGCACTGAGATTTTCGGTTCGAGCGTGGCCATTTGCAGGACTTCTGCACGCTTCTTTTCGCCACCGCTGAAACCTTCATTGAGGTAACGACCAGCAAAGCTGTGATCAATGCCGAGCAGGTTCATCTTGTCACGCAGGAGGCGCGCGAACTTGGGAATCGGCATGCCCTTTGAATCCGGGTCCTCTTCCTTCAGGCGCGCGTTCAATGCATGGCGCAGGAAGTTAGCGAGTGTGACGCCCGGAATCGAGACGGGGTACTGGAATGCCAGGAACAGCCCGGCGCGACTGCGCTCATCGGCTTCCATATCCAGCATGTTTTCACCATCAAGCAAGACTTCACCTTCAGTGACTTCATAGGTGGGGTTGCCCATGAGCACGTTAGCCAGCGTGCTCTTACCGGAGCCATTAGGGCCCATCAGCGCGTGGATTTCACCCTGGCGAATAGTCAGGTTGACACCGCGTAGAATCGGCTGATCGTCGCCTTCTACGTGCGCGTGTAAATTACGAATTTGCAACTCAACTGCCATTATGCAGCCTTTCTTCTTATCTGATTTTAATGCCAGTTAAAAATTATCTATACCCTGCCGTTAAACAGGCCTCAGTATAGCAAGCCCCACCAGCAGTGTCAATAATGATGATACCTATCTGATTAATTGCTCATTTGCGCTATGATAGAGTTGTGTTATATAAGAAAAATAGCACTGAATTTCGACCAAAGTGCAAGGTGGTCAAATTGACTTCAACTGACCACTATGCTACCCTTTTGCCACGTATCGCATGGATGGAGATAGCAGAATGAGCGATATAGACGTTACCAAAGAAGATGGCCTGCGCGAAGCCCTGCGTTCAGTCATCGACCCGGAAATCGGCATGAATGTGGTTGAGCTTGGTTTGGTCCGTGATATTGATATTGCGGATAGCAGCGCTCACATTCTGATGATTATGACCACACCGTTTTGCCCGTATGCCCCACAACTGCTGGAGCAAACGCGGCGCACCGCTCAGGATTTCCTGGGTGTGCCAACCACCATCGAGATGGGGATGGAAATGTGGGACCCCAGTATGATGGAAGAAGGCGCAGCCAGCGATTGGGGCTTATTCTAGGTTATAGGCCACACGACAACTGAGGAAATTCAAAAGCGACCTGCTAGCAGGTCGCTTTTGTTATTGGATGTATGCGCTAAGGGCGATTGTTCTGGATGAAAAGCTTGGGATCCATATAGTGCTTCTTCAAGCGGGCCAGGTCCATGCCGGGCCAGTCGCCAGGGCTGAGTTCGAGAACAGTCGTTGCCACAATATCAAAGTGCAGGTGCGGGATGAAGCGGCCGCCGCCGTCACCGATTTCCGCGATTTGCTGGCCACGTTTGACGCGATCACCCACTTTGACGCGCAGATTCTGCATATGGCCATAACGACTATACATCACACGCCCCTTGGTTGTCTTAAGGGGATCATGACGAATAATGGTGATGTTACCCCAGGGGCGCAGATCCGCCTGATAGGTGACGACACCGCTGGCTGTGGCATAGACAGGCATGCCGCGATCTTCGTACGGACGTCCAAAATTGAGGTCCGCGCCCGTATGATAAGCCTGGCTGGGCGTCCCTACAAAGTAAAGCTCAGCATAGGGACTGGCATCCAACCAGCCTTGCGGCCACACACGTACGGCCATTCGTTCGTCTTCGGTACCAACCGGGGAGTCAAAGCCATCGGCGACATAGATGCCATTGATAATATCCGTGCCGCCATCTGAGCCTGTACCGGTATCGGTATCGCTGCCGCCGCTGCCAGATGTGGTGATAATACGCCTGAAACGAACAGCGTCGAAGGCAATGACCTTGTCCGGCTCGCCAGTGACATCATTCAGGAAGACTTTACCTGCATTGAGCTGGCCCTTCACCAGATCGAAGATGCCGATGGTGACCCACTGGTTGCGGTTTTGCCACTGGTTGATGTCGACAACGACTTCCGTATTGGTCCCGCGAATGCCATGCACTTTAAAGCGGGCCTTGGTCGTGGTGGCATTGCGCGCAGGGACGAAGGTGGCAATTTCATAGCGACCGGATTCTGGCAGATCGGTTTTCCATTCTGCCCAGACTTTGCTGATGTTCGCCTCGGTCTTCTTATAAAGTACTTCCCAATTCCATGTCCCCTGGAACGAACTGAATTCCTGATTGCCCGTGTAGGTGCCGCTCCTAAAGCCGGGACCGTTAGGCACGACAAGGACTTCATCCGAGTAATATTCTTCGTCATCGTCTGGTTCTTCATCTGGGGACACTTCAATCGGCAGGTTGACTGCGGCGTACTGACCGATGACCCCATAGCGCCACCAACTCACGCCAAGATTGTCATGGCGCTGGGTGGCCAGGGTGTGGGCTGTCACCTGTTCTTCCAACGGCGCGTCACCCTGTAAAGCTGAGATGATTGGTTTGCCATAAGTGGCCCAGGTATCCATCATCTGCTGCAAGGTTTCTTCAGGCGTTTTGCGGAAAGTGTACCAGTAGCACTGTGGATGGACACTATCTATGAACGGATACCACTCCTGGGGGTAAATACTGCTAAAATGCCAGGGACGCGGGTCCATGCTCATACCGATATGAAAGCGCGAATCATTGATAAGCTGGCGAATACGCATCATAAAGGGCCGAACCGCTTCTGACCCACCCTGCCAGAATCCTGTATACGGTTCGACATCAAGGATCATGGATTTGACGCCGGAGTTATTACAGGTTTCAGCAATGATGCGCGCTTCAGCTTCGATGTCGACGCCTGTCGGCACACACCAAGCGTGTAGTTCCAAGCCATAGTTATTGAGTGTATTTGCCCAGCGCGTGAGGTCAGACGATCCGTTGACTGCAAGCTGGCTGCTATCAAAGCGCCCCTGCCAGAATGAACCATCGCTGGTCTTTACCCAGATTTGTTTAACATTGGGTGCCAGCCGCCTGATATTGCCAGCGAATTCATCAATCGTTCGCTCGGCAATGCTATCGCCTTTCCAATGCCAGACAGCGACTTTGCCATCGTAGGGCGTGGTGGGACGATCATCCGGTTCACCACCAACAACCGATTCAAACTCAACGACACTACCGGCGACCCAACCACCGACACCAGAATACTCGACCCAATACCAGTTATCACTGGTGCGAGTCTGAGGATAGTAGATGCACAGGGATAAATCTCTTAAATCACCGATGTCGCGGTATTGTGTTCCTGGCCCAACGCGAATATTGGCATACGCCGATTTTGTATTGGCAATGGCCTTTTGTGCGGGACCGGGGGAACTTGGTTTGGGTACGGACGCGGAACTGCTCATCGCGCTTTACCTCTCTGTCGACTGGATAGGTTAAAAGCGTGCTCTTATTCAAAATAATAAGGTAACAAACCAAATATCAACCTCATAATAGCATAGTTCCGCTATCGAGATTGCGATAATAGGAATAAAGTGGGGTCGATGTTTCAGATTTGTTCTATAGAAGCGTGATGCCGACTTCATCCGCGACGACATCACCAACAAAGAATGCCTGAATGCCCTCGCTGATTAAATCAGCAAGCAGTGTGTCCGCCTCGGCAGGGTCAACGGACATTAGGAGACCACCAGAGGTTTGGGGATCAAAGATCATTTGGGATTGCCAGAAGTCCAGATTGCGGGTATCCGTCAGCCATTGTGAAAAATGCACTGCATTGCGACCTGTGCCACCAGGGAAGACTTCTGCTTGGCCATATTCCATTGCGCCTGGATACCATTGTAACTGGTCGAAGTGGATGCGCATACGGACCTGGCTCGCCTCGGCAATTTCATAGCCGTGCCCGATGAGGCTATACCCCGTGATGTCCGTCATCGCATGGACCTGATAGCGCTGGGCCAGTTCGGCACCAACCCGGTTGAGCTGCATCATGCCCTGGGTGACGTGCTCAATATGTTCATCAGAGGCTTCGCCACGTTTAAGCGCGGTGGTGATAACGCCCGTTCCTAAAGGCTTGGTCAAGATGAGCTTATCGCCGGGTTGTGCGCCTGATTTACGAATGATGTGATCTGGATGAACTTCCCCCATCACAGAAAGGCCGTACTTGGGTTCTTTATCAACGACCGTGTGACCGCCAGCGATGACCGCCCCAGCCTGTTTCACAATATCTGCCCCACCCCTGAGGATATCTTGCAAGATTTGCATATCGTGTCCATCGGGGAAGGCCACCAGATTCATGGCCATGATGGGCTTGCCGCCCATCGCATAGACATCGCTAAGGGCGTTAGCAGCAGCAATCGCACCAAACGCATATGGGTCATCTACCACAGGCGGGAAGAAATCCGCTGTTTGAATAATGGCCCGAGACGCATCGAACTGATAGACGGCAGAGTCATCGGGAGAACCGAGGCCGACTAGCAATTGAGGGTAGTCTTCAGTTTTGAATGATTCCGTTAATGGGCGCAGGACCTGCGCCAGATCGCTCGCTCCGAGCTTAGACGCTCAACCAGCGCATGAAGCAAGCGACGTCAACCGAATTTGCTGCCGCGTCATCCAAATGACCTTCAAATCGTGCGTACAAATCTTGATCTGTTGAGACCAGGTGCAGTATAGCGAGATTACGTATGACATCCAACACTCAAGTTCATGCATTTTGTATTTAGTATCTTCCATCTGGGAACAATTCTGCTATACTTATGCATGTCGACGGGGCGTGGCGCAGCCCGGCTAGCGCGCTTGCATGGGGTGTAAGAGGTCGTGGGTTCGAATCCCGCCGCCCCGACATCAAAACTCCCGCATTTGTGGGAGTTTTTGATTCAGGAGTTCATGTTGATGTTATTTGGCTATCGTGAATTACGAAAATTAGTGTTGCAATCACACCTTTTATGGGGATTTACATTAAGATCCGATTAACCAAAACACTAATTATGCGCTTTTATAATCAGAATCTTCAAAACATCTTCATATTCTTTGGGTAATTTCATAAATAGTCGTCATACCACGAATGTGGTATAAACAGTGCGCGCGAAGCGCACGAATAAATTCATGTTGTTCGCAAGGAGCACACATATGAAGCGGTTTACCCATTTTCTTATGGTGGGTGCTTTGCTTACGCTTGTCATGGCGTTGGTAGGCCCTGCCGCAGCACAAGACGCTGAACCCAACACGGGTGGCGTTGTCATCGAAGGTAACATTGGTAGTGATCCAAGTTCCTTCAATCCCCTTATCGGTAACGATACAACCTCTTCCGATATCTATGGCAAAATGTATCCAGACATTATCGCAATCAACCCGGAAACACTGCGTAGCGAACCGATGCAACTCGGTGGGCTGGCAGAGAGCTGGGAATATGATGAGTCCGGTACCGTCCTGACCCTGTACCTGCGCCAAGACCTGGTGTGGAGCGATGGCACCCCGATCACAGCTGATGACTGGATCTGGGCTGCTGATGCTGTACGTAGTGGCGAAACCAGCTCACCGCGTACATCTGCTTTCACAACCCTGGCTGATGGTACGCAGGCCGGTGGTTTTGTCGATAGCTATGAGAAAATCGATGACTTCACCATCGAATTCGTATTGGGCCAGCCCATTTTCGATGATGAAGGCAATGTAACAGAGATCACCCCGAATTGTACGGCTATTGACAGCATTGCCGATGTTGCGGTTGTTCCTTCACATCTTTATGATGCTGCCTTCGGTATGGATTATGCTGCAATGGACTCCGATCCATTCTTCGTCCCAACCGCAACATTCGGTCCGTTCACCGATCCGTTCTTTGAAGCTGGCGTACAGGTTAGCATGCTCGGCGCTCCTGAATACAGCGACGCTGTCCTCGGTTATGTAAGCCCTTCAGAATACGTTCAGTTGATCGTTCCCGATACCACTGTTGAATACGAACGTTTCCTGGCTGGCGAACTGACATTCATTGGCGTTAGCGCTGATCGTCAGAACGACTTCCGTGAACTGGCTGCCGAAGAAGGCTACCAGGTCTTCGAATCACCGCAAAATGGTTACACCTATGTTGGTTGGAACGTTGCTGATCCGGCAAACCCGCAACCTGGCCTCGACGAAAATGGCCAATTGATTGATCAGGGTATTCACCCGGTCTTTGGTGATGTTCTGGTTCGTCAGGCAATGGCATATGCTATTGATACCACTTCCATGATCGGTACCCGCCCGGATGGTGACACCCCGGCGTCCGGTATTCTGGAAGGTAATGGTTATCAGGCAGTAACCCATAACAGCGGTGAAGGCGTGACCTTCGTTGATCCAGGCCTGGATCCGTATCCGTTCGATCAGGAAAAAGCCCTGGAAATGCTGGCTGAAGCTGGCTGGTCAGACCAGGACGGCGACGGCCAGTTGGAATGCAACGACTGCCTGTATGCCCGTGAAGTTGATCCTGACTACAATGGCACCCCGATGAGCTTCTCGCTCACAACCAACGCTGGTAACGACGTGCGCGAACGTGTCGGCCAGACCATCCGCGAACAGCTTGGCCAAATCGGCATCACCGTTGAATACGAAGCCATTGACTTCGGCGCATTGGTTGACCTGCTGCTGTCCCAGACGCATGATGCTATCATCATCGGCTGGAGCCTGGGCCTGCCCTTCGACCCAGATGGCCGCTGGGCATTCTCGGCTGAATCTGACATTCCTGGTGCAGGCTTTGCCTTCACAAGCTACAACAACGAAGAGCTGAACGACCTGTGGCAAGAAGCTACAACCGTTCCAGGTTGTGATCCTGAGGCTCGTGTTGAACTGTACCAGCAAGCTATGCAGATTCTGTACGAAGATCAGCCCTACCTGTGGTTGGTGATCAACAACGTGATGGCTGCAGCCCAGCCGAACGTTGAGAATTGGGATCCGCTGCCGGCGGCTAACCTCTGGAACATGGACGCCTGGCGCGTTCTGGAAGACTAAGTCGTAATTCTGTTGTAAGTCTAGAGAATGGCCATCACAAGCTGATGGCCATTCTTCCCTATATCTAAGTAGAACGGTATTTGACACTATGACGCGGCACATCATCAGACGCCTGCTGCAGGCCATACCTACCCTCATCGGCGTGACCTTGCTCTCCTATATGATTATGTCCTTCGCACCCGGTGGACCACTTTCATTTCTGGGTATCGCCAATCCGCAAGAAACAAGTGCAGACGTAGTTGCGGACCTTGAGCAAAAATTTGGTTTATCTGACCCCTGGTATATCCAGTATGGTCGCTGGCTTATCGGCACAGATATTATTTTCAGGTTGCCACAATCTGAGACGGCAGCGACTCAAGACGATGCAGCCACTACAACGCGCAGCACAGCCCGCACAAGCAATAGTGTCCAGGGTTGTTCTGTATTAGCGACAGAACGCCAAGGTATTTTACGGGGCGATTTTGGATGTTCATTTAAGTGGCGCCGACCCGTTGTCGATTTGATTGCGGAACGTCTACCTGCCACGATGGAACTTGGCATTGCCACACTATTTGTCGCCTTGTTCTTGGGTGTGCCGATTGGTCTATTCGCTGCGGTTACCCGTGGCAGCCTATTCGACAATTTCACGCGCGTTTTCGCGGTGGTGGGCAATGCGGTCCCTAGCTTCTGGATGGGGTTGATGTTATTGCTCTTATTTGCTTTTACCCTGGACATATTACCTTCAGGCGGGCGTTGTGAGCGAATGCGCGTACGCTTAGAGGATGGTAGCTCTGGGGGCTGTGCCGATGTGGTGCCCATTTATAATCGGCTTGAGTACTTGATCCTGCCAGTCTTTGTACTTTCACTCAGCGGTATTGCAGGTTACTCCCGTTATATGCGCACATCCATGTTAGATACGATTAACAGCGATTATGTCCGTACAGCCCGCGCTAAGGGACTCACATCCCGCTCTGTATGGTTAAACCACGCTGCGAGAAACGCGCTCATTCCATTGGCCACATTCCTCGGACCTGCACTGGTTGGGGTGATTGGAGGTGCGGCCATTACGGAGACGATATTCTCCTGGCCAGGCCTCGGCAGGCTTATCGTCGAAGCCGTGACGAACCGCGACTATCCGGTCATTATGGCATCGGTCATCATCAGTGCGCTACTGACTGTGATTGCCTATATCATTTCCGACGTTTTGTACGCGCTTTTCGATCCGCGTATCCGTTTCTAGTTTGAGGAGAAGTCTAATGGCATCAGATGCAACAATTGCAAAACTAGAGATGGAAGAACTCGATCAGCACGTACAGAGCCGATCACACTGGCAACGCGCAATGTATCAGTTGAGTCACGATTATCTGACCCTGCTTGCACTCGGTGTTGTCGTTCTCCTGACTTTACTCGCGATATTTGCGCCACAAATCAGCACATATGTGACGGGCTATCGCTTTGATGAGGAAAACCTATCGCGCACGTTCTCACCGCCATCCTATGAGCATGCATTGGGAACGGACGAACAAGGCCGTGACCATTTAACCCGTTTGATCTGGGGCGGCCAGGTCTCGCTTGGTATCGCGTTTTTCGCATCGATCCTGTCGTTGACAATTGGCGTCACCCTGGGCCTGTTCACGGGTTACTATGGCGGCATCGTTGATGATGTGATGATGTGGTTTATCACCACGTTGAACTCTATACCAAGTCTGTTCTTGTTATTAATCATTTCGTCCGTCTTAGGACCCAGTCCGGTCAACTTGATCCTGGTACTTGGCTTCTTGGGGTGGACTGGCACGATGCGTCTGGTGCGTGGTGAGACGTTTACATTACGTGAACGCGAGTTCATCGTCGCGGCCCGGGCCATGGGTGCCTCTAATGCAAGAATCATGGCATCACACATTCTGCCGAATATCATCTCGATTGTGATCATTACGCTGGCAATTGATATTGGCGTCTTGATCCTGGTGGAATCGGGCTTAAGCTTCCTGGGCTTCGGTATTCCGTCATTTATCCCAAGCTGGGGTAACATGCTCACCAACGCGCAGGCTTACTTCCAACGGGCACCCCATCTGGTGGTGATGCCGGGCCTGCTGATCACGATTACAGTGCTGTGCCTGTACGTTATCGGCGATGGTTTGCGTGACGCCTTTGACCCGACAGTCAATGACTAATCTCTAGCGAGATTACTGAACAAAAAAAACGCGGTCCGTTTGGACCGCGTTTTTTTGTTTGTCAACTGGAGTAGGTCACTCGACGGGTAAGACATTGGCAGTGCAGGAATTGTAGTTGCTACCAATGATGACTCTGTAGTCCGCCTCGCGATTGGTATCCAACTGCATTAGGATATTCTCGGATGTGATATTCAGTTCATGCGCGATATCCGTGCTCAAACTATCCTTCTCATCACCAATCTGGTCAATGACGACTGAGTCCACATAGTCGGTTGACTCTACGGGGCCATAGGCAACGGCATTGAAGCCTTGCTCCCGCAAGCTTTGTACAGCTACCAAGTCGAGATCAGGCTGTGTGCTACCGTTGTAGACAGCGATTGACGACTGCGACAATGACAAGCGGGTCGAGGTTGGAGGCTGATAGAAATCATAGAGCAGATCGTGTATCGGCTGATAGTTGGGTAATTGAACAGCCTGACCAGCATAAGGCCCTTCCGGCGGTTGCCAGGGAGTCGTGTGATAGGTACGAACCATGCTGTAAGATACGATTTTGGCCGGGTCCAACTCAAAGGCAATCGGCAGCAGACGCAGCATCACATCAAGCGTCAGATTGGTATCAACGACCTGCGTAACTTGATCCCAGAGTGTGGGAAGTTGCTGGATGGTGCCGCTATCCAGTGCTTCGCTGAGGATGGCGCGTATGAGCTGCTGCTGACGACGCGCCCGATCAAATTCATCACGCGAGGAGTTGCGGGTACGCACATACCACAGCGCTTCTCGGCCTGACATGCGATAGTAGCCGACTGGCAAGGTCCATAGGCCAGCTTCCTCGTCGGCCAGATAGGCTCCCTCTGGGATTTCAGTATCAATCAGGGCGTAGTCTTGGTAAGCACAGTCCACAGCCATATCCACGCCACCGAGTGTATCGACGATATCAACGAATCCATCGAAGTTGACACGGGCATAATAATGCACCCGAATGCCCAGGTTGTAGAAGATGGTCTGCGCAAGTAAGCCGAAGCCGCCATCCGTCCAGCCAAAAGCTTCACCAATGCCATATACGGTATTGAGGCGTGCCATTGTCGGCGTGGGCACATACACGAACAGGTCACGGGGCAGGTTCAGCAGCGAGACCGTGCGTGTTTCCAGATTGAGCGATACGACCATCATTACATCGGTGCGAATCGACCCGTCCTGGTACAGCGAGTCATCACCACCCAGCAGCAGGATATTCACAAGCGGATAGTCACGTTGAATCAACGGAACCTGGGTTGGCACAGCAGTCCCGCTGATGATCTGCCCTTCTTCCGCACCTGGCGGAACATAAAAGTCTGGTAGATCAACCTCAATTGTGCCTTCATAGGGCGTTGGCGTGGTCTGGGCCTGACTGGCGAGTTCAGGGGTAGCTGTCGGGGCGACTTCAGCGGCATCAGGGGTATTGGTCGCAAACTGGACCAATTGATAGCCATCATCACGGCTCACACCGTCAACGGGCACAGACAAAGCCGTTGCAGTCGACGCATAATCAGCGTGACGGGCATCGACTGACGATTGCGCGTCTGTCTGGTCAGATTGCGCAGCTATGACCTGCCAACCCGTCCAAGCAATCGCCACTATGAGGACTACTGGAAGTACTCTGAATAAAACCAGATGGATCACACATCCCAGGCGGGATGACGTTGATGCTGTATTTGGTGTCATAGGGGTCTCTGTCGATTTGTTGCTAAACAGTGCAAGTTTAGCGGAACATTGGCCGTTTTTCGACCGCCGCTCCCCCTATGTTCTTTTGTGGCTGGCGCTACTCACAGGCGCTATTCAAAATAGACAGGCACTTCACACAGTAGCGATGCTTCGTCGTCTTCCAGATCAACGCGGACCTGTAACCAGAAAACGCCCCTACCAAACTCTGTTGTATCAATTGTTGCGATGTCATCGAAACGAACGGGCTCATCTCCCTGGATCACTTCGGTATACACATCGGCCCAATCGGGGCGAACAGAAAGCGTATAGGCGGTCATGGCCGGATCAAAGGCTGCGCCAAATACAACGAACTCGCCACTCAGTACCTCGCGCGGGGCAGGCAGAATAATCAGCGCACCAATTTCAGTACAACCGTTTACCCGTAGCTGGTCATCACCGCCAACAGCCGTCGGGAAGATATCAGATTCACCGGTTGGCACATTGGTCGGTGTTGACGTCGGCGTATTCGTAGGCGTCGGGGTATCCGTCGGCGTCGCAGTTGGGCTTGGTGTCACGGTTGGCGTGTCCGTGGACGTCGATGTCGCACTGGGTGTGCTCGTTGGCGTATCAGTAGATGTCGGTGTCGCACTGGGTGTCGTCGTCGGCGTAGCGGTAAATGTTGGTGTGTGTGAAGGCGTACTCGTCCACGTTGACGTATCTGTGGGTGTCGACGTTAATGTGTACGTCATCGTTGCTGTACTGGTCGGCGTGTTAGTCGCTGTCGATGTTGGCGTAGGAGTATGGGTATCCGTAGCCGTATTGGTTGGCTCCGGTGTCTCTGACGGTATAAGTGTTGCGGTAGGCGTTGATGTCGGCGTTAAAGTAGGTTGCGGCGTTTCTGTTGATGTTGCAGTTGCAGTATAGGTCGCTGTCGCCGTGTTTGTAGCCGTTGACGTCGGCTCAGGAGTGTCTGTAGGCACAGGCGTATATGTCAATGTCGCAGTTGGTTCGGGTGTTTCTGTTGGTGTCGCCGTGTCAGTCGCAGTTGGCTCTGCTGTATCGGTTGGTGTAGCTGTCGCTGTATCTGTCGGTTCAGGCGTGAAAGTATCCGTAGATGTGGGTTCCGGCGTGTCCGTTGGTAGCTCAGTTGGCGTATCCGTCGCAGTTGAAGTCGGACTTGGTATATCTGTGGGTGTGTCAGTCGCCGTCGCTGTATAGGTCGCTGTTGCGGTTGGTTCGGATGTATTTGTCGGTTGCGGCGTGAAGGTGGGCGTCAATGACGGTGTGTCGGTTGGTTCCGGTGTCTGTGTTGATGTGGGCGTTGAGGTTGATGTCTCAGTCAGTGTCGAGGTCGGGTTGTCTGTTGCGACCTGAGCAACTACCGAAGCGGTTGTCATTGTAGCCGTTGGTGTTGACGTCTGTTCAATATCTACAAACTCAGTCGCTACAACCTCAGGCTGGGTAGCCGATGGTTGAGGGGTGTCTGGTTGTTCAGTCGCGGGTTCATCCGTCTGGATGACAGGCTCATCTGTTTCGGTGGGTGTCTCACTAGCTTTTTCCGTCGAAGTTGCATCAGCGATAGGCTCGACTGTCTGGGTAGTGGTCGGATCAGCAACGACTTCTGATGCCGCAGGGTCAGCGGTTGCAGCGACTTGCTGCGTTAACTGATTCTCTGTTAAGGCTGTGCCCGTCATTTCCGCATCGGTCAGCCGCTGAGCCACAGCAATATCGACAGTATCCTCATCGACGGGCTGATACGTCACCAGCATGGCAAATGCCAATGCCAACACCAGCATGACAACAACAACTACAGCTACGATCAGCTCATTACCCAGGTTACGACGCATCCTAATTAACCACCTGCTTCGTCGGTTAGCATTTGATTACCCTCAATCGGAATGACGATGCTCAAGCGCGTGCCAACACCTTCCTGCACATCCACCCACAAGCGACCATGATGCGCTTCTACGATGGCTTTGGCAATCGCCAGTCCCACGCCGGTATCACCCAGACCAGAAATCAGGGGATTTGTGGCGCGATAACGACGTTTAAAGACATCGGCGATGTCTTCTGGTGAAACGCCACCACCCTGGTCCAGAACGCTAATGAAGACGCACTCACGCAGGTTTTCACGCTCATGGATCTGATAGGCATCCTGACGAACAACAACGCTAATTTCCTGGCCAGGTGGTGATGCCAGATACGCATTGGTCAAAAGTTGACCGATAACTGTGCGCAGCCCTTCTCTATCAACCAGGACAGGAGCCAATGTGTCATCCAGGTCCAGGTTGAGCGCGAGACGCTTTTCTCTGAATTGCATATATGTGCTGGTGATGACATCTTCAACTACCTGCACGATGTTCACTGGCTCGATGTGCAGCTTGAGTTGACCTGTATCCAGCGCAGTGATTTTCACGAGGT